>Ga0209067_10002600_pt1 | contig 10620 bp, 13 predicted proteins | sample ColStrG_CSR_2013_FD_187199 | JGI IMG/M metagenome (GOLD analysis project Ga0209067, IMG submission 187199) | Freshwater sediment microbial communities in response to fracking from Pennsylvania, USA - Cold Stream Run_MetaG_CSR_2013 (SPAdes)... | ecosystem: Environmental > Aquatic > Freshwater >... | reverse complement strand
GACACAGCCTGCAAGTAGCAGGGCGGCCAGTAATGGAGTGGTGCGTTTCAGTAGTTGAGATGTCATTGCTGCTTCCGTATGTGCTGAGGTGTTTTTAAGTGATCTGACCATTGCTTAACATGCGCTCCAGAAAATTTTTCAGAGTATCCAGTTCCTGCTGGTTGAATCCTTTTAAGTGTTGATTCATGACTTTGCACAAATCCACCGGGATTTTTTCGCAGACCTGGTGTCCGGCCTCAGTCAGCGCCAGATGCACTACGCGCCGGTCCTGGGCACAACGGGTTCTTGCCAGTAAACCCTTTTTTTCCAGCCGGTCGACCATGCGGGTCGTGGCACCGGTGTCCATGCAGGTTTCCTTGGCCAGGGCTGCGGCAGTCTTGACCTTGCCAAAATACACAAACAGCAATGGCCGCCACTGCATGGCCGTCAGATCGTACTTTTGCATCTGGGCATCGATCATTTTGTTGATCGAGACATGCACGTTGCGCAGCATGTAGCCGACCGACTCCATGGGGCGGTAAGTCAGCGGCTCGTAGAACTCAATCATGAGAGTCGTATCGGCTGTCGGTGTGTCGGGAGAATGTATTTTATTCATGGAAATTAGTTGCTTTGCGTTAAGCAGGACGGAAGAATAGCTGCATAGGCAGCTATTGTCAAGGCAGTTTATTTTGGCAGTCAATATTTTTTGACCGCAAATCACTACTTCGTATACACTTCATCAGTACAAATGTTCAAATCAAAGGGAATGTTATGTCGAAAGATGCTGTATTTACCATGAAGCTGGAGAGTGCCTTGCGTAACGATTTTATTGCGGAGGCGGATGCCGCCCACAGGCCGGCGTCTCAGATTATTCGGGAACTTATGCGAGATTTCATTCAGAAACAGCGCGAATTGCGCAGTCATGAACAGTACGTAAGCCAAAAGGTGAATGCCGCTCGGGCGTCATTACAAGCGGGCGTGGGGATAGCCAACGAGGATGTTGAAGCTGAATTTGCAGCGCGTAGAGCCAGGGCGAAAGAGAAAGATTGAAAGTACTTTGGACTCCGGAAGCAATGCAGGATCGACTGGCGATCTGGGACTTTGTGGCCGATCAAAATAGCCAGGCGGCAATTCGGCTGGATCAAATGTTCAGTAATGTGGCATCGAAACTGGGCGACTTTCCCTTTGTGGGAAAGCCGGGAAAAATAAGTGGAACACGGGAGTGGGTTCCGAATGAAAATTACCGCCTGGTGTATGAAATCGCGGATCAAACTGTCTGGATTTTGACGGTTGTCCATACTTCGCGAGAGTGGCCGCCGGTCTGATCTCTTGCGTAAATTAAATATGATAAAAATGTCGGAGCCAGCATGAAAATAGCCATACTCGGTGCCGGTTCCATAGGCTGCTATCTCGGCGGGGCACTGCTTGCTTCGGGTGCCGACGTGGTGTTGATCGGCCGCCAGCGCATGGCCGACCGTATTGCGCGATATGGGCTCATGCTGTCCGATCTGCACGGACGCTCTGTGACACTGCAGGCCGATCAGGTGCAATATACCCAGGATGCAACATCGCTGGCCGGTCGGCAGCTCATATTGGTGACCGTCAAAAGTGCCGATACGGCAGAGGCCGCCAAAGCCATACGTCAGTTTGCCGACCCCGATGCGATCATCATCAGCTTCCAGAACGGCATCGGCAATGCAGAGACCTTGCGACAACACTTGCCAGGCAGGACAGTACTTGCTGGCATCGTGCCATTCAATGTGGTTCATCTGCCCGAAGGCCGTTTGCATCGGGGCACGGACGGCGAATTGATGGTAGAAGATGCGCCGGCGCTGCAGCCCTGGCTGGACACGTTTCAGTCAGCCCATCTGAGTGTGGCGCTGCAGAACGACATTGTTTCAGTCCAGTGGGGCAAGCTGTTGCTGAATCTGAATAATTCCGTGAATGCGCTCTCGGGTCTGCCTTTAAAGCAGGAACTCTCGCAACGTGCCTATCGACGCTGTCTGGCCCTGATGATCGCCGAGGCTCTGCAGGTATTGCAGGCTGCCGGTATCAGGCCTGCCAAAGTGGCGCGCGTGGCTGCGCGGTATTTGCCGCTGCTGTTAATTCTGCCCGATGCCATCTTCAAGACAATTGCGGCGTCGATGTTGCGTATCGATCCCGAAGCGCGTTCTTCCATGTGGGATGATTTGCAGGCTGAGCGCGCGACCGAAATCGATTTTTTAAATGGTGCCGTGGTATTGCTGGCCGCTAAACTGGGCCGGACTGCGCCCGTCAATTCCCACATGATGCAGCTCATTCACGCGGCCGAGCAGGGTGCGCAGAAACAATGGTCAGGCGAAGCGCTGCTGGCTGCGCTGACCAAGCCGGTCTGATTGCGTTTCTGGTACGGCAGGCTTACTGGGTTAAAATACGCGCTCTTTAAACGTGAGGACACCATGATCAAGCACATCGTAATGTGGAAACTGAAAGAGCACGCTGAAGGCGCAGACAAGGCAACCAACGCGATCAAACTCAAGGCACTGCTGGAAAGCTGCAGCAATCTGGTACCAGGCATGCTGGCGCTGGAAGCAGCCATTGCGGCGCCGCCGCTGGAAGCGACGTATGACGTGGTGCTGTATACCGAATTTGCCGACAGGGCAGCGCTCGACGCCTACCAGGAGCACCCGACCCATCAGGCCATCAAGCCGTTTATCGGTGCGGTGCGCTCTGAACGTCAATGCATGGATTATGAAATCTGAGAATGACGGCTATTTATCAACGTATCGTTTTGGCGTCGCGCCCCAGAGGCAAAGTCAGTATAGAAAATTTTCGATCAGAGACCGCAGTTCAAACCCCGGTCGCAGCATTGCGTGCGGATGAGGTGTTGGTGCGCAATCTGTATCTGTCGCTGGATCCGTATATGCGTGGCCGGATGTCGGCTGCAAAAAGCTATGCCGCGCCGCAGCCGCTGGATCAGACCATGATTGGTACGACTGCCGGCGTGGTTATCGCTTCCGGCTATGCAGGCCTGAAGCCGGGCGATCATGTCACGGGCCGCCTCGGTTGGGCCGAAATGGGCGTTGCCTCCGGCGCGGACCTGCTGAAAGTGGATGCCGATGCACTGCCGTTATCAACCTATCTGGGGGCTGTGGGCATGCCTGGCGTGGCGGCCTGGTATGGCGTGAACCGGATTTTAAACGCCCGGCCGGGACAGACTCTGGTGGTTTCCGCTGCGGCCGGCGCGGTCGGAAGCGTGGTGGGCCAGCTTGCCAGACTGAAGGGCTGCAGGGTAGTCGGCATCGCCGGCGGGGCTCGCAAGTGTGAGTACGTCACGGACCAACTCGGTTTCGACGCCTGTGTCGACTACAAACAGGCGCGGTCCGCAGAAGCATTACTGAGCAGCGTGCGTGCTGCAGCGCCAGATGGCATTGATCTGCTATTTGAAAATGTCGGCTCGGACGTGCTGGACGCCAGTCTGGCCTGTCTGAATCCCTATGCCAAAGTTGCCCTGTGCGGAATGGTGGCCGGATACAACGGCGCAGCACAGCCATTGCACAATGCCGGAAAATTATTGACCATGCGGGCCAGCCTGCAGGGATTCATCATTACCGAACACATGGAAATCTGGCCGCAGGCTCTGGCCGAGTTGGCGCATCTGGTACAGAACGGCCAGCTGGCCTGCCACGAGACGATAGCGCAGGGTCTGTCTGCAGCACCGCAGGCGTTTATCGACATGCTCGACGGCCGGAATCTGGGCAAACAGTTAGTTCAACTCCACAAGAACCTATGACCATATTGATCAGGTTGGCCGACTGGGCTGCCCACAAAGAACAGGCATTGATGGTGCGCAGACAGGTGTTTGTCGCCGAGCACCAGATCCCTGAATCGATGGTGTCCGACGAAATGGATGCACTCAGTCTTCACGCCCTGGCCATTGACAGTCATGGCTCGGTGCTTGGCGCCGGACGATTGCTGCCGAACGGCCGCATCGGACGCATGGCAGTGCTCGCCGGTGCGCGCGGAATCGGCGTTGGCGGACACATGTTGCAGCGCCTGATGCAGGCTGCAGCAGAACGTGGCGACCGGTGCCTGGGATTAAGCGCTACCGTGCAGGCCCAGGGTTTTTATGCCCGCTACGGTTTTTATACCCTGGGCGACGAGTATGCCGAGGCTGGCATTTTGCATATCGAAATGGAATATATAGTCAGCTGATATGCGCTGCTGCGTGAAATAAGGGATAAAGCAGGTCCTGTTCTGCGCTTCATTATCAAGCCTCAATCAGATAATGCTGTCAGGGGACTCCTGGTCTGAATCCAGGTGTTCTTCCTTTTCTGAAAAAATCAGATCCTCCCATTTGATGCGTCCGGCGTCGGCGTGTGATGGCTGGCGTTCAATTGACAATCTGCAGTGCATCCGGAGCGTAACAATGTTGACTAAAAACGTGTTGACCGAAAGCGAAGACCAACAGAATTATCTGGGCCAGTTCATTCCACTGCAATATCATCACGCCATGCTGATGGATGCCAATCGCATGGGAAATTTCAGGGCTGCGATTGATCATGTGGTCTTCCCGGGTGCCAAAGTGCTGGAGCTCGGTGGCGGTACCGGCGTTCTGTCCTGGTTTGCGGCGGCCAAAGCCGCCAAAGTCTGGTGTGTTGAAATGAATCCCGAGCTGGTGACAGAATCACGCAGACTGCTGGCAAAAAATCCCAACGGGCACAAGGTTGAAGTGGTACAGGCCGATGCCTTCGAGTACCTGCCGCCGGAGCCGGTGGACGTGATGATCTGCGAAATGATCCATGTTGCCATGCTGCGCGAAAAACAGGTTCAGGTGGTCGAATCATTCAAGCGGCGCTATCTGGCGAAATTTGGCGGACCGTTGCCGATAATGATTCCGACTGCCGTGTTGATGGCAGTCCAGCCGCTGCAACAGAATTACGATTTTCATGGTTATCACGCCCCGGTCATTCAGGTGCAGGAGCTCTCCGGCGATCTGCCGGACAGCATCGAAATGGCGCCGCCCAGTCTCTACGGCACGCTGGATTTCAATCAGCCAAATGCCATCGATATCGCCTGGGAAGGATCGTTCATGATGAACCAGGATGGCACGGTCAACGCGCTGCGCTTTATTACAAAAAATATCCTGGCGCTGGTGGAGCAGACCTCGTCGAGCATCAATTGGCTGAATCGCTATATGGCCTTTCCCCTGGCGCATCCGATCAGTGTCAAAACCGGCGACGTACTGCGTGCACGGTTTCATTACCAGGCCGGTGGCATGCTGTCTACGCTGACGGAATCGATGCAGGTTGAGGTGGCGCAGCTGGCCGATATTATCTCTATCAACAGCAGAATGCCGGTGAGCCGGTCCCGTTTTGAACGCGATTTTGCTGCAGTTGGTCTGGGTGTGGATACCAGGGTTCTGGCTGCCAGCTCGGCAAACTGATGCTGGCGACGTGAAGAATGGAAGCAGACAAACCTGCTGCTTCCGGATTATTCAATGAGCTGATTTTTAATCGCGTAATGCGTCAGTTCGGCATTGTTCTTCAACTTCATCTTCAGCAATACCCGCGAGCGATATTCGCTGATGGTTTTTACGGACAGCGACAGTTCCTTGGCAATATCGCTGACCGCTTTTCCGGACGCGATCATGGTCATGGTCTGGTATTCACGATCCGACAGGGTTTCGTGCAGAGTGACCTGATGTTCTTCATCAATATGATTGGCCAGTTCCTGCGCCACCGAAGCATTGATATATTTCAGTCCGACCGATACCTGGCGAATCGCGCTGACCAGTTCCTTGGGCGCGCTCTGTTTGTTCAGATAGCCTGAAGCACCAGCCTTGAGCGCCCGGATGGCATACTGATCTTCAGGATGCATTGACAGCATCACCACGGAAATATTCGGATGTTCCTTCTTAATCTGTTTTAACACTTCAATCCCGCTTTTATCCGGCATGGAAATATCGAGCAGCAGAACATGGAAGGCATGTTCGCGGCACAGCTTGATGGTAGCCAGCCCGCAATCGGCTTCCCCTCTTACCACGATGTCTTTGGTGTCGGCAAGAATCTGCTTCAAACCTTCCCGGACGATGGCGTGATCATCTGCAATGATGACTTCAATGATGGCGTGTTCTTTCATTAATTTCTCTTGGTTTTAATAGTATTGAATAATGTTCTGCGACTGATCATAACAGGGAGAGTTGATCGGTCTGCGGTTCTTCCGGCACGCTGTCCACTGGTTTGCTTTGATGCATCAACGGGATCTTGATCGCGATCACGCAGCCATTGTCAGGTTGCGAATCGACCAGGATGGTGCCGCCGATTTCCCGGCATCGTTCTGCCATGCCCAGCAATCCAAATGAATTGGGCTTGTTGTTGTGGTCTGAGCGCAACCCGCAGCCATTGTCCGCGATGGTGAGACTGATGCTGGTGCGGGTATAGATAATGGCCAGACTGGCATAGCTGGCATGGGCGTGTTTGGCGATATTGGTCAATGCCTCCTGCACCATCCGGAAGATGGCAGTGGCATGTTCGGCAGAGATCGCAATATCGGATTTGTTGGTTGAGAACGAGCAGCGGATGTTGTACTGTTTTTCGAACTCCTTGATCTGCCAGTCCAGCGCCGGAATAATGCCGAGATCCAGAACGCTGGGTCGCAGGTCGCGGGCGATGCGGTGACCGGCTTCTATCGTGCGGTCGATCAACGTATCGACATAGTGCGTTTTTTCGGCCAGCCATGGCTGGTCAACCGGCAGGCGGTTTTCCAGGGTGTGCAAAATCATTTTGACTGCCACCAGGTTGCCACCCATCTCATCGTGGATTTCGCGCGCGATACGCATGCGTTCCTGTTCCTTGATGCGTTCGATGTGAGCCGACAGTTCGGTCAGACGCTGACGATACAGATGCAATTCAACGTCGATCAGCTTGCGCGCAGTGATGTTGGTGATCAGTCCTTCCCAGATCACGCTCTGGTCGGCCAGATGACGGGGCACGGCACGCAGATGAATCCATTTGATCTCGCTCCAGTGCTCGACCCAGATCCGGCCTTCCCACTGCCAGTGCGACTGCATGCGGGCTGATTCGTGCATGCTGTCAAAATACGAGGCGCGGTCTTCCGGCAGGATCAGTTCGGTAAATTTGTCGGGCTTGAAGTAGAGCGTTTCGGGCATGACGCCCAGAGTGCTTTCGCAATTGCCACTTAAAAAAAGATAGCGGGTGGAACCATCCAGGTTTAATGAAAACTGCAGTACCACGCCTGGCAGGTTGGCGACGATGGCGGCGGCACGTTCACCACTGTCGGAATTGGCTTCGATGGCGCGCTGCTGAAAACTCAAATCCTTGCCGACCACGATGAGAATGTCGATGCCGTCGAGTTTATCCGGCATGATGTGCAACAACAGTGCATACTGGGTGCCGTTCTTGCAGGTATGGCGGGTGCTTATCGTGAGTTTTTGCTGTTCACCGTTGATCAGCGGCTGAATCTGACGTTGCCATTCGACCTGGGTAAAATCGCGTGCCAGTTGCCAGGGACGCATATGTTGCAATTCCAGAAAGCTGTAACTTAACCGGTCTTGCGCCATCTGGTTGACTTTGATATAGGTCGAGGCATTGGCGTCAATGATGTAGATTTCATTGAAACATCCCTCAACTACCTTGTCTAACAGGCTTTTTTTTATCATTGCTTGGATCTCGCTGACATGGTACTTCTGGCTAAAATATTGCCGATAAAAATCATTCGATAAATTAACATACTAATTCAACGCTTAGTAGATACCTTACATAATTTGCTGCAAAAGGATAGCGCCATGCCCAACGGACCGAATGACGACGATGATGAAGAATCAAGCACTTTGCTGCAAATTCCGCCTGGCGCCAAAAACTACATCACGATCGCAGGCTACGAAGCGATGAAACAGGAGCTGCTGCAGTTAATCGATGTGGCGCGCCCTGAAGTGGTGAAGATTGTCTCGTGGGCCGCCTCAAACGGTGACCGTTCCGAAAACGGTGATTATATTTACGGAAAACGCCGCCTGCGGGAAATCGACCGGCGTATCCGGTTTCTGACCAAGCGCCTCGATCTGGCCGAAGTGGTCGATCCGCGTATCCATCATGGATCGGACCAGGTTTTTTTTGGTGCAACCGTCCGCTACGTGACGCAGGCCGGGACAGAACACCAGATCACCATAGTCGGCGTCGATGAATTCGATCCGCTGCGCGGCAAAATCAGCTGGGTTTCTCCGGTTGCCCGGGCGCTAACCAAGGCACTTGAGGGCGACACCGTCAAACTGCACACACCGCAGGGCGTTGATGAATTAACATTGCTCGACGTGAGCTATCCCGCATCAAGCTGATCTTCCCGTTGCATCATCCGATGCAGACTTGACGTACCTCAATCGAAAAACATGTGGCAGGAATACGATAGGTCAACGGTACGCCCTGTACCGGGACACTTAATCGGCGCTTCCTGATTATGAGCATTGGCATCACAGCACACGCTTCCCGACACGCCATCGTGGCCACTGGCCTGACCAAGTGGTTTGGTGACGGTGAGACCCGAAAGGTATCGGTCAACAAGGCCAATTTTGTGGCCAATTACGGGGAAATGCTGTTTATTGTCGGTCCGTCTGGCAGCGGCAAGACCACGCTGCTGAGCATGATCTCGGGCATCCTGCGTCCGAATGAAGGTCAGGTGACGGTGAAGGGGCAAGACATCTGGAGCATGACTGAAGATCAGCTGGCTGACTTCCGCCTGCACACGATTGGTTTCGTGTTCCAGGACTACCATTTGTTTCCACGACTGACCAGCGCAGAAAATGTGGCCATACCGCTCATCATCAAAAATGAAAACTGGGACAAATCGATAGCCGAGGCCAATCACTATCTTGACATCGTCGGACTCAAGGACCGGGGTGAATTGTTACCAGTAAAATTGTCAGGCGGTGAACAGCAGCGCGTGGCGATTGCCCGTGCAATCGTCAGCGGTCCGGATATTCTGATTCTGGATGAACCTACCGCATCACTCGATGGCGATACCGGCAAGATGATTATTTCTTTCGTCAAAAAAAAGGTATTGAACGAAAACCGCTGCATCGTCATTGTGACCCACGATGCGCGCATCAATGACTACGCCGACCGCATCATACATATGGAAGACGGGCGCGTCACCGCCCAAAAAGAGGGAGCCGAATGAGAAACAAAATTATTATCGCCGTGGCGATGATCGGCATACTGGGCGGCGTGGTCAGTGCCTATATGATGGGCATCAGGAAGCCGGCACAACCACCGGTATTTGCACCGGTCAGCAGCCCATATGCCACCGCCATTTATGCCAACGGGATGATCGAGAGCGAACAGTCCTCGGGTGAAAATATTACGATCTATCCCGAAGTGGCCGGCACCGTGACGAAGATTCTGGTGCACGAAGGGCAGCCGGTGAAAGCCGGTACGTCATTACTGGCGATAGACGACAGCGTTCAAAAAGCCACGACTGAGCAGCTGCAGAAACAGGCTCAGGCCGCGCACACTCTGTTACAGGAATTGAAAGCCGAGCCGCGCAGGGAAACGCTGGAGATTGCCAGAGCCCAGGTCGCTGCCGCCAACGCGAATCTGGTTGCCGTGCGGGATCAATATGACAAACGGCGCGCCTCTTACGACCTGGACCCGCGCTCGATCAGCAAAGACAGCCTCGATACGGCGACAGATGCCGTGGAACAGGCCACAACCGCGCTCGACGTCGCGCAGAAACAATTCGAACTGACGCGTGCCGGTGCCTGGAGCTACGACATCGCCACTCAGGAAAGCCAGTACCAGGCCGCACAACAGGCGTATAACGCGGCCAGTGCCTTGCTGAACAAATTTACGATCAAGGCGCAGACTGATGGCGTCGTTCTGGCGATCAATGCTGCCAGAGGCAGTTATGTGTCAGCGCTGGGTTCCTATAATTCCTATACCCAGGGAGCTGACCCGGTGCTGGTGATGAGTACCACACAGGATTATTTGTCGGTGCGCTGTTTTATCGATGAGATTCTGATCGCCAACCTGCCGGATCCGGCGCATATCCGCGCCGAGATGCAGATACGCGGCACAACAGTCAAAATCCCGCTGGAATTTGTCCGCATCCAGCCCATGGTGACGCCGAAACTGGAATTATCCAACCAGCGCCAGGAAAAAGTTGATCTGCGCGTCTTGCCTGTGCTGTTCCGGTTTGCAAAAAAAGATATGACTGCGGTGTATCCCGGACAGCAGGTGGACGTGTATATAGGGAAGAAATAATGCTGACCACCATGTCTCGAACTGGAAAGCACGAAGGCCCTGGGCGGATGGCCGCGGCACTGGTAGTCCTGCTTCTGTGTTCCTGTGCAGTTGGTCCGGATTTTGTTCGCCCGGCACCTCCGGCAGTGGCTGCATTTGCGCCGGCGGCATCGTCACCGACAGCAGGTGATCTGCCTGCCCAGCATTTTGCCGCAGGTGCAGATCTGCCTGCCGACTGGTGGCAGCTGTTTCAGTCCGCACAGCTCAACAGCATGGTGGCTGAAGCAATTGCGCACAATGCGACGTTCGAAGCTGCGATCGCCACACTGCATCAGAGTCAGCACAATCTGCAGGCCGGGTACGGCGTTTTCTTCCCGCAGGTCAGTGCGGGTTTGAGCGGTGCCAGGGC
>Ga0209067_10002599_pt1 | contig 10621 bp, 6 predicted proteins | sample ColStrG_CSR_2013_FD_187199 | JGI IMG/M metagenome (GOLD analysis project Ga0209067, IMG submission 187199) | Freshwater sediment microbial communities in response to fracking from Pennsylvania, USA - Cold Stream Run_MetaG_CSR_2013 (SPAdes)... | ecosystem: Environmental > Aquatic > Freshwater >... | reverse complement strand
ACGTCGCCCCCGAGGTCTTCGTGCGCTTCGAGCAGGAGGCGCGTGCCATGGGTTTTTCCCATGCCGCCTGCGCCCCGCTGGTACGCAGTTCCTACCATGCCGACCAGCAGGCCCATGCGGCGGGGCACGGCGCAGATCAGTCCAGCTAGCGGGCGTCCGAAAATCGCGATGGATTTAGGGCGGCGCTGATCGAACCCTAGCTGCAAATCGGACGTATCCGGTTGCTCACGCGGGCGGGACCCGACCAGTCGAAGCTCGCCGTCTCGCCGTCATCCGAGAAGTTGTAGTACACGACCCCGTTGGGGAACATCACCACGGATATCCCGCCATAGCCGGACATGAACGGAACCCAGAGCGGATGTGAACAGGTCAGAAGGTCTTGCAGGTCGCGGGCCCAGAACCCATGCTGGTAGCGGAATCCGCGCAGACCGGCGGTTTCGAGTCCGCGATCGGTTTCCTGCCGCTGTAGGGCAGCCGCCAGTAAGCCCCGGTCCAGTAGCGCCCGATTTCCGATCTTGCCCTCGCCGGATGATAGAAACGCGGCAAGGCGCGCGATGTCGTCGTGGTGGTAGGTCAAGCCCCAGCCCGTAAAGGGCTGCCGTACGGCGTCGTAGGTGCGCCGGGTGGTGCGGGCAACCTGGCTGAGACCCAGCGGCGCGAATACCTCCCTGACCACGAGATCGGCATACAGATCCTCGTGTTCCCGTCCCGGGAGGGTTCGCAGGTACGTGCTCAATGCGGTTCCCAGGACGTAGGTGTCCGAGGTGTGATAGACCCAGCGCTCGCCGGGTGCAGCACGATGGGGATAGGTGTTGCACGCGTAATCGATCTTGCTCGCGTGGTCGGGAGGCAGGAACAGGCCATTGGTGCCGGCGGCGTTTTCGTCGCTTTCGAAACTGTCCGAATCGAAATTGCCGCTTGCCATATCCAGCGCATTGAGAAAAGTCACCTGCGACCATTTCTCAGGCGCGCAGACGGACGGCAGAAACGCCCGCAGGGGCCGCCGGGCCATACCGGGGGCGAGTGCTTCCAGGCGCATGAGGGCAATCCCTGCAAAGATCGATTTTGCCGTCGAAAAGGAGGGCAGGTCCATTACCTCGCAGTACGGGTAGTCTCCTGCGCGTGACGTGCAGGAGGAGACATAGTTCACGCCATCGACCACGAGCCCGTGGACGCTGTGGGCCTTGGGGTCGCCAATTGCCAGGTTCTCCGCCATCACTCCGGGGTAGTCGCGTGCCAGTTGCGCGATGGGGCGCACGGGCAGGCGTTGTGCCACTTCCTCGTGGTACGCACGAACCACGCCAGCCGCCGCCGCAACGGGCCCGGCGTCGTAATGCGTCCGGAGGGTTCCCCACATGTCCAGTTTCAGGTAGCGGCAGGTTTCACCTGCAACGCGCAGTGCGGCGTGCGAGGTCGTACCATCGTTGCGAAAAAGTAGCAGCAGTACGCCCTGATGCGTGCAGTTGGCGTTGCGCTCCTGCAAGGAGAAGGGAATGGCTGCCCGTGTATAGCCCTGGTCGCCAGGTTCGTCCCAAACGCGCCCGGGCTCGACTATGAACTCCCACCACCCATGAGTGCTGGGCATGGGTCCGCGCTGCACCGGGATGAGCACATCGGCATCCTGGACGAAAGTCACGCTGAAATCCGCAGGCAAGGTGCGCGCCTGCGCAAGTTCGGCGTCGCTGACAAAATCGGCCAGACGCGTGCGGGTGCGTGTTCGAGGCTTTCCGTCCAGGCGCAGCCGTCCCTCAAAATGGTTGCTCGCGGGCGCAGCCTGCGGGCCGGGCGCAAAGGCACTGTAGTCCAGCTCACCGATATCCGCGCCCTGCATAAGTGCGGCAAAGTCCAGATGGTCACGACCGTGCGCCGGAGCGGCCAGGATGAAGCTTGCGCCCGTCAGCAGCAGCACGAGGGCCCCGCCCAGCAGGCGCTCTCCCAGGCCTGATGCCTGCGCCCAAGGGGCGGGCACGGCTCTCATGCGTTGAGGGTGCTTTTGCGGTCCAGCGACTGGGCTGCCGCCAGCGAACTCACGGCCGAACCCGCGAGCACCAAAACGGACGCGCCAATCAGGACCGGATATCCCTGGCCGACGAGCATGCCTCCCACCAGCGGGCCGGATGCCAGACCCAACTTGGAGGCGAAACCGGCCAGGGTTGCCAGTCCGCCCGAGGGATCCAGTCGCGAAGCCATGCCAAAGAGGTAGGGAACCACGAATGCCCAAGTTATCGAGGCCACGACGTTGGCAGCGAAGTAGACCAACCCGAATTCACTCCACGCAAACGCCGTGTTGCTCAGCAGGGTGAGTGCGAAGGCCAGCACGAGCGGTCGCCAGCGCCCGTAGCGCAAACCCACGGCTACCACGGCGACGGCTCCTAACATCCCCAGCCACGTGGACCACCCGAGGGCCTGGCTGACGAATGGCCGTGACAGCCCGGCCTGTTCGCCCAGGCCGATCAGGAATGCCCCCAGCGCCATGTTGCCTGCCTGGAAGAGGAACAGTGAGATCAGGGTAATGGCGGTCAGACCCCAGGGCAGCTTCTGCTCAGCAAGGCGTGGCCCCGCCACCGCGGCCTCCGCAAATCCAAGAGGACCCAGGGCCAGAGTCGCGATCAGCGCGCAGGTGGTCAGGGCTGCCAGGGTGAAAAACAGGATCGCTGCCCCGTATACCGGAACCAGGGCTGGTAGAAACATCACACCCAGTCCCCCCAGGCCATACTGCAGGAGCAGGAGCATGCCGAACGCCCGGTCCGGCGCAGCGACACGCGCCATGACCGAATAAGTGATGCCCACCGACAGTCCACCCACGACGCCATGCAGCGCACGCAGAGTTACCAGTGCTGCCGGTTCGCGCACAAACGCCGATGTGAGATCGAAGCCGATCAGCACAAGGAAAAGGCCCAGTAGCGTAGGCCGCCAAGGGATGCGCCGAACCAGAAAAACCGCGCAGAAACTGCCCACGCTGGCGCCGTAGACGTTGGCCGAGGCAACGTAACCTGCCTGTACGGTCGTGAACCCCAGGCCCGTGACGAGGCCGTCCACAATTGCGGCCATGATGTTTACGTAGAAAAAACCGGCTGTCGCCAGAAGCGAGAGCAGGGCATACGAGCGCAGCGAGTCGGGTCCCGACCCTGTGACGTGCGCTGCCGTATCGTTTCCGGGTTCGTCGCTCATGAGACAAGTTCCGCGGCATCCGGCATGGGCACGCCGGCTGTGGCCAAAATCTCGCCCAGCGGCGCCAGTTCACGCGCGTATTTTTTCCAGAGACCCACGGAACGCTGGTACATCGGCTCGCGCACCTGGGCGGCACTTGCCGTGAAGGACGGACGGGCATTGCGCTCGAACGCCAGGCAGACCGGATCCCAGGACAAACCCGCTCCCGCGATGAGCCGCCGGCTCTGCCCCTCTTGGTCCGAGACCAGCGCTTCGTAATCGATTTCGAGGAATCCGTCAGGCAGCGCGCTGCGCCAGTGCTGCATGAGCCGATAGTAGGCAAGAAAATATTGCCCGAGATCGGATAGCGAGTAGGAAAAAGGGTAAGCCATGCGGAACAGCGTCTTGTACATCGCATAACAGACATCGAGTGGATGCCGGCGCACGTGAATCACCCGGGCCTGGGGCAGGGCTGTGTGGATCAGCCCGAGGTAAAGATAATTCATCGGCGTCTTGTCCACGACGCGTGCGTCCTTGCTGGCGCCCAGATGGGCGCAGTACGCCACCCCCAATGCCGCCGGATCCATCGAGCGACAGCGTTCGAGTAGCGCGCGCTTGCCCGTCGCCGGGCCGGCGCAGCGCATGACCGATAAGGCCAGGTCGCTGCTTTCGCCCCTGCTGCCCACCTGTGGGTGCGAGCTGAGTATCCGGTCCACGAGCGTGGTGCCGCTGCGCGGCAGACCCAAGACGAAAAGGGGCCTGGTGTCGCCATGACCCGGACGGACCTCCCGCAGGTAGGCGCTGTCAAGGTTTTGCGCTATGGCCTGCAGCATGGCCACGTCGTCCTCGACACGGTAGGCGAGGGCTGAGCGGCGCGCCCGGGCACCACGCTCCAGTTGCGCAAAGGACCTGGCGTACTCGCCCAGATCCTCGAGTTCCTTGGCAAGCGCGTAGGCGAGCGGCACAAGCGCCACGGCGTCGTGTCCCACACGTGCCAGCTCGGCTTCCAATGCCGGGATATGGTTGCGACTCGCGCTTTGGCGTCGTAGCGTCGAGCGGTTGTACCAGGCGTCAAAGTCCCGGGGGTTTGCAGCTATCACCTGATCGAGAGCTGCCTCGGCTTCCTCCAGGCGTCCCAGGGCGATCAGTGCCGTGGACCAGTTGTACCGGCAGGAGGTGTTGCCGGGGGCCAGCGCCATTGCCTGTGCGTAGCAGTCGAGTGCGGCATCGTGACGCCCCATGCGGGTATACAGATGCCCCAGGTGCTGCAGCAGCTCAAGGTCGCCCGATGACTGCTCCTTCAGTTCGCCAAGCTTGGCTTCGGCAGCCGCAAGGGCACCTCGGTCGAGCAGGACCGAAATATCGCCCAGGGCCTTGGCTCGCAGCGCTGGCGTCGAGTACGTGCTCAGGTCAGATCCTGTTCAAAAGCGATACGCAAGGGTGACACCCACCGTGCGCGGCAGCGCAATGAGGGCCTTGGATCCGTTGCCGTAGTATCCCTGCGCCGGCGCTGTTCCCATATAGGCGGGCGTGTACACGCCAGTAACCCCGGGCGAATTGAAGACGTTCTTTATCCAGAAGGTGCCGTCCCAGACGCCCTGCGCGTAGGTCGTGGAGGCGTTGACTATGGAAAATCCGGGCATGCTGTAGGCGAATTTGGGTTGCCCCAGGTAGGCAGACGTTGCTACCGCGTTGATCGATACCTGGGAGGAAAACAGCGTGTCCTCCGTGCTGGTCTGGTGGTAGGCGTCAGCGCGCAGCGTGAGTTTGCCGTTGCCCAGATCCAGGGTGTAGTCGGCCGTGGCATTGAAGCTCAGCACGGGCGCCCCGGGGAGACGGGCTCCGCTGGTATTGATGGTGTAGGCCTTGTCCGCCGATATGGCATCGGCCGTCAAACGGGCGTTGGTGTAGGTGGCACCCGCCCCATAGTGAAATTGCTTGTGGACACGTCCGTCGAGTTCCAGCTCCAGGCCTTTGGTCGATGCGCTTTCGGCGTTTTGCACCGCGAAGAACCCCCAATTGGTGGTTGCCGCATTGAGCTGAGGGTGACGCCAGTCTATATAGAAGACGTCGGCGTTGTAGGTGATGCCGTCGCGCATGCCCTTGAGGCCGACTTCGTAGTCCACGTCGCTGTCCGAGCGGTAATTCTGCCACGCTGGGTTTTCCTGAAAGTTGCCGGTGACCGGTATGCCGTTGGAACCTCCCCGGCGGTAACCCTGGGCGACGGTTGCGTACAGTTGCTGGTCCCGTGCATACGTCCAGGCAACGTTGCCCTTGAAGAGCGTGTGTGATTCTCCCTGACTGCCATTGGAATCGGAGCTCGCGAAAATTGACGAATAGAGCCCGGTGTTCTGGTGCACTGCGGTCTGCGAGCTGTCGTGGAAGCTGCGCAGGCCGCCTGTCAGCGAGAGTGTGGGCGAAACGTGCCAGGTCAGTTCGCCGTAGCCGGCGACATCCTTGAACTGTTCCGAGTGCCGATAGAGGTAGTCCTGGTCGCTGATGACCGCCGAGGCCGCCCCCGGCGCGAAGGCGTCCCACCACTGCTTGAAGCCGCGCAAATAGCTGTCCTGGCTGCTGGTCTGGTGCTGGTTCTGGTAATAGGCACCGACGACGTAGTCGATCGTGGTACTGGTATTTGAGACCAGCCGCAGTTCCTGGATGAAGGCGCGGTCACCATACGTGCGCACCGCTGAGGCCATCGGTCGCGGGTAGTTGTAATAGAACGCGCCCAGCCAGCCGTTCTGGGCGTAAAAGCCCGTGTTCTCGCTGACGATATCGCCAAAGTGGTTGTAATGCGAGGTACTTGAGGTCAGGGTCGCAAATCCGAGGTCAATATTTGCCTCCAGCGCCGTGAGGTGCACATTGCGGTTGGAAGGTTCAAGCTGAACCGAACCGACCTCGGCATCCTGGTAGGGGCGGCCGTTGCCGTCCGTGCCCAGAGAGGTGGCGCGCCGGCCGCCGTAGTGGTCGGATTCGCTGGTGTAGCTCAGGTTGGCGCTGAAGCTGTCGCTGGGTTTCCACAGCAGCGCCGCGCGCACGTAACCCTGGTGTGCGTAATCCGCATCCTTGCGACTCGTGTAGGCGGCTGCCGGATCCAGTATGCCGTTGGGCGCTATCGGCGTGCCATTGCCGTCGAGTTGGTAAATCTGTACGTAGTCGGTCACTCCAGGATAGTGATTCGCCGTGCCGTTGATGCGTAGCGCCAGGGTACTTGCCAGAGGTATGTTGAGCATGCCGCCACCGGAATAACCCACCGATCCGGAGTGATCAACCGAGGAGGCGCTGGCCGTCGCGCGTCCGGAGAACTTGCTCAGGTCCGGGTCGCGCAGCAGGTAGCGGACCGCTCCGCCCAGCGCCCCGGAGCCATACAGGGTGCCCTGGGGGCCACGCAGAACTTCCACGCGATCTATATCATCGAGCAGAAAATTGGCAAATAGCGGCGTCGAGTTCACGTAAGTCGCTACTGTCGCTGCCGCCCCGACGGCGTAATCGCCCAGGGCGGAACTATCGACATTGAGGCCGCGGATGCGGATGCCGTTGACCACGCTCGAATTGCGCGCACCGCGATCCACCACCGAAATGCCCGGCACGTTGCGCATGAGTTCGGCAGCGTCGAGGTAATGGGACTGTTCGATAGTGTCGCCGGAAACCGCGCTGATGTTGTAGGGAACCTCGAGGATGTTCTGTTGGCGCCCCTGCGCCGTCACGATGATCTCCTCCAGCGTGGCGGGATCCTTGGTTTGCGCAGGCGCAACCTGCCCCGCTGTCTGGGCCATTGCCGTGGAACTCACCAGCAGCCCAGAAACCATCGTGGCAATCGCGGTCCGCTGGTGGTGGTGAACCCGGGTGGGGAGTCCTTTGTTGCTCAAGGTCTTCATGGGATTTCCTCTGCTCAGGTGAATGGGTTGCGGTGTGTCTGAGTGGCAACGGGAGGCTTAAGCGCCGCTTGTCCCGGCAAGTTTCAGCGGCCCCAGGCTCTGCAGGGCGGGCGAGGCCTGGGCCGCGGCTCCGTAGGCCGGAAATACCAGCGGGTGGTCACGGTGGCTCTTGAGTACCTGCCCCAGGCCCTGCCAGCCGTGCTCGCGTACCCGGCGCAGGTAGGCGAAATCGGCCTCAAAAGCCATGATTTCGCGTGCCGTACCCGCCTGATGGATAACTTCCCCGCCAGGTCCGCAGATCAGGGATCGACCGTTCCCCAGATCGCCCGCCACGTTTACGTCGACCACGTAGCACTGGTTGCAGGCCGCATTTGCACGGGCCATGGCCGTCTCGACGTCGCGATCCAGCGTCGTGGTCATCACGGGATGAAGGATTACCTCCGCTCCCAGGTGGATCAGGGAGCGCGTGGTTTCGGGGAACCACATGTCATAACAGATGGAGATTCCAAATCGCCCGACCTGGGGCACATCGAAGACCAGGAAATCCGTGCCGGCCGTTACCCCTTTTTCATAAGGAAGAAAGGGGTAGAGCTTGCGGAAGCGGCCCACCACGGTTCCATCCGGTGCGATCACCGGCGCGGTGTTGTAGATCTTCCCCTGGGAAGATTCATACAGCGATCCGGGAACCAGCCACATATGGTTGCGCCGGGCGATGTCCTGCAGTTGTGCTTCGACCGGACCGGGCAGCGTCACGGCCCGCGCGGTACCCGCCCCAAAAAGACACAACTCGGGCAACAGCGCCATCTGTACCCAGGGCATGCGCCGGCGCAGGGAGTCAATCTCGGCGCCAATCTCCGCTAGGTTATCTCCCGGCGACAGGCATAGCTGCAGGGCTGCAATGCCAAACGCGGTTCCTGCCGGACTCATGTATCCCGTCCGCGCAGTGCTGCTGGATTTGCACAAAAGCTTCCCACGTCGGTTCTCCCTGGCTGCGGCGTTAGGCCGTGCAGGCATCCTAGGGGCGTGCGGAAGCCGGTCTTAGTGCCAGATGGGAAATTTTGATGGTGCCAGATTTCCTGGCAGGGCAGGCGGACGCTAGCGCGCAGAGCGGGACTTGGGGACCCCGCCGCGTGTACGCGTGATGACGGCAGTATCTGCCAGCAGTCCGTCAGCGTTGTACCAACGCAACTGGTCGCCCTCGATGATCACCTGAAAGGCCGTGGGCTCCGCGTAGGCCCAGCTGTCCCACTGGCGCACCCATTGGTCCGCGCTTATCCACCAGCGTCCGGTGTCGCAGTCCTCGCCGGCGAATCCGGCAGTTCCCACCAGGCGGCCGTCGCGCAGGACCTCGATCGTGCAGGGCTCGCCGTACACCGTGCTGTAGAGCAGGGTTGCGCCCGCCATGGCCCGCTGCAGCGCCGCGCCGCGCAGGGGGCGCTGCGCCTCATCCGCTAGCCTGCGAGAGTCCAATGCCCGTTCGTCGCGCAGGAGCCGCGCCAGCGCCTGCACCCCTTCACGAATGTGTGCCGACCCTATGCTGGTCACTCCCATGCAAAAACGTGTCCCTGCTTCACCGTCAGCGAATTCGGGTTCTAAGAGTACGCCCCTGTGCGACGCTCGGCGGGCAATGTCCAGGGCATCCAGCGGCGCGCCGCGCGAACTGCTGCTTACCCAGTAGGCGCTGGAACCCGCAGCCCCAGCAATGCTTATACGGGTGTGCAGATAATGGTTGAGCGCATCGCGCAATTCTCGCCGGCGCTCCGCGAGGATCCTGCCTGTCCGAGCCACCGTGGCGCTGTAATGTCCCAGGCCGATGAAGTAGTACCAGGCGCGTAACATCGGCGGGGAAAGGTCCGCACCCTGCCGCCGGCGATGCAGCCGAAGGCGTTCGATAATGCGCGCGTCCGCGACGATCAAGCCGGGCCCCGCCCCGCAACTGGCGACACTCGACAGGGCCGCCAGATGCAAGACATTTCTTTGTCCGCCAAGGGCCCGCAAGGGTGGAACGAAGGGGGTGGACTCCTGCACCTCGGGGAACGGGAAACGGTCTATGACGAACCCGTCGGCCTCGCGTGCAGCCGCCAGCAGGAGCTGGGCGCGCTGGCGTTCGCGCGCGCTGCTGGAGCCCGCACGGTTCGGGTTCGTGATGCACAGGGTTCCACGCGGCAGGCCTGCGTTGAGCGCAGTTTCCTCCAGCAGTACCAGTTGACGCTCCTGCAGGCGCCGACGGGTCTCCCCGCCCATGGGTTCTTCAGCCAGTACGGGCGTGCCACGCGGTGCAAGTACCTCCAGCACTATCTGCAGCGCGGCTGGAAGGGAGGCCACCAGGAGGACTTCGTCCGGACCGCTGTCGATACCGATCCCCGGAAGCAGCTTGGTGCGAATTTCTTCGACGAGTTGCGCATCATCCCCGTCGCTTCCGTCAGTCCAGCGCAATGCTTCGCCGCGCCCGCAGGCCAGGCGCATGGCTTCCCGCCATTCGGCCGCCGGCATCAACTCCGGGTCTATGCGTCCGTCGATGAAAGGAAAGGGATAGCGGTGCCAGTTGCCAGGATAGCGGTAGGAGCTGGCAACGATCGTGGCAGGAGACAGACGTGGCCCTGAGGGCAGGTGCGGCGCCGACTCCCGGTGCCCGGGTCCAATCCGACCTGCCATGGTCTGCGGGGCGACAAATATCCCGCTGCGTGGGCGGCTTACCAGGTGACCCTCGGCGATCAAGGCCTCATAGGCGAGCGCGACCGTGTTGCGCGATACTGAACAACGCTCGGCGAGGTGTCGCGAGGAAGGCAGTCGCCGGCCGGGTGGCAATACACCATGATGGATTGCATCGATCAGTCGCAAACGCAGCTGGTGCTGCAGACCCAGCTCGCCGTTCGGGTCAAGAACGATGTTGAGTTCATTCATCGCGCAGGCCTACCCGGAGCGGCCAGCACCAGCTCGGCGCCACGCTCCGCGATCATGATGGTGGGCGTATTGGTGTTTCCCGAGGTGATGCGCGGCATGATCGAGGCGTCGATCACGCGCAGCCCCTGCATGCCGCGCACCCGCAGCTCAGGGTCGGTCACGGCCTGCGGGTCGTTGTGGCGGCCCATGGCGCAGGTCCCCACCGGATGGAAAATGGTCGTACCGATATCCCCGGCGGCGCGCACGAGTTCTGCGTCGCTTTGCAGGGCGGTGCCCGGCAGGTGTTCGCGCGGCGCGTAGGGCGCCAGGGCCGGCTGCGCCACGATGCGCCGGGTGTGGCGCAGCGCCCGCACGGCGATGTCCCGGTCGTAGTCGGTGCTGAGGTAGCAGGGCGCGATGCGCGGTGCGCTGGCGGCATCGCGGTCGCGGATGCGCACGGTTCCGCGCGAGTGCGGCCGCAGGTGGCAGACGCTCGCGGTAAAGGCGGGAAAATCGTGCAGCGGAGCGCCGAAGCGGTCCAGCGACAGCGGCTGCACGTGAAACTCCAGGTCCGGGGTCGCCTGCTCAGGCCCCGAGGCAAAGAAGCCGCCGAGCTGGCTGGGCGCCATCGAGAGCGGCCCGCGGCGCAGCAGTGCGTATTCCAGGGCCATGGCTGCGCGGCCCCAGGGGCTGGCGGCGCGCTGGTTGAG
>Ga0209067_10002597_pt1 | contig 10625 bp, 9 predicted proteins | sample ColStrG_CSR_2013_FD_187199 | JGI IMG/M metagenome (GOLD analysis project Ga0209067, IMG submission 187199) | Freshwater sediment microbial communities in response to fracking from Pennsylvania, USA - Cold Stream Run_MetaG_CSR_2013 (SPAdes)... | ecosystem: Environmental > Aquatic > Freshwater >... | reverse complement strand
ATTTCGACATTGCACCCCGGCAGCTGCAGGCAGCAAGGTCCATCCGGGATCTGCTCCAGGCGCTCCAGCAGCAGGCCATTGAGGGTTTTGGGTCCGCCCAGCGGCAGGGCCAGTGCCAGGCGGCGGTTGAGCTGGCGCAGGCTGGCCGTGCCGTCGACGATGATCTGGCCGTTGGGGCCCCAGCGCAGAGAGCTGGCGCCGGATCCGGGCGCCTGCGTCGTGAACTCGCCGACGATCTCCTCGACGATGTCATCCACGGTTACCAGGCCCAGCAGGTCGCCGTACTCGTCCACCACCAGCCCCAGGCGCTGGCGATTTTCCTGGAACATCTGCAACTGCTGGAGCAGGGAGGTCCCGGTGGGTATCCAGTAGGGGTCGACCAAAAGTTCCCGGACGGTTTCGACCGCCGGATGGCCCTCGGCGAGCAGCGGCAGCATCTTGCGGACGTGCAGGATGCCCACCACCCGGCTGATGTCACCCTCGTACACGGGCAGCTTGTTGTGGTAGCAGGTGGTCAGTTGCTCGAGTATGGCCTCCAGCGGCTGGTCCAGGTCGATCCCTTCGATGCTGGCGCGCGGCGTCATCACGTCGTCGACGCTCAGCGCCTCGAGGTCGAACACGTTGAGGAGCATGCTCCGATGCTGCACCGGAATGAAACTCGATCCCTCCAGAACCAGGGTGCGCAGCTCTTCGGGGGTGACGCGCTGGGCATCCGTGCCCCGGGTGGTGCTGACCCGCAGCACGCGCAGGATGACCTGGACGAAAAGGTTGACAAACCAGACGAGCGGCGTAGCGACCCAGAGTATCGGCCGCAGCACGAAACTCGATGCCAGGGCGATGGGTTCGGGATACGACGCGCCGATGATCTTGGGCGTGACCTCGGAGAAGACCAGGATGAGAAAGGCGATGAGGACCGTGGCCGCCGCCAGGCCCCATTGCTGGGCGCCCAGGTCGTAGATCGACAGCGCTGCCACCAGCGAGGTCGCCGCCGTGTTGGCCAGGTTGTTGCCGATGAGGATGACGCTGAGCAGGCGATCGGTGCGGTCGAGCAGCAGCTGCGTGCGGCGGGCCGCGACGTTGCCCTGGCGCACCAGGTGGCGTAGCCGCAGGCGGTTGATCGACATCATGGCCGTTTCGGCGATGGAAAAGAAAGCCGAAACCAGCAGCAGGATGGCGAGCGCAAGCAGGTGCGCCCACAAGGGAACGATGGACATTCGTTGGATCGTAACGACTAGGCGGCAAAGGCGCCAGCGGCATGCACGGCAAGGGGCGCAGGACGGCGGGCCCGGGCTCCAGCGCAGCGGGGGTCATTGGATGACCCGCTCGATGCCCCGCAGGGGAAAAATCTGGTCGGGGTGAGAGGATTCGAACCTCCGACTCCTGCGTCCCGAACGCAGTACTCTACCAGACTGAGCTACACCCCGATATTCCGCCGCAACGCGCTTTGGCAACCGTTTTGATTCGGTAACCGCTTCGCTGGCGCGCTTCATTGGACCAATGAAGTCAACGTCCACTGACCGCTATAAACGAGCCGCTGTCGGCCAACAACCGCCGCTAACAACCGCCGTTTAACGATCGCGGCGCATCGCGAAAGTCGTCAAGTCTAGCAGACGCTCGCGATAAATCGATGCCGGGAGCAGGCCAAGGGCGGTGTTGGCGATGTCCAGTTGGTCGCGCGCGCACTTGCGGGCATAGTCGATGGACCCGTGTTCGTGGACGATACGGGCAATCTGCTGGAAATCGCCGCTGCCGTCGCGTATGGCGTTTTCCACTTGGGCACGCTGGCCCGGGGAGGCCGCCCGCAGCGCGTGGATGACGGGCAGGGTGGGCTTGCCCTCGCGCAGATCATCGCCAACGCGCTTGCCGATACTCTGGTCGTTGCCGTCGTAGTCCAGTACGTCGTCGATGATCTGGAAGGCGGTGCCCACGGCAGCTCCGTAACGGGCGCACGCCTCCTCCACCGGTGCGTCCGCCCCGGCCAGAACCGCGCCCACCCGGGCAGCCGCCTCGAAAAGGGTGGCAGTCTTGCGCTCCACCACCCCCAGGTAGCGGGTCTCGTCGACGGTGGGGTCGTGGATATTGAGCAGTTGCAGGACCTCGCCTTCGGCGATGCGGTTGGTGGCGTCGGCCAGGATATGCATCACCCGCATGCTGCCGGCCTCCACCATCATCTGGAATGCCCGGGAATAGAGAAAGTCGCCCACGAGCACGCTCGCGGCGTTGCCAAACTGGGCATTGCTGGTGGGCCGGCCGCGCCGCAGGTCCGACTCGTCCACGACGTCGTCGTGCAGCAAGGTGGCCGTATGGATGAATTCGACAACCGCGGCGAGCAGGACGTGCGATTTACCGCGGTAACCCAGGGCCCGGGCAACCAGCAGCAGGATGGCAGGGCGCAGGCGCTTGCCTCCCGCGCCGACGATGTAGTCGCCGATGGACCCGATCAGCGCCACATCGGAGCTGAGGCGCTCCCGGATGGTGCCGTCCACGGCGCGCATATCATCGGCGACAGGTGCCAGCAGGTCGGGCAGGGCGACGGGGGGCGCCTCGGGGGGCAGGGGATTGGCGGTTTGCACGGCAGCTCGAGTTTTCGACCGGACATTATAGAGGGCCGCATCCACCCATCCGCGTATCCTTGGGCAACTCGGGGCCAAAATACCCCTGCGGCAAACTCCGATTGACTCCGCAGGCGGTCCGATGCCATAATCCAAGGCTTTCCGTGAGGCGTAGGTGCGCCCTCGGGGTGGTCGGTTAAAATCCGGTCTACGGCATCCGATCAAATGCGTCGGGTATGCGCATCGGGTACTCGGCATCGGGTTTACAGAACCGGGTTTACAGCGTCGGGTTTACAGCAGCCGGTTGACAGCAGCCGGCCTGCGGCAGACTTGGCACATACATGGCACCGCGCCGCGTGGTTGAGGCGGCCGGGGCAGTTGGCAGCGTGGGGAAATTCATGTTCGCGGTAATCAAGACAGGCGGCAAGCAATATCGGGTAAACGCGGGCGACCGCGTCAAGGTTGAGACCTTGCCTAACGAAATCGGGCAGCAGGTCACCCTTGCCGAGGTCCTCGCCGTTGGCGAAGGCGGTCAGGTGCGCATCGGCGCACCGCTGGTTGCCGGTGCCGCGGTAGTAGCCACGGTGCTTTCCCATGGCCGGCACGACAAGGTCAAGATTTTCAAGATGCGCCGCCGCAAGCACTCCATCAAGCACGCCGGCCATCGTCAGAATTACACCGAAATCCGCATCGACTCGATTGCCTGACACCCGCTTTGTGCCCTGAAGGGGCATGGGGTTCGGCAAGCGTTATTGGTTAAAACCATGGGTGTGCCGCCAAAGGCGGCCCCCGCAGGCCCGCCAGAAGTCCGGCGGGCCCGATTGAGAGGCAAAAATGGCACATAAAAAGGCAGGTGGTTCGTCACGTAACGGTCGCGATTCCCAGGCAAAGCGCCTCGGCGTCAAGGCCTACGGCGGTGAAACGATCCACGCCGGCAGCATTATCGTGCGCCAGCGCGGTACCCAGTTCCACGCCGGAGAAAACGTTGGCACGGGCCGCGACTTCACCCTTTTCGCGCTGGTAAACGGAACCGTCAAATTCCATGTCGGCGGACCGAAGAATCGCCGCTCGGTCAGCATCCAGCCCGTCGCGGCCGCCTGACAACGCAGGTAAGCGGCACGGCGGCGCGCACGGGTGCCCCGGCACCCTCGTACCGCTTGCCGCAATAGCGCAGAAGCTTCCGCGCGCCGTTTTCCCGCTGTTCGCCTCGCCTGGGCACCCCGCCCATAGCCCGCACAGCGTCCTGGGCCGCTGAAACCATGAATTTCGTTGACGAAGCACGCATTGAAGTGGCCGGCGGCCGCGGCGGCAACGGCTGCGCGTCGTTCCGGCGCGAGAAATTCATCCCCAAGGGCGGGCCTGACGGCGGCGACGGGGGCCGTGGCGGCAGTGTCTGGGCGCTGGCCGACCGCAACCTGAACACGCTCATCGAATACCGTTATCAGCGCAAACATCCGGCGGGTAACGGCGAGCATGGCCGCGGCGCCGACTGCTTTGGCAAGGGCGGCGACGACATCACCTTGGCCATGCCCGTGGGCACCGTCGTTTATGACGACGAAACCGGCGAAGTGCTCGCCGATCTGGCCCGACATGGCCAGCGCGCGCTGCTCGCAGCCGGCGGTTCGGGTGGCCTGGGCAATCTGCATTTCAAATCCAGCACCAACCGCGCTCCCCGCCAGTGCACGCCGGGCCAACCGGGTGACGCCCGCCACCTGCGCCTTGAACTCAAGGTGCTGGCCGACGTGGGCTTGCTGGGCGCCCCTAACGCCGGCAAGTCCACGCTCCTGGCGGCCGTGTCCAATGCCCGGCCAAAGATTGCCGACTACCCCTTCACCACCATGTTCCCGCACCTGGGCGTGGTTCGCCAGGAGGCTGGCAAGGGTTTCGTCGTGGCGGATCTGCCGGGCCTGATCGAGGGCGCAGCCGAAGGCGCCGGCCTGGGCCACCGCTTCCTGCGGCATATCAGCCGCACGCGCCTGCTGCTCCATGTGATCGATGTTGCGCCGCTCGACACCGACGTTGATCCCGTTGCCCAGGCCCGGGCGATTGCCGCCGAGTTGGGCAAATACGATCCTGTGCTCAAGCGCCGGCCGCGCTGGTTCGTGCTCAACAAGATGGACCTTGTCGCGCCGGAAGAACGCACGGCGCTCATGGACGGGCTGCGCCGCCGCCTGCGTACCAAGGCCCCCATGTATACGATATCCGCCGCCACCGGCGAAGGGTGCCGCGACCTCATGTGGGCAGTCCAGCGCTTCCTCGAGGAACATCCCGCGCCCGATCGCGTACCCGAGGACGACGGCATTGCCAGCGCCCCGGAACCCATCGCCGCCGCGCAGCCGTCGCCCGATATCGTCACCGCTGAAGATCCCGCCGAGCCCGCCGAAGGGGCTCTGATTAGCGCGGACGACGCCCAGCCCCGGCCCAAACGGCCGCGGCGCAGTTGAGCATGGCGGCGCCGGTCAACGAACCGCGTGCCGTGCGTACGGTGGTCAAGGTTGGCAGCAGCCTGGTCACCAATGACGGACGCGGACTCGACCTCGCCGCCATTTCGCGCTGGGCCGGCCAGGTGGCAGCACTGCGCGCGGCCGGACGGCAGGTTTTGCTGGTGTCCAGCGGTGCGATCGCCGAGGGCATGCAGCGGCTGGGCTGGACCCGCCGGCCACAGCAGGTGCACGAACTCCAGGCTGCCGCCGCGGTCGGCCAGATGGGTCTGGCCCAGGCCTACGAAACCTGCTTCGGCGCACTCGGCGTGCGCACGGCCCAGATCCTGCTCACCCATGCCGATCTCGCGGACCGTGCGCGGTATCTCAACGCCCGGTCCACCCTGCTGACGTTGCTGCAGCTGGGTGTGGTTCCCGTGATCAACGAGAACGACACGGTCGTAACCGATGAAATCAAGTTCGGCGACAACGACACCCTGGGTGCGCTGGTCACCAACCTGATCGAGGCCGACCTGCTCGTGATCCTCACCGACCAGGCCGGCCTTTTTGACGCCGATCCACGCATCGTTCCCACCGCGCAACTGATCGGGCACGGCCAGGCGGGCGACCCTCGCCTGGAGGAATATGCCGGCGGGGCCGGCAGCGCCATCGGCCGCGGCGGCATGCTCAGCAAGATACTCGCCGCCAAACGGGCGGCTCGCAGCGGCGCCGCCACGATCATTGCGTCGGGCCGGGAACCCGATGTGCTCGTGCGGCTGGCCAAGGGCGAATCCATCGGCACCCACCTGGAAGCATCCGTCCCGAAGCTTGCGGCGCGCAAGCAGTGGCTGGCAGACCACCTGCAGACCAAGGGCCGTATCGTGATGGACGCCGGCGCCATTACCGCGCTGTGCGATCAGGGCAAGAGCCTGTTGCCCATAGGCGTTGTCGACGTCCAGGGTGTTTTTGCACGAGGCGATGTCGTGTCCTGCGTCGATGCCGCGGGCCTTGAACGGGCCCGCGGGCTGGTGAATTACTCCAGCACGGAAGCGCGCCTGATCGCCCGCCGGCCCAGCAACGAAATTGCCCAGGTCCTGGGTTTCATCGAGGAGGCCGAACTCATACACCGGGACAACCTGGTCCTGCTGTAGGGGACCTCGCGGCCGCGCAGCGGGATGCACGGCACCCGCCCGCGTTTCACTCGTCGCCGACGGGTCCGGGCAGATTGCGCGCCGCCGCCGGTGCCTTGCGTGGCCCCGGCGGGAAGACAAACCGGGCAAGCTCGCGCAATGCGCGGTCATAGACCTCGCGCTTGAATTCGATCACTGATTCCATGGGTATCCAGTAATCGTTCCAGCGCCACGCGTCGAATTCCGGCTTGTCGCTGCGCCGCAGGCACACATCGGTGTCGCGCCCCACCAGCCGCAACAGATACCAGATCTGTTTCTGACCGCGATAGTTTCCCCGCAACTCGCGTCGAATCCACTGCTCGGGCACCTCGTAACGCAGCCAATCCCGGGTCCGGGCGACAATCCGCACGTGTTCCGTCTGCAGGCCCACTTCCTCGTACAACTCGCGGTACATGGCCTGTTCCGGCGTCTCGCCGAACTTGATGCCTCCCTGCGGAAACTGCCAGGAATGCTGCTTTACGCGCTTACCCCAGAACACCTCGCTGCGTTCGTTGAGCAGGATGATGCCGACGTTCGGGCGATACCCGTCCTTGTCCAGCATGTCATCACCTGAAGCTATATCATTTGACCCGATTATATGATCCGCAGCCGCGGGTCGAAAACGAAACGGTAGGGCATGCGCGCCTCTGAATTTCACCTTTCCACCCAGAAGGAAGCCCCGGCCGACGCCGACATCATCAGCCAGCAGCTCATGCTGCGCTCCGGGATGATTCGCAAGCTCGCCGCGGGTATCTACACGTACATGCCGCTCGGACTGCGCTCCATACGGCGGATCGAGGCCATCATCCGCGAGGAGATGAACCGCGCCGGCGCGCTCGAGCTGCTCATGCCCTTCGTCCAGCCCGCGGAATTGTGGGTCGAATCCGGCCGCTGGGAGAAATACGGCCCGGAGCTGCTGCGCATGAAGGACCGGCACGACCGCGACTTCGTACTGCAGCCCACCTCCGAGGAAGTCGTCACCGATATCGCCCGCCAGGAAATCCGCAGCTACCGGCAGCTGCCGGTGAATTTCTATCATATCCAGACCAAGTTCCGCGACGAGCGCCGGCCGCGCTTCGGCGTCATGCGGGGCCGCGAATTCACCATGAAGGACGCCTACTCCTTCGACCGCGATGTCGCCGGCGCGCATCGCAGTTATGAAACCATGTTCGCAGCGTACGAACGCATCTTCACGCGCATGGGCTTGCGCTTCCGCGCCGTCGCCGCCGACACCGGGTCCATCGGCGGCACGCGCTCGCACGAGTTCCAGGTCATCGCCGACAGCGGCGAGGACGCCATTGCCTACAGCCCCGACGGTGACTACGCCGCCAACGTCGAGCTCGCGGAAGCCTTGCCGCTGCTCGCGGAGCGCGCCCCTGCCACCCAGCAACTGCGCAAGGTCGCCACGCCGGGATGCACGCGCTGCCCGGCGGTGGCCGAGCTGCTCGGCGTGCCCCTGGAGCAGACGGTCAAGTCCGTGGTGGTGGTTGCCGAATCCGCGCAAGGAGATGCGGCGCAGGTGGTCGTGTTGCTGCTGCGCGGCGATCACGAACTCAATGAAATCAAGACCGGCAAGCTGGCGGGTTTCGAGTATGGTTGGCGCATGGCCACGGAGGCCGAGATCCTCGTGGCTTTTGGCTCGCCGCCCGGCTACCTGGGGCCGGTATTCTCCCCGCCCGGCGCCGTGCCGGTACGCGTGATCGCCGACCGCACGGTCGCCCGCATGGCCGATTTCGTCTGCGGCGCCAACGCCGAGGGTTACCACCTTGCCGGAGTGAATTGGGGCCGTGACCTGCCGGAACCGGCTCTCACGGCCGACCTGCGCAGCGTGGTCCCTGGCGATCCGTCACCCGACGGCAAGGGTGTACTGGCCATACAGCGGGGCATAGAGGTTGGCCACGTCTTTTACCTGGGCACCAAGTATTCGGCGGCCCTCAATGCCACCTTTCTCGAAGAGGATGGCCAGGCCCGCGTACTGGAGATGGGTTGCTATGGCATAGGCGTCACGCGCCTGCTGGGCGCGGCCATAGAACAGAACCACGATGCCCGCGGCATCATCTGGCCGGCAGCCATCGCGCCGTTCTCGGTCGTGATCTGCCCTGTCAATTACCGCCAGTCCGAGGCCGTGCGCGCGGCCGCTGACGGCCTCTACGCCCAATTGATCGAGGCGGGTATCGACGTGCTGCTCGATGACCGGGGCGAGCGCCCGGGTGGCATGTTCGCCGACGCGGAGCTCATTGGCATTCCGCACCGGGTAACCATAGGCGAACGTGGTATCAAGGCCGGGCAATTCGAATACACGCCACGCGCTACCCTGGAAACCTCGACCATCGACAGCGCCGGTGCGTACGCCTTTCTCCTTGAAAGAATCGCCGGCTGACGCGCGCCGGCAGCAGCGACGCCTGGCCGCGCTGGGCCTGCTGCTGCCAGCATGTTCCGGCCTGGCGCTGTGGCCGCGCCCCAGCCGCGCAGGCGCACAGCAATACGAGACCCTGGCCGACTCGGTGCGCAGCGCGCTGGCATCGCAGATCGCCGACACCAAGCCGCCCATACGGCGTTTCGACGACGATGCGCAACGGCAGCGGTACGAGCGTTGGCTGGCCGACATGGAACTGCGCCTGGTGCAGCGCCTGCCGGAAAAGCGCAACCGCACCGACCTGCTCCAATGCCTGGACTATGAGTGCACGCGCGCCGGCCTCGACCGCCAGATGGTGCTGGGACTCATCCAGGTGGAGAGCAACTTTCGCAAGTACGCGATTTCCGATGTGGGAGCGCGTGGCCTCATGCAGGTCATGCCGTTCTGGACATCGCTGGTGGGTGACGGCAACGTCCGGCGCCTGTTCGAGATGCGCACCAATCTGCGTTATGGCTGCGTGATCCTGCGCCATTACATCGACGGCGAGCAGGGCGACCTCTTCAGGGCGCTGGGCCGCTACAACGGCAGCGTGGGGCAGCCGGCCTATCCCAACGCGGTATACGCCGCGTGGAAGGGTTACTGGAACTATCCCTAGAGACACGGCTCCGCCTGAACCGGGCCGCGGGGCGCGTTGCCGCCGCGCGACAGCATCAGGCAATGCCTCGACCGTTCGAGGCCTCGTTGACAAGTGTCAATTCTCACCTGGGTTATTGCACGAGACTTTGGCAGATACAGCGTCGCTATCAAGACGCTCATTCAGCCCAGGAGAGATCACAAATGAAAACAATTCGTTCCGCCGCCGCCTTGGCCCTGGTTGGACTCGCCACCGTTTCGGGCGGAGCAGCCGCACAGGACTCGGGCTGGGCCTTTCGGCTTGGCGCTCTGGACTTGCAGCCGGCCAACAAATCCGATGGTGGTGGCCCGCTGGGCTTGCCGGCCGACGCGGTTCATGTCAACAGCAAGCTTATGCCCGAGTACGATATTTTCTACACCATCAATCCGAATATCGTCGCGGAACTGGTGCTGGTGTTGCCGCAGAAGCAGGAAGTAACCCTGAGGGGAACTGATATCGGTTCCTTCAAGCACCTGCCCCCGTCGCTCGTGGCCCAATACCATTTTCTCCCCGGGCAGCAATTCGATCCTTACCTGGGCGCGGGTATCAATTTCACGTGGATTACTTCCGTCCACCTGCTCAACGGGGCAGCGGATCTGCAGAAGACAAGCTTTGGTGGTGTCCTCGACATAGGCGGCGACTACAACGTCGACAAGCGCTGGTTCGTCAATGCCGACGTGAAGTACATCGTGCCGCTGCAATCCGATGTTTCCGTGACCGGGTATGGGAAGGTGACGACGGCCAAGCTGGATCCGATGCTGTATGGGATTGGGGTTGGGTACCGGTTCTAGATCGGCCAGTACGGAAGCATGCACGGGGCATGGCAGCTCGGGTTATCGCAGTTCGGGTAATCGCAGGCGAGTGGCAGCTGTGCCCTGCCGGTTCCGGCGACGTGGTGGTCGCCCCTGCGGGGCGACTGCGCTGTGCTGCTCGATCCGCGGGCGCACGGCCGAACTCGCTTCGTGGCCGTTGGCCACTGCGCTCAGACAAGCGGCCGTGAGTTAGAGGACGAAGCGCGCTACGCGCGCCGCCCGCGGCTCTGTGCTGCTCGCCACCACGTCTGATTGCCGGCCCCGGCAGGGCACAGCCACCACTCGCTGCCACCAGCTGAACAGGGTCCGAGGAAACACACCCCTCACTCCGCCAGGTTTGCCGACCCGCACTTCTCCACGGCGCTACATATGCGCGTCGTAACTACGTCACGGTGTATGCGGCGAGGCCCGGCTGCCCGGCGTGCGCACCGGCCCCATGGGGGCGCGACGAGCAGCGCAGGTGCCGGGGCCGCGCGCGCAGCGCGCTTCGTCTACTAACTCACGGCCGCTTGTCTGAGCGGCGCGGCCGCAGGCCGCAGAGCGAGTTCGGCCGTGCGCCCCGGTGCCGAGCAGCGCAGTGCAGTTGGCCCGCAGGGCCAACCGCGACCCCCGGGGCCGGGGCGCACGGCCGAACTCGCTCTGC
>Ga0209067_10002595_pt1 | contig 10625 bp, 9 predicted proteins | sample ColStrG_CSR_2013_FD_187199 | JGI IMG/M metagenome (GOLD analysis project Ga0209067, IMG submission 187199) | Freshwater sediment microbial communities in response to fracking from Pennsylvania, USA - Cold Stream Run_MetaG_CSR_2013 (SPAdes)... | ecosystem: Environmental > Aquatic > Freshwater >... | reverse complement strand
AGAGAGCGACGACGCGCGCGCCATGGGCCGCCTTCAGCAGCGGCCAGAGCCGCGCGGTCAGTTGGAAATGCCCGAGATGGTTGGTGGCGAACTGGCTCTCATAGCCGCGCGCATCACGCGCCAACCGGCAGGCCATGATCGCGGCGTTGTTGATGAGAATGTGAAGCGCGGGGGTGGTGGCTGCAACCTCGGTCGCAAACGCATCGATCGACGCCGGATCAGCAAGATCGAGTTTGAGGATAGCAACATGTGTGGCCAGCTCTCCCAGATCGGTCGCCGCCACATCGGGCCGCCGCGCGCCCACAATCACCCGCGCCCCCGAGCTGGCAAGGGCTCGCACGGTCTCAAGGCCCAGCCCCGAATAGCCGCCCGTGACCAGCACTGTTTTACCGCTCAGATCAATCCCTGCGATCACTTCAGCAGCCGTTGAGCGATAGCCAAAGGGTGAGTTGATTGGGGCTTGGGGTGTCATGGCAGGAACTCCTAAATTATGGTCGCTACGTATCTGACACAGATAGCAAGACGCTGGAAGACTTAGGTTGCAGAGGCTGCAAAGTCGGTCATACTTGGTGATGGACTCGAGCTGCGAACCCAGACAGCCACACCGGCTGGCGGCACGCTGTGAGTACCCACAAAATAATCGAAGCCGCTCGCGCGGTCTAAGTATGTGTCAAGCAAGAGCGTATCTGTCCCATAGTTGAAGGCAAATTGATGTGTTGCCGTCGTCACAATCCGAAGATCAGCGGGCAGATCGGTCGCAATGAGTCCAGCGGCAGCACACATTGAGCCAAATATTTTAGCGAGCAATCCGGCGTTAGGCCATGCCGCGAGGTAGCGGATACGGCCGTTGCGATAGACCAAGCCCAAGCCTTCGTCCGTGCGAAACTCCGGGGCTAAATCGCTTTCAATATGTTCGATCCAGCGGGAGATGCGCGTGCCCTCACATAAGTGTTCTAGCCCCGGACGCAGACTCTCAACGCGTCCGACCTTGATCGGGAGATGCGCTTGCAACGCGCCGGGTGGAAGATTGTCCGGAATTGAAAAGGTGTGGGTTTTGCTGCCCGATCTCGGCCCGATCAGCACCGGGCAGGCCAGCGCAGCCAGCTTTTCAACGAGGACAGCATCAAGTATCGGCAAACACGGGACGACCACCATTTGGTAGCCGTCAAGATCAGCATTCGGCGAAATAATGTCCACATTGAGACCAAGCCGGCGCAAAGTCGAATACATCGTATATACCAGCTCAAGATAGTGAAACGATGCGCCCTGTGGTTGGGTGTCAATGATCCAGTCGGCTTCGTAGGAGAAGACCAACGCAGCTTGCTTCAAAGGCGTGCCGATTTGACCGAGGATCATAATGTCTGCGGCAGCACGCTTCACTTCGGCTACCGCTTCATCGTCCGAACTATCCGGCCGCAGCAAGCCACTATGCATCTGCTCTTGCGCGAACGGCGCTTGCCGCCAGCGGAAGTAACTGACCAACTCAACGCCATGCGCCAGCGCTTCCAATGTCCAAAGGCGCACCATTCCGAGCAACGGCGCAGGGTTATATCTTGCCCAATTTACCGGGCCGGGCTGCTGTTCCATCACCCACCAGCGCCCCTCTCGCGCGGCACCGCGATAAAGATCGTGGTGGAATGCCGCGATATCGGGGTGGCCTTGGCGTGCGTAACGCAGCTTATCGGCCTCAGGAAACCAGAATTGCTCTAGAAAGCCAAGCGGATAACTGTCCCAACTCACGACATCCAAATCGCGCGCAACATCATGGTGATCGAACTGGGTGAAAAATCCCATGAAATTATGGGTGACATCACGCCCTGGGGAAAGCGCGCGGATGATATCGACTTGCGCACGGTTGAAGCTCACCACTTGGTTAGACGAAAAGCGCCGCCAATCGAGCACATGGGCCGGATTGGGCTCGGTGACGGTTAGGTTCGGCGGGTCGATGGCCGCAAATTCGGTATAGTCCATGCTCCAGAAGATATTGCCCCAAGCGGCATTCAGCGCGGCAACTGTATCGTATTTCGCGCGCAGCCATGCGCGGAACGCAGCGGCAGCAGAATCAGAATAGCTGATCGCGGTGTCGTGACAGCCATATTCATTGTCGGTCTGCCACGCGACGACGGCGGGGTGCTTGCCATAACGCTCGGCAAGGGCGCGAGTGATCCGCGCCGCTTCACGACGATAGCCCAAGTGCGAAAAGCAATAATGCCGCCGTGAGCCGAATTTGCGCGGCCGACCTTGCGCGTCGTATGCAATCATGTCGGGCATGGCTTTGACCAGCCAGTTGGGCGGCGTCGCGATGGGGGTGCCGAGAATGATCCCGAGACCCGCGCTCGACAAGGTGGCAATCGCGCGGTCAAGCCAATCCCAATTGAATCGCCCCGCTTCGGGCTCTATCCGGCTCCATGCAAACTCACCGATGCGCACACGCGAAAGGCCCATTTCGGCCATCCTTCGCGCGTCATCGCTCCACATTTGCTCCGGCCAATGCTCGGGATAATAGCAACAGCCCAATCGCATTGAGATTACTCCTTCGGCTATAATTCTATTAATATGACGATTGCTAATCGCACGGTTTTGAGTAAATAGCTATCCCAAGGCGAGGACATTTCAGGATTACCGATGACAGACCGACCAAAACTGCGCAGCGCGGCCGTGTATGGCAAACAGGATCGTGATGGTTTCATTCATCGCAGTTGGATGAAATCGCAGGGGCTGCCTGATGATTGTTTCGATGGCCGCCCGCTCATTGGCATTTGCAACACCTGGTCTGAACTCACGCCGTGCAACGCGCATCTGCGGATTTTGGCGGATCATGTGAAGCGCGGCGTGTGGCAGGCGGGCGGTGTGCCGCTGGAGTTTCCGGTCTCGTCGCTTGGCGAGACGCAAATTCGGCCCACGGCGATGCTGTTCCGCAATCTGCTGGCGATGGATGTTGAAGAGGCGCTGCGCGGCTATGCCATCGACGGCGTCGTGCTGATGGGCGGGTGCGACAAAACGACGCCTGCGCAATTGATGGGCGCGGCCTCGGTTGATCTGCCCGCGCTGGTGGTCTCGTCTGGGCCGATGCTCAATGGGCGGTTTCGCGGCGAGACGATTGGCTCGGGCACCGATGTCTGGCGGCTGAGCGAGGATATGCGTGCGGGGCTGATTAGCGAAACGACATTCTTCAGCGCAGAAGCGGCGATGTCGCGCTCGGCAGGCGTATGCAACACGATGGGCACGGCATCGACTATCGGCAGCCTTTGTGAGGCATTGGGTGTGGCGCTGCCCGGGAACGCCTCAATCCCAGCCGTTGATGCGCGGCGGCGGACATTGGCGCATCTGAGTGGCCGTGCGATTGTCGATTTGGTGATGATCGAGCGGCCGCTGTCACATTTCCTGTCGCGCGCGGCGTTTGAGAATGCGATCCGCGTCCATGCGGCAATTGGCGGCTCGACCAATGCGGTGGTGCATCTGCTCGCACTCGCGGGGCGGTGTGGGGTGAATTTGACGCTTGAGGATTTCGATACGCTTTCGCGGGATGTGCCGCTGATTGCGAACCTTGCGCCATCGGGCAAATATCTGATGGAAGATTTTGATTATGCGGGTGGCATGCCCGCGGTGATGAACAGGATTGCGCATCTGCTGCATGGGGATGCGCCGACAGTGGGCGGATCAACCATTGGCGCGGTGGCGCGGGGGGGTGAGTGTTTTAATGATGATGTGATTTATCCGATCGATGCGCCAGTCAATCACAGCTCGGGCACATGGGTGCTACGCGGCAATTTGGCGCCCGATGGCGCGATCATGAAGCCCAACGCCGCCACGCCCGCGCTGCTCACACACGAAGGGCCAGCGGTGGTGTTTGAGAGCATTGAGGATTTCAAAGCGCGGATTGATGATCCCGCGCTCGATGTGACGGCGGGTTCAGTGCTGGTGCTCAAGGGCTGCGGGCCGAAAGGCTATCCGGGCATGCCCGAAGTGGGCAATATGCAATTGCCGAAGAAGCTGCTGGAGGCTGGCGTGCGCGACATGGTGCGGATTTCAGACGCGCGGATGAGCGGCACGGCATATGGCACCGTTGTGCTGCATGTGTCGCCCGAGGCGTATGCGGGAGGGCCGCTCGCGCTGGTGCGGAATGGCGATCGCGTGAAGCTCAATGGCCCGGCGCGGACGCTCGATCTGCTGGTGGACGATGCGGAACTCGCCTGCCGCCGCCAAGCGCTTTCGCCGCCCCCACCGCCGCCGAACAGCCAACGTGGCTATGTCAAACTCTATGTCGACACCGTGTTGCAGGCGGACAAAGGCTGCGACCTTGATTTCCTCGTCGGCAAAAGCGGTGCCATCGTTACGCGAGAATCGCATTGAGTGGCGTCAGTTATCCGAGCCTGAAGAGCAAGCATGTGTTTATCACCGGCGGCGCAACTGGGATCGGCGCGGAGCTTGTGCGTTCGTTTGCCGAGCAAGGCGCGCATATCCGCTTTTGTGATGTGCAGGATGCGGCGGGAGCCGCGCTTGCCGCGCATATTGGCGAGCAGGCGACCTATCTGCATGTGGATGTGACCGATGTCGCGGCGCTGCAAAGCGCGGTCGCCGACGCGCCTGTCGATATTCTTATCAACAATGTCGCGAACGACGCACGGCACGACCCGCTCACGACCACACCCGATTTCTGGCGGCGCTGCATGGTGGTCAATCTCGACGCGACTTTCTTTGCGTGCCAATCCGCTATCCCTGTGATGCAGCAACGGGGCGGCGGCGCGATCATCACGTTCAGTTCGATAAACGCGCTCTTTGGGCCTGAAGGGATGCCCGGCTATGTTGCTGCAAAGGCGGGGCTGCTCGGCCTGACCAAGGCGCTGGCACGGCAATATGGTGCCGTGCGTATCCGCGTCAATGCCATCCTCCCCGGCTGGGTCGTGACCGAGCGACAACTTGAACATTGGCTCACGCCTGAAGCGGAGGCTGACTGGGCTAAGCAAGTGATGCTCAAAGAGCGGCTCATGCCGCGCGATGTTGCGAACCTTGCGCTGTTTCTTGCGGCGGATGAAAGCCGGATGATCACGGGGCAACAGTTTATTGTGGATGCGGGGCGTGTCTGAGCGCATTACGACTCCGGCCTTCATCGGTGTGGACTGGGGCACGAGCAATGCGCGGTTCATGCTGATTGACCGCGACGGCGCGGTGCTGGAAGAGCGCGCTGGTTCTGGTATCGCGGCGTTGGCGGGTGTCGATGCGATTGAGGCCGCCTGCTGTGCGGGAGTTGGATCGTGGGTGATACAACACGCAGACATTCCCATTCTTATGTGCGGTATGGTGGGGTCGAATATCGGCTGGCACGAAGCACCCTATGTTTCGACACCTGCCGGAGTCGAGGTGCTTGGCATACATATGTTGCATTTCGAGCGCCACGGTCGGCATCTGTTCATCATCCCCGGGGTTGAAACAGTACGCGACGATAGCGCGCCTGATCTCATGCGTGGTGAAGAAACACAAATTGTCGGCGCATTTAGGGGGGGCGATGGCCTAGCGTGTTTGCCCGGCACTCATTGCAAATGGGCGACTGTATCGGATGGGCGGATCACGGGATTCCATACCGCGCTCACCGGCGAGTTGATGGCACTTATCGGGACGCAAAGCATCCTGCTCAACCCGCGTGGCGCACCGCGCGCGACAGCGAGTGCGGCGTTTTTGGACGGTGTGCAGGCCGTCCAATCGCACGCAGTTGGACTCGAGAGCATGCTGTTCACGGTGCGCAGCTTTCAGATCAAGGGCGAACTTGCCGCCGATGCGGCGGGCGATTATCTGAGCGGATTGTGTATTGGTGCTGATGTGAAATCAGCGCTTACACTTTATCCGCACGAATCAGCGATCACGCTCATCGGCACACCAGCGCTGACCTCTCTTTACCGTGCGGCGCTACAGATGTTTGGCCGCGAGGCTCATGTTGTTAACGGCAATGCTGCTGTGGTGAGTGGCCTTACCAAGATTTATATGAACTGGCTCGTCTCATGATGCTGCTTCATGTCCTTGAAGTGCAAAATCAGCTCGGTGAGTGCATCCTCTGGGATACGCGAGTCGGTGAGGCGCTCTGGATCGACATTGTTGGCGCGCGGTTCTGGTGCTGGACGGTGGGAGGCGAGCCAATCAGTTACTCCCTAACCGAGCGCCCCGGCAGTTTTGCGCTCACCGAAATACCGGGCCGCTATCTCGGTGCCTTTGAGAGCGGCTTTGCCTGGTTTGAGCCACTGAGTGGTGCGTTTGAGCTGGTCGCCCCAGTCACGGCAGCGCACGCGCGTTTGCGGATGAATGACGGCCGGGTGGATCGCGCTGGCCGTTTCTGGGCGGGAAGTATGGCAGAAGCCAAAGGCACGCCACTGGGCAGCCTCTGGCGCTATGATGGTGCTGGCGCGGCCCGCGCATTCCTGCATGACATCCGCATACCGAATGCGCTGTGCTGGAGCTTGGATGGGCGGCGCATGTATTTTGCTGACTCAAAAAGTCACACGATCATGGCCTATGACTTCGATGCGGAACGAGGGCCAATAGGCGCTCCGCGCGTGTTCGCCACAACGTTCGAAGGCGTGCATCCCGATGGCGCTTGCGTTGATGCCGAAGACCATCTCTGGAATGCACAATGGAACACGCGAGGTGGCACTGGCACGGTCGTGCGCTACAGGCCCGATGGCACAATCGAACGGTGCATCGAACTGCCCGTGAGCCAACCAAGTTGTGTCGCGTTCGGTGGCGCGGCGCTCGACCTGCTTTTTGTCTCCACTGCGCGCATCGATCTGACGCCCGCACAGCTTGTCGAACAGCCACTGGCGGGAGCGTTGTTCATCTTTCAAACTGATGTTAAGGGTGTTGCCGAAAACAGGGTCTCCACAACCGAATGAACAAAAAAATCAGCTTGATTGCGCACGATGCCCGCAAAGAGGCATTGGTCGCTTGGGTGGTCGCGCACGCGGCTGTACTGGTCAAATATCCCTTGGTTGCGACCGGCACGACGGGCGGGCGGATTGCCGCTGCGTGCCCAATGCTCAGCATCGAGCGGGTCAAAAGTGGGCCATTGGGAGGTGATCAACAAATCGGTGCCTTGATTGCAACGGGAGAAATCGGCGCAATGATCTTTTTCACCGATCCGCTCTCGGCGATGCCGCACGATGTTGATGTCAAAGCACTCACGCGGCTGGCGGTGCTTTACAACGTGCCTTTTGCCTGCAATCAGCGCACAGCAGATGCCGTTGTTGCTCTTTTGGAACAGGAAGCCTGTTGACATGAACGCGCGCTCAACAAATCTCACAGATCATGTTGCTGGGGTCGTCGGTCGCGCGATCGTTTCGGGTGAATATGCCACCGGCGCTGTGTTCAAGATCGATGATCTCTGTGTGCGCTTCTCCGCCAGTCGGACGGTGATGCGCGAGGCGATCAAGGCACTGACGGCGAAGGGCATGGTCACGTCGCGCGCCAGCATGGGGAGCATGGCGCAGCCCGAAAGCGCTTGGAACCTCTCAGATCCCGATGTGCTCAACTGGTATCTCCATGCGAAGGGCAACCGCTTACCGCTCGTGCGCGAGTTTAACGACTTCCGAATCGCGATTGAGCCAACCGCGGCAGCTTTGGCGGCGCGTCAATCCGACAGCATGGCGATTGCCAAAATCGATGCGGCGCTGGCGCGTATGTATGCGGCGGAACGCGGCGAGGATGACTCGCTTGATGCCGATGTCGCGTTTCATGAGGCCATATTATTTGCGACCGGCAACCGCTTTTTCATCAATATGCGGCACACGATTGACGTGGCGCTGCACATCTCAATCGGGATCACCAATCGTTCAAAGGCCGTTGCCGTGGCGAGTGCGTCTGATCATGCCAAGGTTGCCGATGCCATTCGTGCGGGCGACGAGTCTGGTGCTCATGCGGCGATGCTTGCCTTGCTCGTTGAGGCGCGGCGGCTGTTGCGCGCGCCCGAACCCGTCACTCAGCCACTCGTCACACCGCCGCCGAGCGCCTGAACAAAGGCGGCGGCGTTGCGGCCTACCTCAACCGCGCTTATCCCGGCGCGGTAAATCGAGCCACCCACGCCAAAGCCATTCGCCCCTGCGTCGCGGAAGGCCTGCGCATTGCTCACCGTCACGCCACCAACAACCAGAACCGTGGCGGCCTTGGGCAGCACAGCGCGCATCGCCTTAACCCCAGCCGGAGAGACAAGCTCGCCGGGGAAGAGCTTGACAGCATGCGCGCCCGCCTCAAGTGCGGCAAAGGCCTCGGTTGGTGTGAAGCAGCCGGGGGCGGAGAACATTCCTGCAGCCAAGGTTGCCGCAATCACATCTGCGCGCATATTGGGGGAAACGATCAGCTGCGCGCCCGCCTCATGGCAACGCGCCACATCCGCGACAGTAAGCACCGTGCCTGCACCGAGCAGCGCCTGCCCCGCAAACCGCTTGGTGATCCGCGCAATCGATGTGAACGGATCGGGCGAGTTGAGCGGCACTTCAATCAACGTCACACCAGCCGCGATGATTGCCTCCACCACATCTTCCACCTCATCAGGTCGCACACCGCGCAGAATTGCGACAACGGGCATCGCGATAAGCCGTTGGCGGAAATCAGTTCCGTATGCCTGAAGTGCCTGACTCATGCCGCCGCCAGTCTGCGCCCAGCGGCGCTGTAAATGAACACCGCGCGATGACCGAAGACCCAACGGTTGACCACCAGCGCCACCAACACCGACGTGATCAGCACGATCAGCATCACGTCAATATAATGCAGCCACGGTAGGTCGAAATGCTCATACACCGTTTGGCCCGGATAGATCATACCGGGTTCATACAGCACAAAATTATGCAAGGCATAGGCTGCAACGCCGTAGACTAATCCAACGATTGCTGCGCGCGCATCCACATTACGAAACAAAAGCCCTGTCACAAACGCCGAGAGAATCGGCATCGAGAGCAAACCAAACAAGCGCTGTACCAGCACGGTAATGCTCGGCGTCGCTTCATAGGTGCGCGCCAATATAATTGAGCTGACCATCAGCACGAGCGTCGTAATTGCCGCCAGCCGCCAAAAATTCTTCACGCGGCGGATATATTTGTCATGCAAATCGAGCGAATAGAGCGCGACCGAACTGTTCATCAGCGAGGCGGTATGCGCGATGGTCGCCGCCGCTATCATCGCCGCGAACGCGCCCGACATCCAAGCGGGCAGCACATGCGCCGAGATATGCCCGTAGGTTTGATCGCCAAGTTTGCCAAAAAGTTTAAAAGCAACGACGCCCGGAATAACGACCGCTGCGGGGATGATCAAAATGCGGATCGCGGCGGCCGCCAGAACACCTTTTTGCGCTTCGCGTACACTGGGCGCGGCCATCGCCTTTTGGGTGATGTTCTGGTTCGTTGACCAATAGAAAGTCTGTATAAATACCATTCCGGTAAAGAGCGTGTGTGCTGGAATAGGCACGTCTCTACCCTCTTGGAACATCGACAGCCGCTCCACCGGTATGCCGGACAAGTCGAAATGAACCGCCCACAGCGCCAGCACCACCACGAGCGTCGCAATGGTGAGCAAGCCAATCCCCGCGATCGTATCAACGACCGCAACGGCCTTTAGCCCACCCGTCACGGTGTAAATTGCCGCCGCTGCCGCCATTGGAGCCACAAACCAGAACAGGCTCCAATCCACGCCCGAAACCGACTTGAGGAAGAGCGAGCCACCGTAAAGGCCGATGGGCAGAAAAATGAAAATGTTGCCGACCAAAAAAAGGAACGAGATGATCGTTCGGATACTTCCGCCTTCGTAGCGTCGTTCAAGCAGTTCGGTTACCGTTGTGCAGTTGTTGCGATAATAGATCGGCACAAAGATAAAGGCGAGAATCATCAGCCCAAAAAATCCGGCTATTTCCCACCAAGCGATCAGCATCATCTGCAATCCATTGGTGCCCACCAACTGCTCGGTGGAGAGATTGCTGAGCGTAATCGAGCCCGCAACAAGAACCCATGTGAGTCCACCATTTGCGAGAAACACAGATTTTGTGGACTCATGCGCGCCCGCTTCTGGTGCACCGCCTTTGCGCACCTGACGATAGGTCACGAGCGCGATTAGCGACGTGATGACCAAAAAAACCGTTATTTGTAGGCTTGACGCCCCCATGCTCAACATATTGCATCCTCTCCGATATCGCTATAAATCATATTAATACGCTGATTGCAACTTCACCATTTTTCTTTTCTAAAAGCGCGGCTACCCTGATCACCAAAATTTGCCACCGCTAACTTTCTGGAGCCGGAATGTCCTATTTTCGTATTGATGCCAACGACACCACATTATTTATTTCAGCCGCCATCGGCGCGCCGCCTTCGCTACTCTACTGGGGCGCGCGGCTTCACGAAGCGGTAACTGCGGATGAAATAGCGCTGCTCGGCACGCGCCAAGGCGGACCCGGCAATGCAGATGTCGCGATCTCCGACTCGCTCGCGCTGGAACCCGGGCTGGGTCTGCTCGGGCCGTCGGGTTTTGCGGCGCACCGCGCGGGATGTGATTGGGGCAGCCAATTTAATGTTGTCGATGTCGCGCAGGATGGCCGCCGGTTGCGGGTCACCTGCCTCGATCCGCGCACACAGATCGGGCTGGCGTATTGCATC
>Ga0209067_10002594_pt1 | contig 10627 bp, 7 predicted proteins | sample ColStrG_CSR_2013_FD_187199 | JGI IMG/M metagenome (GOLD analysis project Ga0209067, IMG submission 187199) | Freshwater sediment microbial communities in response to fracking from Pennsylvania, USA - Cold Stream Run_MetaG_CSR_2013 (SPAdes)... | ecosystem: Environmental > Aquatic > Freshwater >... | reverse complement strand
TGATCGTGGGTGATATCCTGCATTCAAGAGTAGCCTTGTCCAATATATTCTGCCTTCAAAAACTCCATGCCGAAGTCATGATTTGTGGTCCATTAACCCTTATTCCTCGATATATTGAACAATTGGGGATTCAGGTGGAGTCAAATTTGGATAAGGCCCTAGCCTGGTGTGATGTAGCGATGATGCTACGAATTCAATTGGAACGACAAAATATACAATATTTTCCAAGCCTGCGGGAATATACCATGCAATATGGATTGACCCGTAGTCGAATGGATAAATTAAACAAGCCCATCGTTATCATGCATCCGGGGCCTATAAATCGTGGGGTAGAAATCAGTTCCGAAATGGCTGATTCAGTTTCTTCGGTTATCCTGGATCAGGTTGAAAATGGGGTGGCTATTCGAATGGCCATTTTATACTTATTAGCACAGAAGAAATAAATCTTTTTGGGGATCGGTTTATTTTTTGGGGAACGAATTAGCCCCATCATTTTTTGGAGATCAAAATTTAATTCCAACGCTCTCGTTTAAGAAATGAGTAATTTAAAATTCAACACTTTTACTAAACTAATTGGGATTCGGCACGTATTAAATTTTCATATTGAAAAAAATAAATCGTAGGAAAACGCCATTTTTAATGGAATTAACCCTCTCTGGAACAATATTTTTAATTTTTATGCATTTCTATATTAATCTTTAAAAACCCAGTATGGTGTTAAAAAAATTTTTTCTCGTTTCAGGATTTCTCCTCATTTATTTTGGGGCCTTTGCCCAGCAGCCAGAAAATTACCGCTTAGAGACGAATTATCGAAAGGCCTTAGAATTATTTGATAATCAAGCCTATAGCTCTGCTGATATTTTATTTAAAAAAGTTTCGGAGGGAAGCGATTTATCTCTTGAAACTAGCCTTAGTCCAGAAAAAGAGAATGAGCTAAAGGTAAACGCTCGATTCTATTCCATATTCTGTGAATTGGAACTCCATCTTCTCAATGCCGATAATCCCGGTTTTGCAATCATGGACGAGTATCCCAATTCTCCATTGGTATTAACCACCTATTTCCATCTAGGGGTTTATTATTTTTCAAGACAGGATTATGTCCATGCCTTCATGACTTTTGAAAAAGCCAATACCGAAGGATTAACACCCGAGCAGGAACAGGAGCTTTATTTCAAATTAGGTTACAGCTATTTTATGGTTAATCGCTTTGAATCGGCCCAACAAAATTTTTCAAAGCTAATTGTCCATCCTGGAACCTATAGGGAAGACGCTTTATATTATAGTGGTCATTTATCTTTTGTGAACAAGGAATATAATAGGGCATTAGCCGAATTTTCGGCCTTAAGCACCAAAGGAAAATACTCCGATATTAAACCCATTTATGTAAACCAGATTTATCTTATTCAACGCCGGTTTGATGCAGTAATTGACTCCGGAACCCTGGAATTAACCAAACATAAATCCAAACATGCGGCTGAATTGAATCGATTAATTGGATCCGCCTATTTCTTTAAACAGGATTTCGCTCAGGCGGCCAGTTATTTTGAAAAATTCCAAAAGGATACCTCTTACAGGAAGGAGACCACCCAAAACCGATATCAAATTGGTTTTAGCTATTATAAGGTCGGGCAATATGATAAAGCCATAAAGGAACTAAAACCTCTTTACTCCGAATTAGATGGATATGCACAAAATGGCTTATATGTTCTTGGATTATGCTATCTAAAACTAGATCAGAAAAATGAAGCGAGAAATGCTTTTCGGCAATCTACTTCTATTCCCGGTGAGGCGGAGGTTACTGAAAATGCCTTATCCTATTACGTAAAATTATCCTATGAAATGGGGCTCAACCAGGATGCTTTGTCTGCGGCTCGGGTTTATTCGGCCAATTTCTGGAAGGCTCCTGAGATAGGCGATATTCGAACCCTGGAAGGCGATTTATTAATCAGCTCAAAAAATTATCCGGAGGCTTATAGAACCCTAAAGAGCATTGAAAATCGAAGCCCTCAGGCCGAAATGGCCTTTCAAAAAGTGGCTTATCTAAATGGTTTGGAACAATATAATTTAAACCATTTTACTGAGGCCCTAAACTATTTTGATGAATCCATTAAACACCCACAAAATAAAGGATTTTTAGGTCTGGCTCATTATTGGATGGGTGAAACCCAATATGAATTGCAGAATTATGATGAAGCTATTCAAGCCTATCAAAACTATTTTTCACTTGCCGATACAAAAAGTTCGGTATATGCCGATGCCTTATATGGACAGGCCTATTCCTATTTCAAAAAAGGAAATTATCCTAAAGCCCTAAGTCTTTTCCAGAAATTTAAATCGCTGAGTAGCTCGGATGCCGGTGAAAAAAAAGATGCAGATTCGAGAATGGCCGATTGTTATTTCATGCTAAGGGAATATTCCAAAGCGAATACGCTTTATACCCAGAATACCAATTCTGTAAATGGAGCTCAGGATTATTCTTTATTTCAATCAGCCACCATTCTTGGACTTCAAAATAATACATCGGGAAAAATTAAAACCCTTCAAAGTTTATTATCTCAATACCCCAATTCAATTTATGCCGATAAGGCACAATTTGAAATTGGTTCGGCTTATTTATCCTTAAACAATTCGGAAAGAGCTATTGAAGAACTTAAAAAACTGGAAACAAATTATCCGAAAAGCCCATTAGTGGCCAAATCCATATTAAATATGGGCTTGGTTTATTTTAACTCAAACCAGGATGATCAGGCATTAAACCAATTTAAAAAGGTAGTTAGTGGGTATCCGGGTAGCCCGGAGGCAAAATCCGCACTGGTATCCATAAAAAACATTTATCTTCAAAAAAATGATGCGGCCGGATTTATTAATTATGCGTCGACCCTATCCGGAAATTCCGTATCACAAAATGCTCAGGATTCTCTAAGCTTTCAATCGGGCAATAAACAATTTTTTCAAGGGAATTATCAGGGCGGTTTGCAATCCTTTAATTTTTATATTGAAAAATTCCCCAATGGAAATTTTGCTTCGGAAGCCCATTATAAACGAGCAAAATGTCTCGATAAATTGGGAAGAACCCAGGAAGCGGTTATGGATTATGAATACCTTACCCAATCGGCTCATCCCAATCCTTATCAGGAGGAATCAGAAGTTAATTTATCCACTCTTTATTTAAAAAATAAAGATTTTGTAAAAGCCATTCCGGTTTTACAAAACCTGAGTCAGAATGCCCAATTAGCCCAAAATTTCGGATATGGAATCGAGGGATTATTATTAGCCTATAATGGTATGCATAACCCGGATTCGGTTATTATTTATGCTCAAAAAATCAAGGAATTTTCCAAATCCACACCGTATCAATTAGAGGAAGCGGGATTGATGGGGGCTAAGGCCTATTTAATCAAAGGGGATACCTCCAATGCCGAATCCTTTCTGAATCCGGTAATAAAAAGCTCCCGTTCGGTATTAGGAGCCGAATCACGGTATTTAAGCGCCGATATTCAATACCATAGAGGGAATTTTAAAGCCTCTCAGAAAATTCTTTTCGATCTGGTTAAACAACTACCGGCCTTTGATTATTGGGTTGGAAAATCCTTTATCCTTTTGGCCGATAATTATATTGGTCTGGGGGATACTTTCCAGGCAAAGGGAACTTTACAAAGCCTGGTCGACCATTATACCCAAGAGGATGATGTAAAAAAACTTGCTCGTGAAAAATTATCAAAATTGGAGGCTGTCAAATAATATGTTCGAAAAACCGAATTTCTCAAAGCGAATGAACCGTTATTTTTTAAAAGGGGTGGCTATTTCGATCCTGCTCTTCCATTCTATTTTCATTCATGCCCAGGTAAATGAGCAGGTTGAAGTGAAACGTCAGTTCAAACCGGTTTTAGGTGAGGCCTTAAAGATCAGAAAGAGCCCTTATTTTCCGGAAGAAACCGCCAAAACCATTCAACCTACCTATGGATTTAAGGATATTAGCCTGAAAAAGGATACGGCTGCCAATAGTATACAGGCTGATTCCTTACATCGAAAAGATACCGCCAAGATACTTCCCATTTATTTAAATGCCGCGGTGGGAAGCCATAAAACCTTGATTGGAGAACTCTATTTTAATACTTTACCATCCCCAATCGGTAGTTTTTCGGCTAATATCCGTCATTTAAGCCTGGCAGGAAAATTGCAAAATGAGAAATTCAGTACCGATCAGCTAAACCTGGATGGAAAAAAAACCTTAGACGATAATTATCTGGCCGTTCATTTTGGGGTAGAACAAAAATCGAATCCTTTTTATGGTTATGATAATTCTAAATATAGTTATACCGCTTCGGAGGTGAAGCAACAGTTTAGAAATATAGTTGCCCGATTGGACTTCGGTAAGCTGGACGATACCGCACAGGGAATGCATTATTTCGCAAAAATTGGAGGATATTATTTTGGAGATTCGTATTCCTCTTCAGAAACCCATTTGGATGCATTTGGAGGCCTGGCCTATTCCTGGGACAATTATCGGTTTAATGTACAGGCGGATTTACAAAACAATATACTCACCACTTCACCTTCCAAATTTAATACCTCTCTGGGTCGTTTTAAGCCTAGCTTTACGTTTCTTACCGATATTTTAAGGGTGGATTTAGGATTGAACATCGTTTATGAAATTGGAGACCGAAGTCAGGCCTATGTTTTTCCAGATCTTCAAATGGATTTGCAAATGTCTGAGGTGTTTAGCGTTTATGGAGGTATAAAGGGAGATATTCTTCAAAATACCTATAAAAATCTTGCGGCTCTTAACCCCTATTTACTACCTTCTAATGGTAGAATATTAAATTCAAATTTTAATCTCCAGAACACAAAACAAAGTATATTGGTTTATGCGGGTATTAAGGGGAATATTAACCCCGATATGACCTATAAGGCCCAGATAGATGTTTCCCAGATGGATAGGGTTCCATTTTTTGAAAACACCCTTGCCCCTATCGATAATTTCACTTTAGCCTATGATGGGAATGGAACCATTCTTACCAAACTTTATGGCGAATTAAATTATATTCCCTCCGACCTGTTCCGGTTAAATACGAATATAACCTTTATGGATTATCGCTTAAGTAACTTGCCAAAAGCCTTTTATACACCCGGATTTAAGCTTCAGGCCTTGGGGACCTATACTCCACTGGCTCGTTGGTCCTATAAGGGTTCCTTATCCTATATTAGCTCACAGGCGGTTCCATTTATTCCCACCGGAAGCTCCTCCTATACCAGTATTAAGTCCTATATCGATTTGAACTTTGGGGTGGAATATAAATTATCCCATAAATTGGCGGTTTATTTGCAAGGCAATAATTTATTTGACAATAAATACATGTTATTTTATAATTATCCGGTAATTGGCTTGAATGTATTAGCAGGATTAAGTCTTCGCTATTAGCATTTTTGAGTAGAATTGCGGTAATTCGTAACCATTCAAGTAATTTTACGTAAGCTAGAGGTGAATTAAATGGAAGTAGCCAGTTTTATTAGGGAGTATTTATATAAGCAGGATTACCTGGATGTACCGGGATTGGGAACTTTTTTCCTATCCAAGGATCCCTTTAGTGTGGATAATCCTCAAAACAAAATTAAACCAAGCGTTAAAACGCTGATATTCAGAGAAAACTCTCGAGTAGGTGGAGATAGTTTAATTCATTTTATTGCCCGTAGAAAGCAAATCAGCCTGGATGAGGCCAAAATTGCCGTTTACCAGTTTACGGAGGAAATTAAAACCTTGGTAAACCGAAAAGGAACGGCCGATATAATGGGTTTCGGTAAATTTACTTCCAATGATGGCATAAATCTGGATTTTAAGGCCCACCCAAACAATTATTCCGCTATAAGTTTCGGTTTAGGTGAATTGAATTTGCCTCCTTTAGAAAAGCCCAGAGAAAAGCAGGAGAATTTTTCAAATCAGCCACCTAAACCACCAACCCCACCTATTGCCAATACCCCTATCGTAGATACACCTACTTTTCAAACCGATTCTTTTTTAAAAGAAGAGGTAAAACAGGACATTCCGATAAATCCATTACCCGCTCAGGAAACTGTAAAACCGAATGAGCCCAATGAATTTGAAAAAATTCAGGAGGAGATTCGCCAGCAAGCCTCTCGCCTAAGCAACCTGCCTACAGCGGAAGAACTATATAAAACCTATCATTTCACTCCAGATAAGCCCAAAGCGGAAAGTTTTAACCCACCTTTGGAGGATCCAAAACCTTTGGTGGAGGAATTCAAAGCACCGGTTTATGAGCCAGCTCCTACTTATACTCCACCGCTGGAAGAAAAAAAGGAGGAAATCATCCTTCCTACACCCATTATTGAAAACCCTTTAAGCTATTCCCATACTGAACCTTTACGCGTAGTACAAAATCAGGATAATAATTATTCAAACCTTCCTCATCCTCCCGTTTTTGAACCGATCGAGAATGAGAATGAAAACCCCGATATTGAATATGGTAAATCCAAAAATTTTATTTGGGTTTGGATCCTCAGCACCTTCTTTTTATTAGCCACCTTGGCCGGTCTGGGATATATTGAAAGAGCCCGGGTATTAAAACAAATTCATTCCTCTTTGCCAGGTGTAAAGATTTTTGATTTTTTAGATACCAACCCTAAGGTAAAGCCCATTGATTCGAGCCTCATTAAAAAGCATATTTTGGCTCAACAGGATTCCATTAAGGAAAAAGCTAAGCAGGATTCTTTAAAGGCCTTGGATACTTTAAAAAAATCTCCTGCAAACGATACACTTGCAACCTTAAAACCAAAAACGAGCGCAGATTCCTCTGGATTAATTATCAAAAGCTTAAACGAAACCCAACAATTTCTCGTTGTAGGAGGAGATTTTAATTTGGAAGGCATTGCCAAGAGTTTCGGGAAGAAATATTCAAAAAAACAGATAAATTATATCATAGTGGATGCTCATAAGGAATCCATCAAGATTGCTGAAAAAAACCCCTTTGGGGATGAACCCTTAAATAGACCGGCTAAGTATTTTGTTTGCTTGGGAGAATATGCGACGCGTGATTTGGCAGCCTTAAAAATTGAGGAATTGATGATCAGTAAAAATTTCAAAGGCTTTGCAAAACCCTATATTTTTGATAAAAGCAAACCCCATAATCCGTATAAACCCTAGTTTTTATAAACGGGATCATTCCCAAAATATTGAATATAAAACGCTCCTATGATTATTCTTCCGGATACCGCCCATAAATTAGTGGATACTGCAGGGAAATCCATTGTATCCGGTACGGCTCAGGCTGCTGAAAAATTAAATTTTCTGGATCTCTTGGTAAAGGGGGGATTTGTCATGATCCCAATTGCCATTCTTTTTTTTCTGGGTCTTTTCATATTTATTGAGAGATTTCTAGCCTTGAGGGCCGCCAATAAAAGCGACAATAATTTATTATTTGCTATTCGTCAAAATATGATGAATGGAAATATTGAAGCCGCTATTTCCTTATGCCGAAAAACCAATTCTGCAATTAGCCGAATGCTTTTAAAAGGTTTAATGCGGGTCGGAAAGCCCATTAAAGAAATCGAAGGCGCTATTGAAAATACTGGTAAAATTGAAGTTTCCAAGCTGGAAAGAAATATCAGTATTTTAGGCATAATCGCCGGAATTTCTCCCATGTTGGGTTTCGTTGGAACCATTGTTGGGGTTATCAAAATCTTCTATAATATTTCCTTGGCCGATAATATCAGTATAGGATTGGTGGCGGATGGATTATATCAGAAAATGATCACCTCTGCCTCAGGGCTTTGTGTAGGAATTTTAGCCTATCTAGGGCATCATATTTTAAATATGATGCTCGATAGAATTATATTAAAAATGGAAACCGAATCAGTCGAATTTATCGATTTATTGGAAGAACCTGTTCGGTACTAATAAACGCTCATTATGAACCTTCGAAAAAGACATAAAATTGCTGCCGAGGTGAATACTTCGTCAATTAATGATATTATGTTTTTTTTAATGTTGTTTTTTTTAATTGCCTCTACGGTTGTAAATCCTAATGTGGTAAAATTATTATTGCCAAGATCTTCTACAGGGAAATCCGTATCCAAAAAACAGATATCCATTAGTATTAGTAAGGATTTTAAATATTATATCAATTCCAAGGAGATTCCTGAAGCCAATATTAAGCCCGAAATGGAAAAATTAGCCGGAAAGGCCGATCAGATCACCCTGGTTTTAAGGGTAGACAAAACCGTGGATATTCAACATATTGTAAGCGTTTTAGATGAAGCCAATAAATTAAAATTTAAAACGGTTCTGGCTACTGATAAAAATTAGAATGGAAAAGGAAGCGAACTATAATGCTCCTGCTTTGGCCTATTCAATGGTCATCACGGCCATCCTTTTAACCCTTTGCTATTTAACCTATATTTCTATTCCCTATACTCAAACCCAAATTGAACAAGGGGGAGTTGAAGTAAATTATGGAAATTCCGATCAGGGTTCGGGTAATGATTTTACGAATACCGAAAGTCCATCCACCTCTCCAAAGGAAAAAGTAAAAACCAATACCGAAAAATTACAAAATTCAAGTCCTACCCTATCCGGCGAAAAATCACCGGATAAAGAAATTGTCACCCAGAATAATGAGGAGGCAGAAGAGTTAAATTCAGGGAAAAACAGCGAAAAAAAAGTCAGAAAAACGATTGTTCCTCCTGTTCCTACCCAACCTAAGCCTGAAAAACTGAATACGGCCGCCTTGTATAAAGGACCTAGCTCCTCAGGCTCGGGAGGGGGTGATGGCAATACAAATAAACCCGGAAATCAGGGGTCACCCGGAGGTTCTGTTCTTTCACCCAGTTATACCGGTTCAGGTGGCTCTGGAGGAACCGGTAATGGGGGTAATGGAAAAGGAGGAGGGGTTTCCCTTTCACTAAGTGGACGCAAATTTGTTTCCAAGCCCAGTTTACAGGATGATGGTCAAACAGAGGGTAAAATTACCGTAATGATTACGGTGGATAAGGATGGAAATGTAGTGAGTGCTGAGGCGGGCGGAAGAGGAACTACCATTCAAAATGAAACCCTTTGGAGGAAATGTGAAAATGCGGTTTTACGATCTAAACTCAATAGTGTCTCCTCTGCTTCCGATATACCGGTTACCGGTAAGGTTGTATTCTCCTTCAAACTCCTTTAAAGTATCTTAAAATTTCATTCGATTCCCCATATTTGGGCGTGAATTATAAAGAAACCCTGAATTATTTATTCGAGCGACTTCCCATGTTTTATAGGGTGGGATCGGCGGCCTTAAAACCCAACCTCGATAATATATTGGCCCTATGTAATGCATTGGGAAATCCTCAAAATCATTTTAAAAGTATTCATATTGCCGGTACCAATGGGAAAGGTTCTAGTTCCCATATGCTTGCCTCCATTCTGAGAGAGAATGGATATAAAACAGGATTATATACCTCTCCTCATTTAAAAGATTTTAGAGAAAGAATCCGAATTAATGGAAAAATGATTCCCAAAAAGGAGGTCACGCAATTTATTCAGCGACATAAATCCATTTTAGAAACCATTCAGCCCTCCTTTTTTGAAATGACAGTCGCATTGGCCTTTGAATATTTCAGGGATAATGGGATAGAGTATGCTATAATAGAAACAGGATTGGGGGGACGATTGGATTCAACCAATATTATACATCCGATTTTAACCCTTATCACCAATATTGGTTGGGATCATATGGATTTATTGGGCAATACCTTGGAAAAAATCGCCTTCGAAAAAGCAGGTATTATAAAAAAAGGGATTCCCATTATTATTTCCGAATTCCAGGACTCGGTAGCCGAGGTTTTTATTAAAAAGGCCCATTTGGAGAATGCTCCCATCCTATTTGCCAGTCAATTATGGGAAATTCAGAACTGGCATCATCATCAGGGATTCCAGAAAATGGATCTAAGGGATTTAAGGTCGGAAACTACGTATTCTCTTTATTTAGATTTACCGGGAAAATACCAGTTAAAAAACATAAAGGCCATTTTTACAGCCATTGAGGAATTAAAAAAAGCCGGTTTATCCCTAAACCATACCCAGTCCATTAAAGCCCTGCGGTATATTAAGCGCAATACCGGACTAAGAGGCCGTTGGGATTTATTATCCAGAAAGCCTTTGATAATTTGTGATACGGCGCATAATCTCGATGGAATTCGAGAAATCGTGGAGCAGATCCATCAAACCCCTTTTGAACAATTGCATTTTGTTTTTGGTACGGTTCGGGATAAGGATTTGGATTCTCTATTACCTCTATTACCTAGTCATGCCCAATATTACTTCTGCAAGGCGGATATTCCAAGAGCTCTGGAAGCCAAAATCCTATATGAAAAAGCCTTAACCTATGGCTTGAAAGGAGAATATTATGCATCGGTAAAGGAGGCATTCGAGGAGGCCAAAAAACAAGCCTCCTTGAATGATTTAATTTTCATCGGGGGCAGTACTTTTGTCGTGGCCGAAATAATTCCTTGATAGATAATAAATCGGGATCCCGGTTAAAACAATTAGGGCTCCCCATCGGCTGGTTTCCCATTTTACAATTAATAAGTCCAAAGCAATTACCGAAGCAAGAACCATATATAAAATGGGAATAAA
>Ga0209067_10002592_pt1 | contig 10632 bp, 9 predicted proteins | sample ColStrG_CSR_2013_FD_187199 | JGI IMG/M metagenome (GOLD analysis project Ga0209067, IMG submission 187199) | Freshwater sediment microbial communities in response to fracking from Pennsylvania, USA - Cold Stream Run_MetaG_CSR_2013 (SPAdes)... | ecosystem: Environmental > Aquatic > Freshwater >... | reverse complement strand
CTTCAGCATGCTCTCACTCATTCTGAGTTGACGGTAGAAGAACTAATCTCCCTAACAAAAGCAGGTGCGGCAGACTCTCTCCATCGGTCGCGCTCTGAAGTGTCAAGCAAGATTGTCTCCCAGTCTGGGTGGTGGGGCTCTCTGGCCTGGTTCAATGGAAAAGTTGATGGAACAGGCGGCGCGTACGAGCTCTGGCACAAAAGTTTAAGTTCTGGAGTTTCCAAGGATTTTCCGACAGATCCTCTAGAAGCTCTCTCACAATCGCTCACCCTGATTGGAACTCGCGCACAGAGCGAAGCTCTAGATTCCACATCGTCTGCGATTTCAGTATTAAAGCAATTAATCTCGGTAGATATCTCCTGGTATATCTTTGCAAAGAGTTTGGGTATAGAAGCCGAGATATCGTTGCTCGCGCTTCGATCAACGCTTGCTTTGCTGCATGAAGAAGAGATTCTCATTCAAAAACCTGACGTCGCACCTTATGCAGAGATTTGGCAAACTGCACTTGAAGCGAGTTTTACTTCTGAACTTAAAAGTTCTCTCAAGGCAAGTGCAGACTCTGCAGCTGATCACAAACATGGCGAGGTTGGATTAGTTACCTGCATTGATGTGCGCAGTGATCTGCTGCGCCAGAGCGCTGAACAACGAGCCGGGGTGCGTACCTTTGGAATGGCAGGATTCTTTGGAGTTGATATTTGTCTAACTACAAAGAGTAAATCGGGAAAGAAAGTCCTGAATTTCGCTCCCGTTATTCTCCAACCTTCTATCTCTATTTCGGATGGCCGCAAAGGTAGTTATACCTGGGCCCTTCCAACTCTTTGGAAGAACGCCACTAGCGGAACTGGAGCTTTAGCCATCGCAGAGGGTTTTGGACTGTTCAATGGTCTTTTAAACCTGTTAAATACCTTCCTTCCATGGATAGCTCACCGCCTAAATAGGGCCTTTGATGCTCCCCGCTGGATGGACTCCACCGGTGCTGATCCAGTGCTGCTCTCTCGAGAACAGAAGATCGCCTATGCGACCAACATAATTTCGATCATCGACATGGAGGGAGTCAAGGAGCTTGTCTTTGTTGGGCACGGAGCAGATGCCTCGAATACGCCTTTTAGAAGTATGTATGAGTGCGGTGCGTGTGGTGGCAACAATGGGCTACTCAATGCCCGGTTCGCCGCGAGCCTGATGAATGACTCCGATGTAAAGGAATTGCTCGCCGCAAAATTCGCACATCCACCTGTGCGTTTCTACGCAGCTGAACACAATACGACTCTCGGTACATTGGAGTTTGATTCAACCACCAACTCTTTCATCACCGATCATGGCTCATCCACTTTACAAGAATTGAATGCAACGATCGCCACACTTCCGCGGCGGAGTTATCCTGGAAGCCCTACCTTCGAGGGTAAAGCGAGCTCGACAGAGAAAACTTCGGTCGCCTGGTGGCAGGTATTTCCAGAATGGGGACTTAGCGCCAACGCAGCCTGCATTATTGGTCCGCGCTCTATTACATCAGGGGCAAATTTGGAGAGTCGAGTCTTCCTTCACGATTACAACTGGCAGGAAGACATGGATGGCTCGATCCTCAACACCATATTGTCAGGGCCCGGTGTTGTTATGCAGATGATCAATTTTACTTACAACATGGCTGTTACCGATCCCAAGAATTTCAGTAGCGGGGATAAGACTCGCCATAACGTGTTAGGTGAGGCGGGAGTGCTTCTAGGAAGTGAAGGTCGGCTCTATAGGGGCTTGCCTTGGCAGTCCATTGTCACCGCCGATTCTGGAGAGCGAAATGGGCATATTCCGCTCAGACTTCAAATCTTTATTGCCGCTCCCCAGAGTTTCATAGATGAAGTCATTGATCAATCCTCAGTAGCAGAACTAGTTAGAGGGGGATGGATTGGAGTTCATCAGATCTGAGTGGCCGCACAAAGATTGAGTGCGCAATGATTTCATCTAGTCGTTGCGATTAATCTATTTAGACGGGCTATATTTCCAGCCATGATCGTTGATATAGCCCTCTATCAAAATGGAGCCCGAGTTGAGGGTCCAAGCGATATCTCTGACTTAGTGGACAGTGCACGCCGGGACGGTGGTTTTGTTTGGGTTGGTCTGGCCGAACCCTCAAAGGCCGAATTTGATCTCGTGGTCGGAGAGTTGAATTTCCATCCACTTGCCGTCGAGGATGCTATTAATGCAAAGCAACGTCCGAAGTTAGAGGATTACGCGGGATTGACTTTTTTGTAATCAAGACCGTCTTCTTCGATCAGAAAGCTCAAGAGATCACCACGGGTGAGGTTCTCTGCTTCATCGACTCTCACTTCATTGTCACTGTCCGTCATGGTGCAGGGCATCCTTTATGAACGATAAGGCATGATTTAGAAAATCAACCGGCGCTTCTGAAGCAGGGGCCATTTTCTGTTTTGCATGCCGTGGCAGATCGCATCATTGATGGTTACACAAACATCGCGACGATGTTGGAGCAGGAAGTCGTCTCAGTTGAGAACAGAGTCTTTACTGGTAAGCGACAAACATTCTCCGAAGAGATCTACTTCCTTAAGCGTGAAATTATTGAATTCAAGCACGCAATTGAGCCATTGATAATTCCAATCAGTCGGTTATTTAGTGGTTCGGTAAGTTCAGTGCCTGAGGAGATTCGACCATTCTTCCGCGATACTGCCGATCATCTGATTCAGGCCTGTGAACAGGCTTCAGGTTTGGACTCCCTCATTACATCAGTACTCCAGGCAGACCTCGCCCACATTTAGGTACAGCAGAATATTGATGTTCGAAAAATATCTGCTTGGGTTGCACTTGCAGCAGGACCAACCATGATCGCCGGTATTTACGGAATGAACTTTCACAACATTCCAGAACTTAAATATCAATATGGGTACTACGTTGTTCTCAGCGTTATGGCTGGGTTGACCGCGCTTATTTATAGGTCATTTAAAAAATCAGGCTGGCTCTAACTCACGGAGATAGAAACGGATTTCCTGATTACAGTACTCCTAACTTAAAGAGAGGATCTTTTCGTGGGAGATTCAGATGTCAGCTCGCAATGGGTCACTATTAATGGCGCAGAACTTTATGTGGAAGTTCTCGGAGCAGGTGAAGGTAAACCCGTTTTAATCGCTCACCATGGCGGCGGGGGTATTGGCTCCTTTCATGAACCTAAAGAGACATTTGGACCGCTCTCTGATCTCTTTCAAGTCGTTGTCTTTGATGCGCGGGGGTGCGGGGTCAGCAAGGGCGAGGCACCCTATTCGCACAAGGCTTGGGCAGATGATGTAGAGGGCTTGAGACTTTGGATAGGTGCGGAGAAGATTGTTATTGCTGGTGGCTCGTACGGAGGCATCATTGCCTTGGAGTATGCCGTCGCATACCCGGATCGGGTTTCCGCCATGATTCTTCGAGATACCACTGCCGACAAAGCTAACTTTGAGACCTTGGTCGCTAACGCCCGTAAGCAAGATCGCGTTGAACTCAATTGGGAGAATTTTGATCGTTATTGGTCTGGCCAGGTGCGTGACGATGCAGACCTTAAATCACTCTGGGCGGAACTCATTCCACTTTACGATTTTGAATACGATCCAGTGGCCTCTGCGATTGCGGTGGAAGCGGGCTTCTATCGCCACGAGTCGCACAACTGGTGCTTCGTGCACAATGTCCCCAATTATGACCTCAAGCCTTATCTACCCAGCTTACAGATCCCTACATTGGTAACGGTAGGTCGAGCAGACTGGGTTACACCGGTCGCTTCCTCTGAGGTGATTGCTTCACTAATACCCAATTCCAAACTGGTCATCTTTGAAAAGTCAGGTCACTCACCTCAGCGAGAAGAAGCCGAACTTTTCCAAAAGACAATGCGGGATTTCCTAGCGCCTATTTTGAAAGTAGCCTAGGCGGATGCAAAAAGTTGCTGTGGTCACAGGTGCTGGACATGGAATTGGAAAACGAATAGCTGAAGAGTTATCAGCGCTCGGTCATCTTGTTCACGGAGTAGACCTTCCACAAATTGATCTTTCAGATCCCGTAGCCGTAACTAGTTATTTCAGCGAGATTGGTCCAGTTGATATTCTGATTAATAACGCTGGCGGGGTCGCAGGACAGGTGCATCATCCACTTGAAGAAATCACGGATGAGATGTGGGCCGCTATTTTTGGAGCCAACATCATGAGCACATTCCACTGCACTCGCGCAGTTGTTTCTGGGATGAAAGAGCGCAAATGGGGACGGATAGTGACAATCTCCTCAGGGGCAGGACGGAGCGTTAGTCTCACAGGAATTCAGGCTTATGCGACCGCTAAAGCGGCACAGATTGCATTCACTCGACAGATGGCCTTTGAGCTCGGTCGATTTGGTGTGACCGTCAATTGCATCGCACCCGGATTCATCCTCTCAAATCCATCTAGTCAAAAGCAGTGGGAGAGCTACGGCTCGGAGGGTCAGCAAAAGATCATTGATGCCATAGCCGTTCGTCGACTTGGAGAACCGACTGATATCGCAAATGCCGTGAAATTTTTTGTCGATGATAAATCTTCTTGGGTCACTGGCCAATGTCTGTCAGTTGATGGGGGACATTCACTCTTTTAGGAGATCAGAGCAGAAGTGGAGCTACTTCGCTCGCTATACGCAGAAGTTGGGCGTCAGAATTCAGCGCACCAACAAGTTGAATCCCCATCGCCATTGGGTTGCATCGTGCCGGCAATGTAATGGCTGGCTGGCCACTCACGTTAAATATTTCGGTATACAGGCTCTCATAACTTCCGAGTTCTGAATCGATGGGGGGCGTAGTCTTGGGAGCAAAATAGGGGACTGTCGGCATCATCAAGATATCAATGTCTCGCACGTAGTTGTCGAGTTGAGCCAAAGCATGATTTCGTCTGACTAATGCCTGCTGATACTCCTCTCCTGACACCTCGGATCCCAACAAGAACAGTCGGAGGGTAGGAGCCCCGAAGTGGTTCGGGTCGCTTTCAACTTTTGGTCCGTAGATTTTCCAGGCTTCATAGAGGACGACGTCAATGAAGGCTGACCGAAGTTCTTCTAGCAGAGCAGTGTCCACATCTTTCAGCGTATAACCTTTGCTTGAAAGGATTTCTTCAACTTCACGAAATCGCTTCACGATGCTCGCATCATTTCTCTCGTCATCGATGAGCGCGCGCGGGATTCCTATCCGAACTTTTGTGGTTGCCTGTGGCGACTTGGAAAGTTCCGAGATGTAACCGTCGCTTGTGGCCTGCATGGCTCGATCAATCAAATCAATATTCTTGGCGAGATAGCCGACATGGTCGTAGGCCGGTGCAAGAGGCGTCACCCCAGCCAGAGAAATAGCTCCTGAAGTCGGTTTAAAACCCACCACCCCGCAATATGCAGCAGGGATTCGAATTGATCCACCAGTATCAGTTCCAACCGCTAAGGGGATAACCCCTGCTCCAACGAGCGCGGCAGATCCAGCACTTGAACCACCAGCGGTCAAGCTTTCGTTCAAAGGATTGCGAGTTTCGGGAATCTCCGGGTGTTGCGCGCCTGCGGCATACTCCAGAAGAGAGGTTGTCGCCACGATCTTTCCGCCTGCCTCCAATAGGCGGTTGACTACTTCAGCGTGAGCAACTTCAGGAGGCGCCTCGTTCATGTCGTTCAGATTCCCGTTGCCTCTACGGTGGCCTTGAATGGAAATCATGTCTTTAACCGCAATTTCGATTTCACTTAAAACGTCGTGATTAGAAAAGTTTCCGACATTCGTATTCTTCATGTCGGCATTAACTATAGGAGGATCAAAGACTTCGACCAGTGCGTTCAACTCAGATCCTCGCTTAAGGAGTGAGGAGTAGAAAGCGCGATCTTTCTCTTCTATCTCTGGCATAACGTCGGCTCCCAACGGTTCGCGCACAATGTCGATGAAAGAAAACTTACAGTAGTGGCAGTTGTTTTGGAGTTTGTTCGGCTCTGACGAATAGCGCTTAGTTCATTCTCGAAAATAATTGTTGATTCGGGTTGCTTGGTTGTATTGCTTACCCTAAGGTTTCGCACTAGTTACATCGACGTAAATGACGTGCTTCACTTAGTCTCTTCAAGATCGATGACGATCACACTTTCTCTCATTAGGAGTGCACCCAATGTCTTTCTCAAAGAAATCCACTCGAGTAGTGCTTGTCGCTGCTACGGCGATTGGATCTCTGTTTGCAACAATGCTCCCTGCCACTGCAGATAATGCAGCGCCTAAAGGTGATTTAGTTTTGGTACGCAACCAAGACTTCGCCACTTTCAATCCTGATCTAGCTCAGAATGATTCAATTTTTATTCAGCAACAGATTTATGAACCACTATTTATGATTAACCAAGATGGAAAGTCTGTTAAGCCTTGGCTGGCCAAGAGTGCTTCGGTCGCAGCTGATAAATTAACGTGGACTATCAAGCTACGTACCGATGTTAAGTTCAGTGATGGCACACCGATGACTTCTGCAGATGTGAAATTCTCACTTGATACCGCTACCAAGGGTTCAGGTTGGGGATTCCTAAATACTGCTATCGATACAATTACTGCGCCAACACCGGACACAGTTGTTATCAAGACAAAGACTCCTTGGGCTCCGCTTCTTTCAGATCTAGCGTGTTTCTCCAACTCGATCTTGCCAAATAACTATGGTGGAAAGACCGCTGATGCCTTCTTCAAGGCACCCGTTGGAACCGGACCATTCATGCTTGATCATTGGACTCCGGGAACTGAAATCAAGATGGTTGCTAACAAGAACTACTGGCAACCAGGTAAGCCATACTTGAACTCCGTCACTTGGAAGTATGTCCCAGATGACAACACTCGTGCTTTGATGCTTCAGTCAGGTCAGGCAGATATCAATGAATTCCCACCAGCTACATCAGTAGCTCAATTGAAGAAGACTCCAGGGCTAGTTGTAAATGCCTTCCCTGCTGCTGCATCTGAGTACATCGCGATGAACGAGAAGACTCCGGCGCTTGCCGATGTCCACGTTCGCCGCGCTCTCTCCTATGCCTTCGACCGTGCTTCGGTAATCAAAGTTGTTCTAGCAGGGATTGGTACTGCTTCTAACTCGATTCTGGCACCGAACGTTGGCTTCTATGATCCAAAGACCCCTGGCCTGCAATACAACCTCGCCAAGGCAGCTGCGGAACTTAAGTTGTCCAAGTTCTCTAAGGGATTAACGCTCAATTATCTCGCAACGGCCGGTAGCGTTGAAGATAACGCTATGAGCTCAATCCTTCAGGCATCGCTGAAGAAGATCGGTGTAAAGCTAACCATCACGACACAAGATCCATCGGTTAAGCGCGCCACTCAAAAAGCTGAGAAGTATCAACTCACAAGTACCGCTTGGACAATGGATATCTCAGATCCAGATGAGTTAATGACCTTCGCACTCAACCCTGTTGAAGGTGGAACTGATGACTTCTATACGCACTACAACAATCCAAAAGTCGTTGCTGCTGTAAAGGCTGGTCAAACAACCACAGATGTTGCAGCTCGTCAGAAGGCATACTCATTGGCACAATCGATCACCGCAAACGAAGCGATGATGATTTACGCTTACAACTACTCATACATCTACGCTTGGCGCTCAAATGTAACGGGCTTCCAAGTAACTCCAACTCTCTCGTACCACATGGAGGATGTAAAGAAGAACTAATCAGCGTAACTAAATCCTGCGCGACAAATTCGCGCAGGAACTGTTAGCACTTCAACTAGAGAGGGCGCGGTGAAACTCGAATGAATTTCTTGTTCTATGCTGGCAAGAGATTTCTTCAAGTTATCCCCGCCCTCTTTGGTATTTCAATTGCAGTTTTCTTTTTAGTTCATCTCATTCCGGGCGACCCTGCCGATATCATTTTGGGACAGACAGCAACACCAGCTCGATCAAAGGTGATCCACCATATGTTGGGGATTGATCGTCCGATAATTGTTCAATATTTCTCCTTTCTCAATCACCTTTTTCATGGCTCACTCGGGAAGAGTTATGTAAATAACTTGAGCGTGACCAAATTAATCTTGGGAAGATTGAGTGCTACGGCATTTCTTATGTGTGGTGGCATCTTGCTGTCGCTACTAATCAGCGTCCCGCTTGCCATTCTTGCGGCATCAAAAGAAGGCGCTACTCGAGACCAGGTCGTCCGAGTAATTCCGATTGTTGGACTAGGAATGCCTCAGGTTTGGGTAGGGATCGAATTAATCCTCTTATTAGGACTCAAAGTGCACTGGTTTCCGGTGAGCGGCTTCGGGGATTCTTTTCTACAACATATTCGTTCGACCTTCTTGCCCGCACTTTCAATAGCAATCGGGCTTTCACCTATCTTGATTCGCAGTCTGCGAGCGAGCATGCTTGAAATTCTGGAAGCGGATTTTGTACTTACAGCCAAGGCCAAAGGTATTGGCAAGATGCGAGTAACCCTCTCGCACGTCGTACGTAACGCAATCATCGCATCAGTAACAGTGCTGGGAGTAAATATCGCTTACCTGGTTGGCTCGACGGTGATTGTGGAACGTGTATTCGCTATACCCGCAACTGGCTCACTCATGATTGATGCGATTGCAACCCGTGATTACCCAATCGTGCAAGGAGTCACACTCTTCTTCGCAATTGTTGTTGTAATAGTTAATTTACTTGCCGACCTCATTCATGCCGCACTTGATCCTCGGGTGGCGCTATGAGCACGACATTAATACGAGGTAAGTCACTCACCGGCAGATTAAAATTTAAGGGCAATGGCTCGTTCTATCTGGGAATTGGGATTATCTCTCTGCTCGTCATTATTGCTGCAGCGGCTCCATTAATTTCACATTATGACCCGACCGGCCAAGATTTACTCAACACCCTTGTGCCTCCTAGCCGTCACCACTGGCTTGGCACTGATCAATTAGGAAGAGATGTATTTACTCGAATTATTTATGGCGCACGTATCGATTTAACCATCGGATTTGCCGCTGTTCTCTTGCCATTTATTCTAGGAACAACCTTAGGTCTTGTCTCTGGCTGGTTTGGTGGTTGGTTTGATTCCCTTTTAATGCGCATCGTCGATACGACGATCGCCTTCCCGTTCTATGTTCTAGCAATTGCTTTAGTTTTCATTGTGGGTCCTGGTCCAAAGGCAATCATTCTGGCTATCACTCTCGTTGGTTGGGTGGCTTATTGCCGCATAATTCGAGCGGCGGTTCTGGTGGCGAAGGAGCTCGACTACGTTCACGCGGCCAAATTAAGTGGTCTTCCTACCGCAAGAATCCTCAGAAAGCATCTGCTTCCCAATGTAATCAGTCAGGCGATCATCTTCTCGATGAGCGATATTGTGCTCAGCATTCTGGCTATCGTCTCACTTGGCTATCTAGGTCTTGGTGTGCCCATCCCTACGGCAGAGTGGGGTTCCATGATTCAAGAAGGCCAGGCTTACATCTTGCAGCAGTGGTGGATTCCAACCATCCCAGGAGTAATGGTGGTTATTACGGGATTCGGCCTCTCGCTTATAGGAGATGGCTTGGTAAGGCGGTTGAATAAATGAGCACACCTCTACTATCCGTACGCGATCTTCATGTAGAGATTCAAACCTCTCGGGGCTTGCTCAAGGCTATTCGTGGAATCTCACTTGATATTGATGCCGGCCAATCGATTGGTATCGTGGGTGAGTCTGGAAGCGGTAAATCCATAACACTCAAAGCAATACTTGGTCTCCTTCCTAAAAACGCTCGTATCACTAGCGGTGAGATTTTGATTGAAGGGGTTTCGCTTAATTCACTCAGTGCTAACAAGCGGGCGGCGCTCCTTGCGGAGAAAATAGGCATTGTTTTTCAAGATGCCATCGCTGCGCTAAATCCAGTTATGACCGTGGGAAGGCAGATCGCAGAAGTTCCTTACCGCCGACTAGGTTGGTCAAAGGAGAAATCGCATCAACGCGCGATTGAATTGATGCAATTAGTGGGAATTCCTAATGCCGAGGAGCGTTTTCACGTTTATCCGCACCAACTTTCTGGAGGCTTACGTCAGCGTGTGGCGATTGCGATCGCACTCTCTGGTAACCCACAATTAATTTTCTGCGATGAACCCACGACTGCATTAGATGTAACTATTCAGGCCCAGGTCTTACGCCTGCTTATGGATCTTCGCCAAAAAGAGAAGACCGGAGTTGTCTTTGTCACTCACGACCTTGCGGTCGTTAACGAGATATGCGATGAGATCAACGTGATGTATGCAGGTCGATTTGTCGAGCGCGGAGGCGTGCAGGATTGTTTTCAGCACCCCGTACATCCGTATACCTACTCGCTCCTGAAAGCTGCCCCTGATATGGAGCATCAGGTTGAGCGTTTATTCTCGATATTGGGTGAAGCTCCTGATTTGACTAAGCCCGTCTCCGGATGTCCCTTCGCCCCACGTTGTTTCGCCGCCACAGATATATGTCTAACGAGTGAACCCACTTTGCAGTTAGTTGGAAGTTCCACCTCTGCCTGTCATCACTCCGGAAGCTTCATGCAATCTCTTTCGGCTCTTGATGTGAATGAGGGAGGAGCAGGGCGATGAGCGAAATTGTTCTCAGCACTCAAAGTCTCACAAAACATTTCGTTGGGAAGTCATCCCTGATTGGAAAGATTCGCGGCAAGGTGCCACTCTCTATTCC
>Ga0209067_10002590_pt1 | contig 10637 bp, 10 predicted proteins | sample ColStrG_CSR_2013_FD_187199 | JGI IMG/M metagenome (GOLD analysis project Ga0209067, IMG submission 187199) | Freshwater sediment microbial communities in response to fracking from Pennsylvania, USA - Cold Stream Run_MetaG_CSR_2013 (SPAdes)... | ecosystem: Environmental > Aquatic > Freshwater >... | reverse complement strand
GTGCCATGCGCTCCAGCCATCGGCTCGGCATTGACCTGGTGTCGGGCGAGCGTCCGCAAATTCTGGTGCCCGCGCACGTTTGGCAAAGCGCGCGAACGCTGGGCGACTGGACACTTGTCGGCTGTACAGTTGCGCCCGGTTTTGAGTTTTCCGCCTTTGAACTCGCGCCAGAAAACTGGCACCCGAGTTAAAATTTATCCGCACATCCGGTTATTTCTAAACTTCGTCTTAACGGCTCAGCACCTACTTTGTGCAGTATTATGTCGCGACTGATTTTAAGCGCAGACGACTGAACCAAGGGTAATTCCGTGAGCTCGAACGATATCGTCCGTCGACCAAACTCGATTCTCAGGAAGAGTCTTGCGGAGGTTATCAACAATCAGAAGGCCCCGGAAGAACTGAGGTTGCGCGCAGATTTTTCTCACATTACGCCCGGGCACGCCATACCGCCGCCTGTGGCTGAAATGATCGCGCCGGAGCCAGAGCCAGAGCCAGAACACAATGTCGACCCTCGCCAGATTCTCAATTCAATAGGTGAAGTGGTTTACACATGGGACCTCAATTCTGATCAACTGGTCTGGGGGGCAAACCTGTCGGACGTGTTGCCCACGACGGCACCGGACGTCATCAACACCGGCATGGGTTGGGCCGAATTGCTGGCCGGAGAAAGCCCTTCATCGCGCTATGCCGCCGTCAAGGAATCCAGCGGCCGCGACACAGGTCCGGGCGTACCGTTTCAGGTGTATTATTGCCTCTCGGATGGTTCAGGCCAATCGATCTGGATCGAGGACACAGGGCGCTGGTTTGGGGGGCCGCGCGGAGAAGCGGTCAAGGCGCATGGCGTTATCCGTGTCGTCACCGAACGTTATGAAGCTGATCGCCGCCTGATTTATCAGTCGAAATATGATGCGCTGACGGGTGCCTTCAACCGCGACCAATTGACCAAACATCTGGCTACATCGGTGGAAGCAGCTATCCGGGAGCAACGGCCGCTTACCGTCCTGCTCGCCAATATCGACAATCTGGGCATAATCAACCGCGCCTATGGCTATCACGTTGCCGATGAAGTCATCGCCGGACTCGCCCGCAATCTCCGCGCCCACATGCGCGGGGCCGATGTCATCGCGCGGTTTGCCGGCAACAAATTCGCCTTCGTGCTGGAATCTTGCGATGCCGAGCAGATGGTTATTGCCGCGCGGCGGTTCCTTAAAGTCACCAATACAAAGCCGATCGCAACGTCAGTGGGGCCGGTGCAGGCCACACTTCGCATCGGCGGCGTTGGTGCGCCGCGTCACGGACGCACCCAGCAGGTTTTGCTCCAGCACGCTGAAGAAGCGCTGGAAATGGCGCGCGGCAACGCCACCGATCGCTTTGCCGTTTATAGCGAAAGCCTGGTGCGTCACGATGCGCGGATGTGCGCGGCAGAAGTCACGCGTGAAATCACCTCCGCAATGGCGGATGACCGCATTGAACTGGCGCTGCAGCCGGTGATTGATTCGCGCACCGGCAAGCCCGCTTTCTTTGAATCTCTGGTGCGGTTGCGCCGTCAGGATGGTTCGCTGATCCAGCCGGACACTTTCCTTCCCACCGCCGAACGGGTGGGCCTGATCAAGCTGCTCGACCAGCGCATGCTTGATCTAACGGTCGATTATCTGCGCCAAAATCCGGAGGTGCGCCTGGCCTTCAATGTCTCGCCCGCAACCGCGCATGATCCCGAATGGCCACTCCGCCTCAAGGCGGCCATCGGGCCTGACGCAGGCATCGCCAAGCGCCTGATCGTCGAAATCACCGAAACCTTCGCCATCGACAACCTCGACACCACCAACCGCGTCATCGAGGAGATGAAAGCCGTTGGCGTCAGCGTGGCCATGGACGATTTTGGTTCCGGCCATACTTCGTTCCGCGGGTTGCGGCATTTGAAATTTGACCTGATCAAGATTGACGGCGCGTTTATCCAGAATCTTGCCCGCTCCGCCGATGACCGTATTTTCGTGCGCGCGCTGGTTGATCTGGCACGCCATATCGGTGTGCCTATTGTCGGCGAATGGATTGAGGACGCAGAAACTGCCCGAATCCTGACCGAATGGGGCGTGCAATATTTGCAGGGCCATTATTTCGGCAAGGCGCAAACTTTGAGCGAGCGGCTCGCATCGGCCCCACTCATGGCCAAAAGCGCTTAGAAAATTCACAAAAACGCCCGCAACCGATCTCAAAAAAATATCCCGCCAAAACGGCGGGATTTTTTATTTCGACAGGCTTTCCAGTTTTTTCTGCATCTCAAGCATCTGGGCTTTGAGCTGGTCGAGGTCTTCGACAGCGCTCGTCGCCAATTTTGCGCCGCCCAATCCCCCCGGCCCATCCGCCGGGGCCGTCGTGCCCAGCGCGCCGAAAGGATTGAACAAGTGCAGCGCCTGCGAGAACATCGCCATATTCTTGCGCGCCATTTCATCAATCGGCGCAAAAGCCTCACCGGCAATAGGGGCAACCCCGAAGGCGGGAACATTGAACACATTGCTCATCTGGTCGCGGAACTTCTGTTGTTCACTGGTCAGTCGCCCCATCGAAAATTCCAGATAGCTCGGCACCAGCATCTGCATGGAATCGCCATAAAAGCGGATCAGCTGGCGCAGAAAGCTCACCGGGAGCAGGCTTTGCCCGTCCTTGGCCTCCTGCTCGAAAATAATCTGGGTCAAAACCGACCGGGTAATGTCATCACCGGATTTTGCGTCGAAAACCTGAAAATCCTCGCCGATCTTGACCATGTCGGCCAAATCCTCAAGCGTGACATAGGCGCTTGTGCCCGTGTTGTAGAGGCGGCGATTGGCGTATTTCTTGATCGTGATGGGCTGTTTCTCAGTGGTCATTTATCGAATTCCTCAACCCGGCCGATTGTACATGCTGGCAATCATTTTGGTTTATTTTAACGACTATACACGTTGCTTCGCCATGAAGAAAGCCTCTCGCTGAGGCACGGTGTAAGCCCCCCAGCACATGACAGGCTGCACTTTTGAATTTTGGTCGCAAACCTCAATATTTTAATGCGCGACCCAAAACATCGAGATGCACAAGCAAATCCTTGAGATCCAAGACCAATACATTACGACGAAGGTGCAACGCATTTTTCGCCCCTTCTAATGCTTTCCGCGACTTGACCGAGCCTTATCGGGCAGCCAATGTGGGTTATGCGACAGGGGAAACCGCCGAGTAAAAACCACCTTCAAATTGAAGATCAGGAGAGCATCATGTCCAAGGATATTGTTATCGTCGGTGCCGCGCGCACCGCAGTGGGCTCGTTCAACGGCGGTTTCGCCAACACGCCGGCCCATGATCTTGGTGCCGCGGCCATCACCGCCGCACTGGCCCGCGCCCATGTCGAGGCCGCAGAGGTCGATGAAGCCATTCTCGGCCAGATCCTTTCTGCCGGTCAGGGCCAGAACCCGGCCCGCCAGGCCGCGATGAAGGCCGGAATTCCTGCTGAAAAAACCGCTTTCGGCATCAACCAACTGTGCGGCTCCGGCCTTCGCACGGTTGCGCTTGGCATGCAGCAGATCGCCAATGGCGACGCCGACATCATCGTCGCGGGCGGCTTTGAATCCATGTCCATGGCCCAGCACGCTGCACACCTGCGGAACGGCACCAAAATGGGCGATCTGAAATTTGTTGATACCATGTTGCGCGACGGTCTCACCGACGCCTTCCACGGCTATCACATGGGCACAACCGCCGAAAACGTCGCGTCCAAATGGCAGATCAGTCGCGAGGAACAGGACCGTTTCGCCACCGCCTCGCAGAACAAAGCCGAAGCGGCGCAGAAGGCCGACAAGTTCAAGGATGAGATCATCCCCTTCACTGTCTCGACCCGCAAGGGTGACATCATCATCGACACCGACGAATTCATCCGTCACGGCGTCACCTATGACGCACTGGCCAAGTTGAAGCCTGCCTTCTCCAAAGACGGCACCGTCACCGCTGGCAACGCCTCCGGCATCAATGACGGCGCAGCCATTCTCGTTCTGATGACCGGCGCGGAGGCCAGGCGCAGAGGCCTCACCCCGCTCGCCCGTATTGCCTCCTGGGCCACCGCTGGTGTCGATCCGGCTCTGATGGGTTCGGGCCCGATTCCCTCCTCGCGCAAGGCCCTGGAAAAAGCCGGCTGGAAGGTCAAGGACCTTGATCTGGTTGAAGCCAACGAAGCCTTCGCGGCGCAGGCCATCGCCGTCAACAAGGACATGGGCTGGGATCCGGCCATCGTCAATGTCAATGGCGGCGCAATCGCCATCGGCCATCCGGTCGGTGCTTCGGGCGCGCGCGTGCTGGTCACCCTGCTGCATGAAATGGCCCGCCGCGACGCTAAAAAGGGGCTTGCCACCCTGTGCATCGGCGGTGGAATGGGCATCGCCCTCACTGTCGAGCGTTAATCTGAACCAAACGTCGGTGGAGTGCGGCACCAAGACCGCGCCCGCCAAATGGGAAACCCGAAAAATCGGGATCCTAAAATAGGGAAACCAAGGAGAACATCATGACCCGTGTTGCAGTTGTCACCGGCGGAACGCGCGGAATCGGCGCCGCCATTTCAAAAGCCCTGAAAGCCGCAGGCTATCATGTCGCCGCCACCTATCACGGCAATGACGATGCCGCGAGCGCCTTCAAGGCTGAAACCGGTGTCCATGTCTACAAGTGGGATGTGGGCAGTTATGACGCTTGCGTCGCCGGTCTCGCCCAGGTCGAAAAAGACCTTGGGCCTGTTGATGTTCTTGTCAACAATGCCGGCATCACCAAAGACGCCATGTTCCACAAAATGACCCTCGACCAGTGGAATGCCGTTATCAACACCAATCTCAATTCGCTCTTCAACATGACCCGCCCGGTCTGGGAAGGCATGCGTGCCCGCAAATTCGGCCGTGTCATCAGCATTTCCTCGATAAATGGCCAGAAAGGCCAGATGGGCCAAGCCAATTATTCCGCCGCGAAGGCGGGCGATATTGGCTTCGTCAAGGCTCTGGCGCAGGAAGGTGCCCGCGCGGGCATCACCGTCAATGCCATCTGCCCCGGCTATATTGCCACTGAAATGGTGATGGCCATTGATCCGGCAGTCGTTGAAAAGGCGATCCTGCCGCATATTCCTGTTGGCCGTCTGGGCCAGCCTTCCGAAATCGCCCGCTGCGTGGTGTTTCTTGCATCCGAAGACGCCGGTTTCGTCACCGGCTCGACCATTTCGGCCAATGGTGGCCAGTTGATGAGCTGATCACTCATTCAGCCAAAATAGCGAAGGCTATAGCCGCAATCCGGCTGCAGCCTTTTTCTTTCTAAAGCCCAACCTTGCCAAATGCCCAAAAGCCCGCGAAGAAGGTGCATAGTTCACGGGATTTTCATGCCCCTTTCCGCCCCTACCCTCATTGGCTGCATAGCCATTCTTCTCTGGTCTTGTCTGGCTTTGTTCACGGCCGCCACCGGTAAAATTCCGCCCTTTGAACTGGCCGCGCTAACCTTTGGCATTTCCGGCCTCTCGGGCGTGATTTTCGCCGCCTTTCGTGCAGAACTCTCGCTGCTGCTCCAGCCGCCCGCTGTCTGGGCTTTGGGCGTTGGCGGACTGTTTGGCTATCATGCATTGTATTTCAGCGCCCTCCGCCTTGCTCCGCCTGCTGAAGCGGGCCTGATCGCCTATTTGTGGCCGCTGCTGATCGTGCTGTTTTCGGCGCTGCTGCCCGGCGAGCATTTGCACGCCAAACATGTCTTCGGCGCGCTGCTCGGACTGATCGGGGTTGTCATTCTCATGACCGGGGCCAAGCTGGCCAAGGGCGAAGGCTTCGCGCTTCAGCCGCAATATCTGCCCGGCTATCTGCTGGCCTTCGCTTCCGCCTTTGTCTGGTCCGGCTATTCGGTGTTGTCGCGCGCCTTCAAGAACGTGCCGACTATCGCCGTTGCCGGATTTTGTCTGGTGACCGCCATTCTGGCGGCGGCGTGCCATATTGTGTTCGAGCCGACTGTCTGGCCGGAAAATATCGGCCAGACTCTGGCGATTGTCGCGCTGGGATTAGGGCCGCTCGGCTTGGGGTTCTTTGTCTGGGATTATGGTGTCAAGCATGGCGACATCCGCTTTCTGGGCGTTGCCTCTTTTGCCGCCCCGGTGCTCTCGACACTGATTTTGGTGCTCACCGATTTTGCCAGCGCGAGCATTTCGCTTGGCCTAGCATGTCTGGCCATTGTGGGCGGCGCGCTCATCGCCACCCGTTAAATCCAGTGCGTGTAGAGATAGGCTATAGTAAAGCCAAGGCTCTCGTAAAGCCTCCGCGCAGGCGCATTGCCCACCCGCACCTGCAAATAGGCGGAGGTTGCCCCCTGCACTTTGCCCCAATGCAGCAGCCCTGCAACCAGCTTGCGCCCTAGCCCAGCCCCGCGCTTTTCCGGCGCGATCACCAGATCATACAGGCCGACCATGCCGCGCTCGGCCACAGCGAGCCCCCAGCCCACCGGCTTACCCGCATCATAGATCGTCGCAAACGCCGCAGGCACCGCCAGATTGTCCAGCATCCGCCGCAAGGCTTTTGCCCCCGCATCGCCATAGCCATAAGAGTGCATCGCCGCCGCAATCCATTCGTCCGAGGCGCGCGGTTCGGTCGAGAGACCCAAATCCGCCGCACCGATGATTTTCGGCGCATATAACCCCAGCGAGGGATCGTCCTCGCTCCAGCCCAGCGCCGCCAGTTCTTGCGCCAGCCTATGCGGGGCCAGCGGCGTAAGCCGGATCACCGGCGGCAGGTTCGCGGCTTTAAATTGCGCCTTGACAAATTCCGACAGTTCCACCGCACTCATGGCCGAGGGATAAAGCGCGCTGGCCGAATTGGCGCGCCGCGTATGGCCATCAGCGAGGCGTAAAACCCAGCCATCCGCCAGAACAGTGCGGAGTGTCGGCCAGCCGTTAAAGCAACGTTGTTCCAGCGCCCGCACCAGTTCAATATCTACTTTGTCCATTGCCGCCCCGCTATGCGCCCGCCCATTTCGCGCCAGTTCAAACACAAAAAGGTCGGCACAAGGCCGACCTTTTAAATTTACCACAAAACGTAAGCCGCTTAGGCTTCAGTGGTCTTGATCTTGAGAATCTGGCGGCCGTTGTACATGCCGGTCTTGAGATCAACGTGATGCGGGCGGCGCAATTCGCCGGAATCCTTGTCCTCGACATAGGTCGGGGCTTTCAACGCATCGGCCGAACGGCGCATGCCGCGACGCGAAGGCGAAGTCTTTCGCTTTGGAACTGCCATAATACTCTCCGTAGGGCGGCCCAACGGGGAGCCACCAAATTGAACTGTGCCGATACACCAGTTTATCGGCTTTGACTAGAGGCAAGACACATTTTTAACAGCCGCGGCGGCAAATATTGAATCAATCCAGTGGTGTCGCCACAAATTCCGGCAAGCCTTCCGCCCGTGCGCTGAACGCCTCCAGCGCCGGATATTGGCCCGGACGCACCACATCTTTCAGAACGAAGTCCTGAAATTTCCAGGCAATCGCTACCGTAATATCCGCCTGCGAAATATGCTCCCCGAACAACCACGGCGAGGCCTTCGCCACTTCCGGCTCCAGCAGCGCAAAAGCATCGTGCAATTGCTGGGTGATGCGCGCAAGCCAGGGTGCATAGCGCTGCGCTTCAGGGCGCTTGCGTTCATATTCGATCTGCACGGCCTTCTCATTGGCAACCATACCAATGCCGATCAACCGCAGCGCGTGCTGTCGGGCCTTGCCAGCGGGCATCAGCGCCTTGCCCGGCGCGACCACGTTCCAGATGTAATCAAGGATGAGGGACGAATCCATCAGCACCTCGCCGTCATCGCAGATCAGGCTCGGCGCTTTGAACAGCGGATTGATCTTGCCAAATTCGTCCATATGGCGAAATACCGAAACCGAGCGGTGTTCAAACGGCACTTTTGTCAACAGCAGCTCAACCGCCACGCGCCGCACAAACGGCGAATCCAGCATCCCGATCAATTGCATAAATCATACTCCAGCATTCAAAACGCCGAAAGTTAAGCCTAATCCCACAACCAGAACAAGACAGGCGGCAACAAATTCCAGCCCCCGCAGCACAAATTCGGCCCGCGCGCCATCCTTGCCGGTCAATTTCAGCGCCAGACCTTTGGCCAAAACCGCTATGCTCGCCAGCGCACTGGTGGTGATCGCGGTGCCCGCCGACATCGCCAGTGTCGCCACAATACCTGCCCAGAAAATGCCCTGCGATAGCGCGAAAACCAGCACCAGAATCGCTCCCGAACAAGGCCGCGAACCTGCCGCCACCACAGTCATGATGGCCTTTTTCCACGAAAACCCCTCGCCCAGCGTCTCGGGAGCAGGCGCATGAAAATGCCCGCAATGTTCGTCATGCACATGACCCGCCTCGCCGTGTCCGGGCGAAAGATCGTGGCTGGGATGGGCGTGATGAGTGCGATGATCGTGATGGGAGGCACGTTTCGCACCGCGAAATTGCGCGAAAAATGCCCACCCCTTACTCCACACCAGCCAAGCGCCCAGAAGCGCAATACCGGCAAAGCTTAGCAGTTCAACCCAATGCGCCGCGCCGGTCATCGTTTGCGCGGTGGCGTGCACAATCAGCGCCAGCACCGCCACCAGCACAATCGCCACCACCCCCTGCATCAGCGCCGCCAGAAAAGACAGCAACACCCCGCGCTTCAGCGCCTTCTCATTGGCGATCAGATATGAGGCCACCACCGCCTTGCCGTGGCCCGGGCCCGCCGCATGAAACACCCCATAGGCGAAACTTAAGCCTGCCAAAGTGAAAGCCGCCGAGGGGCTGGTCGCCACGGCATGCACCGCACGGGTCAGCCCCTGCTCGAATTGCATTTGCTGCGCCAAAATCCAGCCAAAAAACCCGTTGCTTGGCGCGCCGCCCTCGCTGATGCCGACGCTGAACGGATTGGCCGCCTGCGCCGCACCCGCTATAAAAACCAACATTAATGCCGCCGCTAATCGTTTCATTTGTTCCTCACGGACAGGCAATTATTACGCGCGAGGCCAGCTTGATGCCGAAATTGGATCCTGGCGACTGGTTGGCGAAAAAGGCTTCGGATAATTTTTGCTGTTCATCGGCTTCCAGCGGTTTGGGCTTGTTGGCGCTGTTCGAGCACCCTGCGGGCGCGTTGACCAACGTCACCGGATCATTGTCTGCCATATCGAACTGAACAAAAAACTCCGGATCATAAACCTGCAACGACAGCGCCGGTTTGGCCGCCACCGGGCTGGCCAGCGGCAGATCATAAGTCAAAGTTACCAGCTTGTCGGTGCCGACATCCAAATGCGCGTCATGCGGCTTGCCCAGTTCAAGCAGCTTGCCACCCACTTTGCTAAAGGTGAAATAGCCAAATTCGGTGAGTGATTCCATATTGGTTTGCGCCAGCGGCGCCAGTTGTTCGCGCGTAGGCTGCGCGCCATTGGTGCCAAGCCCCTGCGTTTGAAAGGCGGAATAAGCCTCGTCAAAGGTCCAGATATGGCGAAAGCCACTCACCAACCCCTGTGCGTTGAACATCACCTGCGTGTGCACCGTCACCCACACATGCGGATGCGCGGCAGCGGCAGTTGCGTTCAACATAAAGGCCAGCAAAAACCCAAAACGATGCACGTCACACTCCTGTATTCGACCCCAGCCAGGCATTAAAATATGCCTACATTGCGGCAGGGCCTAACGTCACTATCATTCAGGCAACGCCCTGACGCAGCAGGTCATGCACGTGCACCACGCCAACCGGCAGCCCTTGGCTGTCCACCACCGCCAGCACCGACACCTTGCGCTCTTGCAGCAGGGCCAGCGCTTCCACCGCCAGCGCCGCCGCCGAAATGGTGAGCGGATGGACGCTCATCACCCTGTCAACCGGCAGGCTCAGAAGATCAGCCCGCTCGACTTTGCGACGCAAATCGCCATCGGTGAGAATACCGCACAAAGCACCCACTTCATTACGCACCAGCACACAGCCCAGCCGCTTTTGTGTCATTTCCATCACCGCCTCGCTCATGCGCGCGCTACGCGTGACGAACGGCACGTGCTCGCCCGCATGCATCACTTCGCGCACATAGGTCAGCCGTGCGCCGAGCTTGCCGCCCGGATGGAACACTTTGAAATCATGGGCCGTAAAGCCGCGCGCTTCCAGCAGCGCAATCGCCAGCGCATCCCCCAGCACCAGTTGTATCGAGGTTGAGGTGGTCGGAGCCAGCCCGTTGGGGCAGGCCTCTTCAACACGCGGCAACACGAGGGCTATGTCCGCTTCGCGCGCCAGCGTGCTCTCCGGCTTGGAGGTCAGCGCAACCAGCGCAATTTTGAACCGCCGGGAAAAGGTGATGATATCGGCAAGCTCTGCGGTCTCGCCCGACCAGGACAGAGCCAGAATCACGTCGCCTTCCTGTATCATTCCCATATCGCCGTGGCTGGCTTCCGCCGGATGCACAAAGAATGCCGGCGTGCCGGTCGAGGCCAGCGTGGCCGCCAATTTCCGCGCAATATGGCCGGACTTGCCCATGCCGGTGACGACAACACGCCCGGCGGCCCCGGAAATCAGCGTCACCGCGGCGACAAACCGCGCACCTAATCCGTCTATGGCGGTCGAGTTCAGCGCAAGGTCCAGCGCTTGGATGCC
>Ga0209067_10002589_pt1 | contig 10640 bp, 6 predicted proteins | sample ColStrG_CSR_2013_FD_187199 | JGI IMG/M metagenome (GOLD analysis project Ga0209067, IMG submission 187199) | Freshwater sediment microbial communities in response to fracking from Pennsylvania, USA - Cold Stream Run_MetaG_CSR_2013 (SPAdes)... | ecosystem: Environmental > Aquatic > Freshwater >... | reverse complement strand
ACGGGCCTCTCGGGTTCGATGTCACCCGGAACGATCAGCCAGCTCCTGCGCAATGACGCCGTCGCCCTGCGTGCGCGCTTTGTCGGCCCGCCGCCGGAGCAGCGCTACCTGTACTGGCGCGGGCCGGTTTTTGGCGCCTTCGACGGGCGCACGTGGTCTCCCCTGGCACTGTCACGACCGGCCACCGGCGCCGCCGTGGAGGTGCGTCCCCAGCCCGGCAGCGCCGTCGATTACACGGTAACGCTCGAACCGACGCGCCGGCACGAACTCATCGCCCTGGAATTTGCGGACCTGATCGATGGCGTACCCACCTCGCAGTCGCGCCTGACGCCCACGATGGAGCTGCAGACGGCGGCACCCGTCGTGAGCCGGCTGCGCTACCAGGTGCGCAGCTACACGAATTTCACGCTGGGTCCCACTGAGGAGGACGGCAGCCTCGCCGACTGGCGCAAGCTGCCGGCCAACTTCAACCCGCGCACCCAGGAATGGGCGCAGGGTCTGCGCGCACGCATCGCTGGCACGCACGAGGCCCATCCGCGGCCCCTGGAGCGGCGCCTCTCGGACGCGGTGCTGGAGTACTTCCACCGCGAACCCTTCCGCTACAACATCAACGCGGCGCTGCAGCTGGGTCACGATTCGGTCGATGATTTTCTCTTCGAGAACCGCGTCGGTTACTGCGAACACTATGCCTCGGCCTACGTTGTCGTCATGCGCGCCATGGGCCTGCCGGCCCGCGTCGTAACGGGTTATCAGGGGGGTGAAGTCAACCCGGTGGATGGCTACCTCACGGTGCGCCAGTCCGACGCCCATGCCTGGGCGGAAGTCTGGGTACGCGGCCAGGGCTGGATACGCGTGGATCCGACCGCCGCCGTTGCCCCGGAACGGGTGGAGCACACCCTGCGCGAGCGGCCCGCCGAAGGGATGGCCGGCGCCATCGAGACTGTGCCCTGGCTCAAGGAGCTGCGCCTGAACCGCGAGGCCCTGGAAAACGCCTGGAACCAGTGGTTCCTGACCTATTCGGCAGAGCGCCAGCGCGCCCTCGTCTCCATGATCGGGCTGCGCCCGACGCTCGAGAACATCGCCGCGCTGGCCATCGGCGTATGTGCCACCCTGCTGTTGCTGCTCACGGTGCACAGCCTGCGACGGCGTGTCCGGCGCGATCCGCTGGCCGAACTCGTATATCGGCTGCGCGCCAAACTGGAACGCGTGGGCATCACGCTCGCCCCGCACACGGGTCTGCAGGACATGGGCCACCAGATGCAGGGCCAGCTCGACCCGCAGTGCCTGCCCGCCCTCCATGCGCTGCTGGAGGCCATCAGCGCGGCCCGCTACGGGCGCCCCGAACCGCGCACGAGCGCCGTCCGCATCCGTGCTCTGCAGGCGCAGCTGCGCCGCTGGCGGCCGGTACGGGCGCCCGATAACCCGAGCGCCTAGGCCGTTGCGCCAGGCACGATTTCCAGGGTGAACTTGCCCACCCCGTCAACGCCGCCGCCCAGCACATCACCCGGCACGAGCGCGCCCACGCCTGCCGGCGTTCCCGTAAAGACCAGGTCTCCCGGCGCCAGCGCGAAGTAGCGGGACAGGTGCGCGAGTATCTCGGGCACGCTCCAGATCATCGCGCTCAGATCGCCTTCCTGGCGGCGCTGGCCATTGACGTCCAGCCAGATACGCCCACGATCCAGGATGCCCGTGCGCGCCACCGGCCGCAGGGCGCTGACGGGTGCCGAGCTGTCAAAAGCCTTGCCGATTTCCCAGGGTCGGCTCTGCTGTTTCATCTGCGCCTGCAGGTCCCTGCGCGTCAGGTCCAGGCCCACGCCAAAGCCCCAGATCCGGCGGGCGGCATCTTCCGGACTCAGGTCCCGGCCGTGACCGCCAACGGCTACCACGAGTTCCACCTCATGGTGCAGGTCCGCGGTCTGGCCGGGATACGGCAGGCGCAGGCGTCGACCCTCGGGCAGGGGCAGAACCGCATCCGCCGGTTTGCAGAAAAAGAAGGGCGCCTCGCGGCCACTGTGTCCCATCTCGCGGGCGTGATCCGCATAGTTGCGGCCCACGCAGTACACGCGACGCACGGGGAAAAGTCCGTCGCCCCCCTGTACCGGCACGACACTCTGGCCGGGTGCCGCAAATACATAAGTACTCATGTTGGTCCTTCGCCAGCGGCGGTCAATGCGGGCTCGCTCCCTGCGGTGCCCTCGGTGCGGGGACCACGCGCGGCCGATTTTACGCGGCCCGATCCGCCCCCCCGGCAGCCCCGGCAGGACTGGCGCAGACCGGTGCGGTTCGCGTACAGTTCCGCCATGTCCACCAGCAACCCTGCGAACCTGATCCGGGACCCCCAACGCACCCAACTGGGCGGCCTAGGGGCGAGCGCCCATCCCGACTCCCGTGCGCGCGCCAGCCGCCGCCCCTCGATCTCCTGCGTCGTGCCCGCCTACAACGAGGCGCAGAACCTGCCCCAGCTGCTGCCGGCACTCATGGCGCAACTGGGCATCCTGGCCGATCAGTGGGAAATCCTGGTCGTCGATGACGGCAGCCGCGACAATACGCTCCAGGTGTTGGAGCCCTGGGTCGCGCGTCCCGGCGTCGTGTGCCTGGCGCTATCGCGCAACTTCGGAAAGGAGGCGGCCCTGGGCGCAGGCCTGGACCACGCCCGGGGCGACGTGGTCGTTACCCTGGACGCGGACATGCAGCACCCGGTGGCCCTGCTCGAACCCATGCTGCAACGCTGGCGCGAGGGGGCCGACATGGTCTACGCGGTGCGCAGTGACCGCAGCGAGGAATCCGCACTCAAGCGCCTGGGCGCGCGGATTTTCTACTCGCTGTTGCGCGTGGGTTCGTCCATCGACATCCCGCCACACGCGGGTGATTTTCGCCTCATGGACCGCTGCGTGGTGGACGCGCTGTGTGCGCTGCCCGAGCGCACGCGCTTCATGAAGGGGCTGTATGCCTGGGTCGGTTACCGTTCCGTCGCTATCGAATTCGTACCGCCGCCCCGCTTTGCCGGGCGCAGTGGCTTTGGCCTGCGGGCACTGTTCGCGTTGGCAGCCTCGGGCATCACGGCGTTTTCCAACCTGCCGCTGCGCCTGGCCAGCGGTCTGGGCTCGCTGCTCGCCGTGCTGGCCATCGGCTATGGCATCTGGGTCATCATCGATCATTTCCTGCACGGTGGCGACGTGGCCGGCTGGGCCACCATCGTCGTCGGCCTGATGTTTTTCAGCGGTGTGCAACTCCTCTTCATCGGCGTGCTGGGCGAATACCTGGGCCGTGTCTACGAGGAGGTCAAGCAGCGGCCGCGCTATATCGTGGCGCGCCGCATGGGCAACGCAGCGGCGGCCGACCTGCCGCCGCCGGTGGCGTGAAGGCTGCGGCCACCCCCGGCACGCGCCGCTGGGCGGTGTGTGCCGATGACTACGCCCTGGATGGCGGCGCCGTCGAGGGCATCGTCGACCTGATCGAGCGGGGTCGCGTAACGGCCACCAGCGCGCTCGTGGATTCCCCCCACTGGCCCGGCGCAGCAAGCGCCCTGCCCGACGACGTGCGCCGCGGCACCATGGAACGGCGGGCCGATGTAGGCCTGCACCTGAACCTCACGCAGTCCTTCGGCGGCAAGTCCTCGACGGTATGGTCGCTGCCCGAGCTCATTGCCCGGTGCGCCGTGCATGCGATCGCCCGCGCGCCCCTGCGTGCCGCCATCGCACGGCAACTCGACGCCTTCGAAAACGCCCTGGGGCGGGGTCCCGACTACATCGACGGGCACCAGCACGTACACCAGTTCGCCATCGTCCGGGGTGAACTCATCACGGCCCTGATGCAGCGCTATCCGCGCCACCTGCCCTGGCTGCGCAGCACGCGCCCGCCAACCGGGGTGGTCGACCCCAAGGCGCGCACGATCTCCGCGCTGGGCGACCGGCGCATGCGCGACCTTGCGCTGGCCGCGCATTTCCGGACCACGCGCTATCTGGTGGGCGTCTATGACTTTGAAGCGCGCCTGGAGACCTACTGGCAGAGGCTGATGCACTGGATGGATGCGGGGCCGGACGGCACCGTACTCATGTGTCATCCGGCCAGCCGCATGGATCCGGCAGATCCGATCACCAGCGCCCGCAGCATGGAATATGCGGCGCTGGGCAGCAGCCGCTTCCTGGAGGCGCTGGCCACGGCCAGGATCGCCCTCACGACGGGCACGCGCCTGCTCACACCCGCCGCGCCTGCGGCCTGAGCCCCCGGCACGCGCTGCACCGGCAGCTAGGTTCCGGTGCGGGGAACCCTGTTGCTGCTGGCTTGCGGCGCCCGCTCCGACAGCTGCCCGAGCCCCGTGTTAAGCCACGGTCCATCCAGTGCCGGTTGTAGCCAGTCCGCCAGCGCGAGGTCCTCGCGCTGCAGCAGGCTGTTGTCTGGATCTATGGCAAATCGATGGAAGAGCGGTGCCAGTCCCTGCTTGAGGGGATCACAGGCAAGCACCCATTCGTCGCAAACCGCTCCATCGCGCGCCAGGCGGCGCGCGTAACCGAGTTCCTCGAGCTGGGCGAGCAGCAGATCGAGCTCCTGCTCGTCGGTGCGCAGGCTGCGCGCAATGGCACCCAGCGCCAGGGGGCGCAGGGCGCCGCCGGCGGCACGGGCGCCATGGAGCAGCCGCACGATGGCCACCGCGGTGACAAGCCGGTTGCCCGCCCTGCGCATGTCGGTGAAGCGCGTGAGGCGCAGCTGTGGCAGCGTGGCGGCGATGGCGGCCCCGAACAGGAAGGTCAGCCAGGACAGCCAGATCCACATGAGAAACACCGGCAGGGCCGCAAAGGCCCCATAAATGGACAGGATGCTGCCGTGGATGACATAGGCGGCAAAGCCGCGGCTCAGGAGTTCGCCGGTGAGGGCCGTTACCACGCCTCCGGTCACGGCATGGCGCCAGAGCACGCGCCGGTTGGGTACCAGCGCGTACATGGCCGTGTAGACGGTCGCGGCGATGACCGGCGAGAGCAAAGAGATCGCGTGCCGGATGGCGGCGTTGCCGCGCTCGAGGTGGGCATCCGACAGGGATATGACGTAGGAAGTCAGGCTCAGGCTCAGGCCCAGGAGCACGGGTCCGAGCGACAGCAGGGCCCAGTAGACAAGCAGGCGCTGGGCCAAGGCGCGGCGCCGGCGTACGCGCCAGATGTCGTTGAGCACCCGGTCTACGGTGAGGATCATGGAGAGGGCCGAGAAGCCCAGGAAGACGACACCGGCCACCCCTACCCCGGCGGCCTTGGCGGCAAAATCCGAGAGGTAGCGCAGGATAGTCTGTGCATAGGGCACTGGCAGCAGACCCTTGGGCAGGTCCCGTTCCAGGGAATCGCGGAACTCCGTGAACATCGGGAACGTGGTCAGAACGGCCAGGATCACCGCCAGCAGCGGCACCAGGGCGAGCACCGAGGAAAAGGTCAGGCTGGCGGCGACCTGTGCCAGGCGCGCCTGGGCAGCCACATGCACCGCATATTCAAAGACGTCGCGTGCGTGCCCCAGGCGCACGCTCCAGCGCAGCGGCGTGGCCAGCCGCGCCAGGCGCGCCGTAATGCCGCCCAGCGACCAGCGCTGCGCCGAGGCGCGTGCGCCAGGCGACCGGACACCGGGCGTGGAAGGGGCGCTGGGGACTTCGGACATGGGCGGACCTGCTCCTGGAGAACGGTAAAGCACGGTGCGGGACATTTTCGGTGGCCACGCTTAGGGATTATCCTATCCCGACGATGAACCCGCTCGATGAATTGCGTACCGAGCTTGGCCCGGATGCTGTCCTGGACCAGCTTACCGACATGGCGGCCTATCTCACGGACTGGCGTGGACGCTACCAGGGCCGCGCGCGTGCGGTCGTGCTGCCCCGCTCCACCGCCGGTGTGGCAGCAGCCGTGCGCTGGTGCGCGCGCCACGGCCTACCCCTGGTGCCCCAGGGCGGCAATACCGGTCTGGTGGGCGGTGCCACTCCGGACCCCGATGGCACCGCCATTGTCCTGTGCACGCGCCGCCTGGACCGTATCCGGGAGGTCGACACCGTCAATGACACCATCACCGTTGAAGCCGGCTGCGTGCTGCAGGCAGTGCAGGAGGCAGCCCGCGCACACGGGCGCCTATTTCCGCTCAGCCTGGCGGCGCAGGGCAGCTGCACGATCGGGGGAAATCTGGCGACGAACGCCGGTGGCACGCAGGTGCTGCGCTACGGTAACGCCCGGGACCTGACGCTCGGGCTCGAGGTGGTGCTGCCCGACGGCCAGGTCTGGAACGGCCTGCGCGCCCTGCGCAAGGACAACGCGGGCTACGACCTCAAGCAGCTCTTCATCGGTTCCGAAGGCACGCTGGGGCTGATCACGGCCGCCTGCCTGCGCCTTTTCCCCGCGCCCCGGGAGCGCATCGTGTGCCTGCTGGCCCTGCCCTCCCTGGACGCCGCTCTCAGCCTGCTGGGGCGGGCCCGGCTGGCGGCCGGCCCTGCGCTCACGGCGTTTGAGCTGATGTCGGGCGACTGCCTGGCACTGGTGCGCGATCAGCTCCCGGACCTGGGCAAGCTGCCTCTGTCCCTGGAACCCGGACGCCCCTGGTTCGCCCTGCTTGAATGGAGCCTCTACGCAGACGCAACGGCCGAACCGCCGCAGGGCGTCAACGCCGGCCGCGAATCCTGCCTGGCCCTGTGCGCGGCCGCACTCGCGGCGGGCCTAGCGCTGGATGCGGTCGTTGGGCAGTCGCTGGCCCAGGGGGATGCGCTGTGGCAACTGCGCGAAGCGATCCCGGCAGCCCAGGCGCGCGCGGGCGGCAACGTCAAGCACGACATCAGCCTGCCCTTGGCAGTGTTGCCCGAATTTGTCGAGCGTGTGTGCCGGACCCTCGCGGCCCAATTTGCGAACCTGCAGCCGCTGATATTTGGTCACCTGGGTGACGGCAACCTGCACTTCAACGTGGCTGCCGCAAAGGGAGTCCCGGCAAGCCAGGCCTTTGCCCAGGAAACCGCTATCAACGACGTGGTTTACCGCGAACTCACGCACTATGGCGGCTCCACGAGCGCCGAGCATGGGGTCGGGCAGTTGCGCCGCGCGCTGCTGCGGGAGCACCGCTCGCAGATCGAGTGGCAGCTGATGCACCGGATCAAGCAGGCGCTGGATCCGGAAGGCCGCATGAATCCGGGCAAGGTACTGTGAGCGCGCCGGCGACGTACGGTATGCGTCGAATTGAACGGTAATGTGCCCGCGCAGCGCGGTCCGCGACATTCGTCCTATTGATACGGTAAAGCAGATGCGGTAGAACAGCAGTGTTGCACGACCCGTGGCATCCGGCCCGGGCGAAAAAACCCCCGGTGGGTTTCCTGGAGCGAGTATGGCGGCACGCAACGCGGTTTCCCGGAGCCAGGCTGGCTCCGGCCTGGACAGGCTGGCCCGCAGCGCGGCGGCAGGCGGGCCTGTCATGGCAAGTGGGCAGTTCCCGCTGGCCGCGTGGCTGCTTGCGGCCGGCCTGGCCCTGGTGGCCGGGCAGGAAGCTGGCGCGCGCGACGAACTGCGCCGCTGCGAGGACGCCGCCGGCCACGTCACCTACTCGAACGAAGCCTGCCCGACTGGCACCGCCCGTGAACGGGGAGTCGAGAATCGTCCGGCCGTTGAAGTGCCTCACGACGGACCGGCAGAGAAAAAGGCCGCGCTTGCCAGCAAGCCCGCCGGTATCGTGCCCTCCGCGGTCCCGGCTCCCGTGCGCACGGCGGAACACGAGGAAGAGATGGCGCGCGAACAGAAAAAATCCCTGGTGGCGCGCTGCGATGACCTTGTGCGGCGCATCGAATACGGCCAGCAGGACCTGCTGACGGCTGCCCCGGGTGAGCGCGCCTCGGTGGAACTCGGCGTGCGCCGGCTCCAGGAAGAATACGAGGCGAACTGCAGCGCACACTAGGCGCTGGCGGTGGTAGGCACCTCGGTTTCCGCGAACTCGGCCTCGCGCAGGAACGGCTCCCATGCCTCGAGAGGGGTGGGGCGGCCAAAGAGGTAGCCCTGGTAGTGGCGGCAACCCGCTTCGTGCAGGAAGTTGAGCTGCTCGGGCGTTTCCACGCCCTCGGCTATGACCTGCAGGCCCAGCGAATGGCACATGGCAATGATGGCGCGCACGATCGCACCATCATTGGGGTCGCTCACCACGTCGCGCACGAAAGCCTGGTCCACCTTGACCTGGTCCAGCGGAAGGCGCTTGAGGTAGGAAAGCGAGGAGAAGCCCGTGCCGAAATCGTCCAGGGAAAAACGCACGCCCAGGGCCTTGATCTCCAGCATCCGCGCGATCGTGGCCTCGATGTCGTCCAGCACGATGCTTTCCGTCAGCTCCAGCTTGAGCAGCGCCGGATTGGCACCGGACTGGAGCAGGCAGTCGCGCACTTGTTGCGCGAAGTAGGGCTGGCGGAACTGGCGCGCGCTCACATTGATCGCAATGGAAAGGCGTTGACCCACCGGATGGCGTGCCCAGACGCGCAACTGGGCGCACGCAGACTGCAGAACCCAGAGGCCCAGGGGAATGATGAGACCGGTGTCTTCGGCAACCGGGATGAATTTGGCCGGCGATACCGCGGGCCGGTCCGCGGGTATCCAGCGCAACAGCGCCTCGGCCCCGGTCAGTCCACGATCCTGATCGAACTGCGGCTGGTAATACAGCTGGAACTCACCCCGCCGCAATCCTTCGTGCAAGGCCGATTCCATGGCAGCGCGGGCGTCGATGGTGGACTGCATCTGCGGGTTGAAGAAGCGGAAGGTGTTGCGCCCCGCAGCCTTGGCCTGGTAGAGCGCAAGGTCAGACTGCTTGAGCAGCACCTCGATAGGCGTGTCTGCGCCGCAAAAGAGCGTGAGCCCAATGCTGGCGGTCGTGTGATGCACCGCGTCCGTACCCGAAATGCTGTCGGTCTGCGCGAGTGCCCGCAGCACCTTGCCCGCCACCGCCTCGGCATCGACGACGGCCTGATTCTCGTCTGAGCCCAGGTCGTTGGCCATGATCACGAACTCGTCACCGCCCAGACGCGCAACCGTGTCCTCCTGGCGTACGCAGGACACAATGCGCTGGGCGACGTCTACCAGCAGGCGGTCTCCCACGTCATGCCCGCGCGTGTCGTTCAGGCTTTTGAAGTTGTCCAGGTCCAGGATCATCAGGGCACCGAACTGCTGGTTGCGACGGCTTGCCAGCAGCGCCTGCGCCAGCCGGTCCATGAGCAGGCGGCGGTTGGGCAGGCGCGTGAGCGCGTCGAAGTAGGCCAACTGGCGTATCTGCGCTTCGGTCTGCTTGCGCTCCGTGATGTCGCGCACAACGCCCTGGGTGCAGCGCACGCCATCCAGGGTGATGGCCGTGAGCACCACCTCCGCGGGAAATTCGGCACCGGTATCGACGCGCCGGTGTATCCACTCAAAACTCAGGCTGCCCTGCTCGAGCGCCAGCGCGTTATGGCGTTCCGCAAGCACCTGGGACTCGGTGCCGCAGGGCTGGGTGGGTGGCGACAGCGCCATGCCCGGCCGGTTGGGCAGGAACTGCTCCTTGGAGGAAACACCAAAGAGGCGCAGGGCCGCAGGATTACAGTCGATGAACCCGTTCGGACCCAGGATCACCACGGCGTCCGTCGTGGCTTCATAGAGTGCCCGGAACTTGGTCTCCGAACGTTCCAGGCGCTCCGCGCTGCTGCGCAGGTCCTCCATGGCCTGCACCTCGGCATTACGCCGACGCACGGCACCCACGGAAAACAGCACGGACAGCACACTCAGCAGGGTCCCCAGCACGATCAAGCCGGCCAGTTCCAGGTACCAGCTGGCCAGGTATTCGTCGTGGGCCTTGCCCACGGATATGTAAAAGGACCAGCGTTGCGTGCGGCGCGCGACCATCTTGCGCGAGACCTGGTCCACGGCCGATACCGTATCGAACACGGCGGCATCCTCGCCGTTGCCGAGCCGGGTCATCTGGGCGGCAGCGGACATGGATATTTCGCGCGTTCCGATCAGGTGCTCCGATCCGGGCTTGAGCGGTTTGCGCGCGAGCAGGGTCAGGTCGCTGTCGCGGATGGTGACCACGCCCCGCTTGCCCACGTCGATTGCCGCGATGAGCTCCGTGAAGTAGGACACGGGCAGCAGTGCGGTGACGACGGCGGCCACGCTGCCATCGGGGCGGTGCACGGCGCGGGCCAGGACAATCACCAGGCGCCCATCGAGCCGGCTGACGATCGGGGCCGAGCGAGTCGTATGCCCCAGGGCGCCGTCGCGGGCGCGGGCGAAGTACTCGCGGTCACCGATGCTGAAGCGTGCCTCACCCTGCTCGTCCACGCCGTAGATCACCCGGCCGTTTGCATCGTTGACGCGGATCGAATCTATCTGCGGGTTAACGTCGCGCTGGCGATCGATGAACACGTTGAGCACCTGCGGCCGGATGCCGCCCGTGGCAAGCTGGCCCTCGGCTTCGCTGGCAATGGAGGCCAGGGTGATGGAGATGCGATCCAGCGCGCCGGAGACATTGGCCTCCAGCGTATAGGCCAGGTTCTGGTTTTCCTGCGTGGCCTGGTCATCGTAGTGGCGATGGCTCTGGTAGAGCGTGAGCGCCGCGAGCCCGAAAAAAACCAGGTTTGCGAGCAGCACAGGCGCTATCACGCGAAACAGGGGTTCGCGTGATAGCGCCTGTGC
>Ga0209067_10002588_pt1 | contig 10642 bp, 12 predicted proteins | sample ColStrG_CSR_2013_FD_187199 | JGI IMG/M metagenome (GOLD analysis project Ga0209067, IMG submission 187199) | Freshwater sediment microbial communities in response to fracking from Pennsylvania, USA - Cold Stream Run_MetaG_CSR_2013 (SPAdes)... | ecosystem: Environmental > Aquatic > Freshwater >... | reverse complement strand
CCTCAATGTCGACACCGCACACCATCAGGCCCATCGCCTTAGCATATTGAATCGCGAGGTGACCAAGGCCACCGCACCCGGAGATGGCAATCCATTCACCAGGGCGCGCCTCGGTCTCCTTGATGCCCTTGTAGGTTGTGACGCCCGCGCAGATGAGCGGCGCGGCCTCTTGCGGGGTCAATCCCGTCGGGATGTGCGCGACATAATTTGGGTCGGCCAAGACATATTCGGCAAAGCCGCCGTTTTTGGTGTATCCGCCAAATTCTGCCTTGGCGCACACGGTCTCCCACGCCGACAAGCAATATTCGCAATGGCCACACGCCGAATAGAGCCATGGGACACCGACCCGGTCGCCCTCTTTCACAATCGTCACGCCCGCGCCGAGCGCGACAACAATGCCGATCGCCTCATGACCGGGGATAAACGGCGGCATTGGCTTGAGCGGCCAATCGCCATTCGCCGCATGGAGGTCGGTGTGACACACGCCGCAGGCCTCAGTCTTCACCAGAATCTGCCCGGGTCCGGGCATCGGGACATCCCATTCCTGCAATTCGAGTGGTTTCTTAAAGGCGGTAACGACGGCAGCTTGCATTGTCTTGGCGGTCATCATGTGGTCCTTGTTGGCAACGAGGGCGTGAGGCAGGTGCGCCCCTGACTGTGTTAAGCGGCAGCGGCACCAAGGCCGCGGACGGCCTCGATCATTTGAACGAGCACGGCTTGGGCATCGCCGTACACCATGTCGCAATTTGGGCTGTAAAAGAGCGCGTTGACGATCCCAGAATAGCCCTTTCCCTGGCCGCGCTTGATCACATAAACTTGATGTGCCTTGTCGGCGTTGAGGATGGGCATACCGAAAATGGGCGATGCTTTATCGGTGCGGGCAGCCGGATTGACAACGTCATTGGCCCCGATGACCAGTGCGACGTCGGTTGTCGCAAAATCGTCGTTGATGTCATCAAGCTGGATAATCATATCGTAGGGCACACCGGCCTCGGCGAGCAGCACATCCATCTGCCCCGGCATCCGGCCAGCGACGGGGTGGATCGCGAACCTGACGATCACTTTGGCAGCAAGCAGTAGTTTAACGAACTCAAACAGCTTCTGTTGCGCACGGGCTGCGGCGAGGCCATAGCCGGGGATTATGATAACGCTGGTGGCGTAGCGCATCTTGATCGCGGCATCGGACGCCTGCGTCTCACGCTCTGTGCCTGTGATTGCGCTGTGCTTGCTCTTGGTTGGGGGCGTGCCGAAATTCGAAAAGAGAATATTGGCGACCGAGCGATTCATCGCCCGGGCCATCAAAAGTGTCAGCAGCAGGCCCGCCGCGCCAACGACCATCCCGGCGATCATCAGCGCCGGATTGCCCAGCACATAGCCCTCCAAGCCGACCGCAAGCCCCGTAAAGGCGTTGTAGATCGAGATCACGACCGGCATGTCTGCGCCGCCGATAGGCAATGTCATCAGGATGCCGAAACAGATCGCGACGCCAAAAAAGAGAATAATCCCGGTGGGTATTGGAAGGAATGGCGCAGCGGCGCTCAGCATCGTAAAGACCAGCCAGCCGCCAAGCAGGATTGCCACAAGGAACACCAGTCCATTGACAATCCGCTGCCCTTTAAACCGAAAGGGCTGCCCCAGAACGCCCTGCAGCTTGGCCCAAGCGATGACTGAGCCCGACATTGACACCGCACCAATGAGGCCGCCGAGCAAGGTCACGATGAGTTGCGTCAGGCCCGGGGTGCGGCCAGAAAACAATTCGACGGCGGCAATGCCACCTGCGGCGCCGCCGCCCATGCCGTTATAGATGGCGACCATCTGCGGCATGGCGGTCATGGCAACTCTGCGCCCCACCATCCATGCGCCACCGCCACCGACGCCGAGTGCCACAATCGCCAGCGCAAGGTTGACGGCAAGATGTGATGCAGCGGCAGGGCTGATGGTGAAAACATACAGAAAGCTGACAAGTACCGCCGCAATCATCCCGATGCCTGCGACTCGAATCCCAGACGCGGCCGTGGCAGGTGATGACATACGCTTGAGACCGAACAGGAACAGAAAGGCTGCCACCAGATCGGTTGCGCCGATCAAAACCTGCGTGATTGAGACGAGCATGGCGTTACCCCTTCTTCTTACGAGGATGGGCCGCACGCGAGCGGGGTTGTTTTTCCGGGGCGGCGCTGCTCTGGAACATTGCGAGCATCCGGTCGGTCACCGCATAGCCGCCTGCGGCATTTCCAGCGCCCAGCAAGACGGCGAAGAAGCCGATGGACTGCTCAACCACGGTCGAAGCGTTCAGCAGCGCGAACAGCCCTCCAACCACCACAATCCCATGAACGAAGTTGGAGCCCGACATCAGCGGGGTGTGGAGGATGGCGGGTACATTGCCGATGATCACCCAGCCTGCGAACCCCGCCAGCATGAAGATATACAGGGCGAGGAAGCCCGACATGGCAATATCCGCGGTCATGATGAGTATCCTGTTTCGGTCATGCCGATTTCACTATCGGCTCGGCCGTGGCCTGATGCGGGGCATCGCTTAGCATTTTGGAGTCACATAGTTTGCCATTATGGGTAAGCGCTGTTTTGGCGATGATTTCATCGGTCCAGTCGATGGTGATAATGTTGTTTTTCAGCATCAGTGCGAGCAGCGCGTATTGGTTTTTCGCGTAAAGCTCGCTGGCATCGCGGCCGAGCAGGGACGGCACATTGAGCGGCGCGACAATCGTAATGCCGCCCACCAACACAGTCTTGCCGGGCTTCGTCACGGCGCAGTTGCCGCCGCCCTCGGCCGATAAATCGACAATCACCGCACCCGCTTTCATGCCATCAACCTGCGCCGCACTGATCAGTTTGGGCGACGCTTTCCCGGGAATGGCGGCGGTCGTGATAATCAGATCAGCCGCCTGAATATGCGCAGTGAGCGCGGCCTCAACCTTGGAAGTCTCATCTGAAGTGAGCGCGCGCGCGTAACCGCCCTTGCCCGTCGCATCCACGCCCGTGTCAACGAACGTCGCGCCAAGCGAAAGTGCTTGCTCACGGGTCGCAGGCCGCACGTCATAACCCTCAACAACTGCACCAAGCCGTTGCGCGGTCGCAATGGCCTCGAGGCCCGCCACACCGAGGCCCATCACCAGAACCTTTGCCGGCCCGATAACCCCCGCAGCCGATGTGATCTTGGGGAGGACACTGGTCATGTGCGTCATGCCAAGCGCGACCGCATAATAGCCCGCGAGGGCAGACTGGCTCGATAGCGCATCCATCGATTGCGCGCGGGAAATTCGAGGAATCCGCTCCATGGCGAAACAGGTAATCTTCCGCGCAAGGAGATGTTTCACCACCTCGGGCTCGTTGGCGGCATAGACAAAGCAAATCAGGATCGCACCCGGCTTCATCGCGTCAATGACCCCAAGCGCGGGTGGCTGAACGGCCAAGACGACATCGGCAGCAGCGACCATCGCGATCCGGTCAGAAACGATGGCCACATCCGCGAAGGCTGCGTCGGTCAGTTTGACCGCCAGTCCTGCGCCCGCTTCGAGGTGAAGCTTCGCCCCCAGCTTGATCAGCTTCGGCACGACCGACGGCACCATGGCAACGCGCCGCTCATGCGTTCTCGTCTCTCTCAAAATGGCGACATTGACGTACACGGGGGGCCCAGTTCTGATCATCGGGAGGCTGAACACGAGGACGCCTGTTCGACGTCCTCGCGGCGATTGGCCTACACTGGCGCGTGCATCGTCGCCGTGCGGACCAGCTTTTTATTGACGAACTCTTGGATGCCCATGTTGCCCAACTCGCGGCCATAGCCCGAGTCTTTGATGCCGCCGAACGGCAGATCGGCATCTGACCAGTCAATGTTGTTGATGAACATCATCCCGGTCTCGACCTTTGACGCGACGCGCTTGCCGCGCGCGACATCTTTGGTCCAGACCGAACCGCCGAGGCCAAAGTCGGAATCATTGGCCAGCGCGATTGCAGCGGCTTCGTCCTTGACGCGGAAGAACGAAGCGACCGGACCGAAAAACTCGTCGCGGAAGGCGGGGTTCTCGGGAGCGATATCGGTGAGGATCGAAGGCTCCATATACGAGCCCGCACGGTCAATGCGTTTACCACCCATCAGCAACTTTGCGCCCTTGTCCACCGCCAGTTTCACCTGCGCGAGGAGTTGCACAAGTGCGGCCTCGCTCGACAAAGGGCCGAGGGTTGTCTTCTCGTCCATCGGGTCGCCCGCTTTGAGCGTCGCGAGCGCCGCTTGGAAGCGCTTGATGAATTCATCGGCAACACTCTCGACCACGATAAAGCGCTTGGCGGCACAGCAGGTTTGGCCTGCATTGTACATCCGGCCCCAAACTGCCCAAGGAATGGTCAGATTAAGGTCAGCATCCTCAAGGACGATGAAGGCATCACTGCCGCCCAATTCCATCGACGAGACCTTCAAATTCTTGCCTGCGCGAGCAGCGATACTCCGGCCAGCGGCGACGCTGCCCTTGAGGCAAACACCCTTGATCCGCGGATCATCGACGAGTTGGTCGGACTGCTCATGCGAGATAAATAGGTTAGTATACAGCCCGTCGGGTGCACCGGCGTCCATCAGAAGTTTCTCGAAGGCAAGCGCGCATTGTGGAACAATACCGGCATGTTTCACCACCAGCGTATTGCCCGCCATCAAATGTGGCCCCGCGATGCGTGCAAGCTGGTAATAGGGGAAATTCCAGGGCTCAACGCCGAAAATCACGCCGATCGGGCTGCTCTCCATATGCGCTTCGCCATGAACGGGGTTCAGCTTAACAGGGGCGAGGAACCGCTCGGCGTTTGTGGCATAATAGGCCAGAATCCGCGCGCTGAATTCAACCTCACCGCGCGCTTCACTGATCCTTTTGCCCATTTCGAGCGTCATTGTGCGCGCGAAGGCATCGGCTTGTTCATGGAGCAGCTTAGCCGCTTTGGCGATAATGACGGCGCGCTGCGCATAGGTTTCATGCTTCCATGTTTCGTAGCATGCCTGCGCTTTGGCGATCTTATGCTCGTAATCGCTGGCACCGATGTCGGCAAACTTCTTGATCAGCGTGCCGTTAGACGGACTGAAACTCTGATAGGTCATGCTGTCTTCCTTTTAAAGTTGGCGGAGCGTCACGCTCGGACGCCTGTTGCTCCGACCGCTTGCAGATAGATGCGTTCATCTGTGGTACCGCGGGACAGCGGAACCTGAACTACTAATGAGGAGGCTAGGCGCTCGTAAGGGTCATCGACCAGCGTCGGAATCTACTTAGCTCGTAGAAATACCGAGACTTCAGGCGGGTAATGTCCGATCAGGCCAAAGCGATTTAGAACCCGTCGCGGACCAGAAGGAACTCCAGATGGGCCACCAGTCTAGTTTCTGGTTGCGAGCGCGTTAGCGCTGCACGGCGGGCTCACGATAATGTGTCGAACGTCCGCACTAGCACCCACGGTCCAATCGCGCATCGCTTCGCCGTAAATGCCATCCCGCAAATAAGGCGTTTCGAGCAAGGTAAATGACGTGCTTTTGAGCGAAATACGGCCATTAACTTCGATATCATGGTTGTCGTCATTTGATGGTAAACTTGCGGTGCCGCCTGAACCAGTCTGCCAACTCATCCTGAGCAACCTCCCCAGCCGCAAGTTTCAACACGACCGAGACCGCTTCATCCGGCGTAAACTCGAGTTCGACACCATTCAGTACGAGAAAAAGCCGCGCCAAGACCCATGCGGTGCGCTTGTTACCGTCGGCAAAGGGATGGTTCCGTGCCAGCCCGAACGCATAAGCAGCTGCCAATGCGCTGATATCAGTCTCCCCGTATGCCCATTGGTTTTTCGGACGAGCTAAGGCCGACTCGAGTAATGAGATATCACGAAGGCCGATCGGTCCGCCATGCTCAGCGAGCTGACGATCATGAATGGCAAGCGCGACCTCAATCTCTATCCACGCTGGCTCCGGGGTCTCGGCCATCTTACTTAGCGAGGACGCGCAATATGTCCCGATCCTCTCGCATGATCTGCTCCGCTATCGCCATTTGCGCCTCAAACGCAGGATTATTCGCTGTGATACGGACCCCGTCAGGCGTTTCGGACACGTAAAGCGTATCCCCAACGCCAGCGCGCAATTTGGCAAGAAGTTCCTTGGGCAGGACGACGCCTGCGGAGTTGCCAATTCTAGTGATTTTAACAACAGCGTTCATATCGACGTTATAACATTTGTTATGACTTCATCAAGCCCTCTCTGCCAACATCATAAGCTTGAGAATATCAGTTCGAGGAGATTGGTCATGGGACATTCAGACCTTGACCCTGCCGTGCACGACCGACGTCCGTGGAATGTAGGGCCGAAACGACCGCTAAAGCCTCGAGATATCTGGGCGATCCGCTTTTATCTCGATGAGCACAAACGGACCAGTGACCGTGCGCTGTTCGATCTGGCCATCGACAGTAAGCTACGTGGATGCGACCTCGTAAAGCTCAAAATCGGCGACGTCGTGATCGCTGGTTCCCTCAGGGATCGCGCAACCGTCATTCAGCAGAAAACAGGCCGACCTGTTCAATTTGAGATCACGACTGAGGCCCGCAAGAGCCTTACCAACCGGCTTGACCGCCGTGGGGGTACGATCCGCGATTTCATTTTCCCCAGTCGGATCGATTATATGGGTCACCTGAGTACGAGACAATATGCACGTCTCGTCGATGAATGGGTCTCAACGATTAGACTGGATCAGCGCGAATATGGAACGCATTCGATGCGACGCACCAAGGCTTCGCTGATTTACAAGGCGACCGGCAATCTCCGCGCTGTTCAAATCCTCCTCGGGCGTACCAACATCGAGAACACCGTTCGATACCTCGGCGTCGACGTCGATGACGCCCTGACATTGTCAGAGCGAACCGAAATCTGAACCTCAACACAGCTTCGAGATGCCCGCGAAACGCCGGTACGAAACAATGAATGAAAGTCAGGTGTTGACCAGCGTTCTTTTAGCCCTGAGCGTCAGCTTTGTTCGCGATAGCGGAATTACTGCAAATCGCAAACATGCATCAACTGTCGACCCACTTAGAACCGTACTTTGTGTCATGTCGGCCCGGGCGGGCTACGCATCGGCAACCTGCTTGACAGTCCAGTTTCGCGGGGAGTAGCCTAACGCAAATAAAGACGTGGGAGGTACAAATGCGTCGTCGCTCGCTGACCCTGATTTCCGTCACGTTGCTGATGCCTGCCGCGACAATGTGTCAGACAGTTCCTGTGAACCCCAAGACGGACGCGACGTCAGTTTCTCCGTCAAACTTGGCATACGTCATCGTCTATGTGGCTGACATGAAGAGGTCAGTTGCGTTTTATCGCGATCGCGTTCGATTAAAGCTCAAGTTTACTTCGCCACAGTGGAGTGAATTCGACACAGGCGGTACGATCCTCGCCCTTCATCCTGCCGGCCCAAAGAACCCCGCGGGTACGTCAGAAGTCGGCATTACAGTAACGAACTTGGACGCTTTCTATCAAAGCAGCACTGCAGCCGGAGTCGTATTTTCTGGGCCACCGAAAGCGCAAAGTTACGGAGCGCCCTTAACGCAGATGCAAGATCCTGACGGAGCGCTCATCAGTGTGGGTGGGCGATAGCAGCTGGCATCTAGCATGTTTTCAGCCAGCCTCGAATTGTTCGGTGCGCAAATTCCCCCAAAAGGCAAACCTGAATAAACGGTAGGTTTGGGGAGCAAATGCCGGACGTTGGAACGTCGGCTATGTTTGCGGGAGCGGCGGCGTCAATTTGGCCCGCCAAATGATGGCTAACCGGCGCATCAAGCCTACATTCTCGGTCGGCAAACGATCGAACGTGTGCCATTTACGAATTCAACCGATGCAATTTACGACGTAGAGTATGGTGCAAGGCCAACATTCAGAATGCAAATTCGTGGGCATTCGGACGCTAAATTGGCAGCGCGTTTGATGATCGAGCCGGCGTTGGAATGCCAACTGTATGCCTCATTTGAGTCATGAATCGGAGAAATTTTGATCTTCTTTTGCAACAATATCGCGTCGACGTGCGCCAAAATTTAGCAGTCATGGTGTATCCAACGCTCCGCATTTTCGCCGTTGATCTGCAACCAAGCCGTTGTCGCGTTTGCAAATCTTATGGTGGTTCATTCTGCAAAATTCAGATCACGTGTGGATGATTTTCCACACTAACGGAAGTCGCTTTTGCGGTTCGCGCCGCTGCGTATGCCCGCGCAGGGTGGCGTAGGGTTGCGGAATTGCGGAGAGAAGGCGATGGGAGGAGATTTGGACGGCGAGATAAAAGGACCGCCATCGGTCGTTCCATTTTTTGGCTGATTTTTGAGGTGTTATAAGCGCCATCGCCCTATATAGCTCGTAGTCGCCTAAGGTGAATTATCCAATATATTCAACATGAAGTGCGCCACCGTTTTCGATTTCGCGCGCTGAACGGCAAAAACACCGATTTGTCGCTTGGACGCCGGTAGATGCCTGAATTTGGCTGACTTTGGGCATATTTTTATCGAGGAATAGCGTAGAGTAGGTGGGCAAATGTGGTTGAAAATCTGATGGCAGGATAAAAGCGGGCGAGGTGGGGGCATTCTTCGGGGCGGTTGACGCTCAGTTTTGCGAGGGTCTCGCGATGATCGCCGCGAGGTGCGAAAAACGAGCGCGAGGTGTGAAACGACCGGATACCAGAGACTGGCGCGGCTTTGGGGCACTTCTCGAGGACGTTCCGGACCATTGCCGGAACATGCTACGATGACGTGTAGAGCACATCGGAATGGACATCGAGTCAGCTGCGAAGTGATTCGTTTTTGGCGGCGAATTTCCACTCGGAAAATTGGGCTGGGCGCCGTAGCGTGCAAAGACAGGTCGTAGCGTAGAAACGTCGTGTGGAAATCATTTTGGCGATTTTCGATAATGGCGACAGGTGATGGGGCCAACCGTTCCCGCCCCCTCCAGCTCCCACGGTCGGCTCCATCACCAATTAAATGCCACCCAACAAGGACGCGCCGATGCACCACCTTTCACCCCAGCCAACCCCAGCCGTCGACACCAAGCCTCTGCCAATCGAACCGATGACCGTCCGCATTCCGACCGCGATCCAGCTCACCGGAATTGGGCGATCAAAACTCTAACAACTCATTGCATCCGGCGAGATCGAGACAGTCAAGGTCGGAGCCGCGACACTCGTCAGCGTTGCCAGCCTCCGGCGGCTGGCCCAGACCACAAAGTTGGGCGCGTGATGTTCAGCGCCCGCCAAAATTTCCGGTCAGGATTTTCGCACCGGAGCGCAACTGATCGAGATACTCTGACCAGTCTTGCATCATCGACACCCGCTCGTTCCAATACTCGCCGCGCGTATATGCACGCCGCACCGCATTCCCGTCAGCATGGGCAAGTTGACGCTCAATCGCATCAGGGTTCCATTTCCCCATTTCATTAAGCAGCGTAGACGCCATCGCGCGGAAGCCGTGGCCTGTCATTTCATCCTGAACATAACCCATCCGCCGAAGCGCCGCGTTGATTGTGTTCTCCGACATCGGGCGGCGGGCCGAGCGCATCGACGGGAAGAGCAGAGGGCTAAGCTTATAGCCCGTCTCAATACTGGTGATGATCTCAAGCGCCCGCCCTACGGCAGAACGAGCAGATGCAGCCCGTCCGAATCTGTGAGCTTATAGCGCTTGTCCCGCCCCTTAGCCGCTTTGATCGCAACCGCAGTCAGTCCCATGAGGGTATCTCCTCAACATCGATCAGCTTTATACCCCCAAATATACCCTCAATTTGACAGAATGTAGTGGGATCAAGCTTTATCGCTATGGACGATATAGCAGGTAAAAACCCCAGAAAATAGACATTTAATGGACATGCATGGACAGCCCTGGAGGCAATTTTGGTGACCCCTACGAGAATCGAACTCGTGTTTCAGCCGTGAGAGGGCCGCGTCCTAACCGCTAGACGAAGGGGCCATGTATGCGCTCGAGAAGCGCTGCCATAGGCTGCCCACCTATGCGCACAATTGAACAGGGTCAAGTCAGATTGGCACATAGAGATTCACATCGCCAACGAAGATGCGCGCTGAACGCAGCGCCAACCCTAAGCCGCCTGCTTACGCACCGCCATTTCCTGATTGAGCATCTCCGCCAACAGGAAAGCCAATTCGAGTGACTGGCCCGCATTGAGGCGCGGGTCGCAGTGGGTGTGGTAACGGTCGGCCAAGTCCATCTGCGTCACATCCATCGCGCCGCCGGTGCACTCGGTCACATTCTGCCCGGTCATTTCGATATGCACGCCGCCGCCGTGCACGCCCTCTGCACGGCAAACGGCAAAGAAACCGCGGACTTCGGCCAGAATGCGTTCAAACGGCCGCGTTTTGTAGCCGTTGTTCGTTTTAATGACGTTGCCGTGCATCGGATCGCACGACCAGATGACCGGATGTCCTGATGCTTTGACGGCGCGGACGAGCGCGGGCAGGCCGCTCTCAATCTTGTCATAGCCATAGCGCGTGATCAGCGTCATCCGCCGGGTTTGCGTCCCGGATTGAGCGTATCGAGCATATTGAGCAGCGCATCGGGCGTGAGCGATGGGCCGCACTTCATCCCGATCGGATTACCCACACCGCGCAGGAACTCGACATGCGCTGATCCC
>Ga0209067_10002587_pt1 | contig 10644 bp, 7 predicted proteins | sample ColStrG_CSR_2013_FD_187199 | JGI IMG/M metagenome (GOLD analysis project Ga0209067, IMG submission 187199) | Freshwater sediment microbial communities in response to fracking from Pennsylvania, USA - Cold Stream Run_MetaG_CSR_2013 (SPAdes)... | ecosystem: Environmental > Aquatic > Freshwater >... | reverse complement strand
AGAATCAGTGGCGCTATCTGGGCAAATTGTGGCGTGATAATCAATGGTGCTGCTTGCCAGTGTGAATTAAATTGCGCTATAGAGGAATTATTGCCCTGGCGGGCCGCAATGTGGACATGTGTTGTGCAGTTTGACGCCGCAAAAACCTTGAATCGTGCGGGCGCTGATGCCCCGGTTCCGGCTGCGCGGATGGCTTGCCCCGCCGCTCTGCTTCTTTCGCTTCTCCTTAGCCGCCCCTGAGCGTCGGCTGGGCTTTGGCCCGGGCACTCAGGGGGCGCAACAGAATTTTGCCGTTCCGGCCGCATGGCCTAAAATTTGAGGAGAGCCCCATGGCTCAGATTGATATGACTGCCAACGACAAAAACCGCATCATCATTTTCGACACCACCCTGCGCGATGGTGAGCAAAGCCCCGGCGCTTCGATGACTTTCGAGGAAAAGCTCGAAGTGGCTGATATGCTCGACGCTTTGGGTGTCGATGTGATCGAGGCGGGCTTTCCGATCGCCTCAAACGGCGATTTTGATGCGGTGAGCGAAATCGCCCGCCGGGTGAAACAGGCCAGCGTCGCCGGGCTGGCGCGTGCCGGGGCCAAGGACATTGACCGCGCGGGTGAGGCGGTGAAACACGCCAGACATCCGCGTATTCACACCTTCATTTCGACCTCGCCGCTGCATATGAAATATAAATTGCAGATGGAGCCGTCACAGGTGCTGGAGATGGTGACCTCCTCGGTCACGCACGCCCGCAACTGGGTTTCGGATGTCGAATGGTCGGCCGAGGACGGCACCCGCACCGAGATGGACTTTTTGTGCCGCTGTGTTGAAGCGGCGATCAAGGCGGGCGCGACCACGATCAACCTGCCCGATACGGTGGGCTATACGATTCCGGAAGAATATGGCGCAATGTTCCGCAATGTGCGCGAGCGGGTGCCCAATTCGGATAAAGCGATTTTTTCGGTGCATTGCCACAATGATCTGGGGCTGGCGGTGGCCAATACGCTGGCCGGTCTGGAAGGCGGCGCGCGGCAGGTGGAATGCACCGTCAACGGCATTGGTGAGCGGGCGGGCAATGCAGCGCTGGAAGAAGTGGTCATGGCCATCCGCACCCGCCGCGACAAGCTGAATTTTCACAACCGCATCGACAATACGATGTTGATGCGCGCCTCGAAGCTGGTGTCGGCGGTGACTTCATTTCCGGTGCAATACAACAAGGCGATCGTCGGGCGAAATGCTTTCGCGCATGAGAGCGGCATTCATCAGGACGGCATGCTGAAAAATGCCCAGACCTATGAAATCATGACGCCTGAATCTGTCGGCGTGTCGAAAACCTCGCTGGTGATGGGCAAGCATTCGGGCCGCCATGCCTTCAAGGACAAGCTGAAGGAGCTCGGCTACGAACTGGGCTCCAACGCGCTGGAAGTGGCCTTCACCCGTTTCAAGGATTTGGCTGACCGCAAGAAGATCATCTATGACGAAGATCTGGAGGCGTTGGTTGATGATGAAATCGTCACCGCGCATGACCGCATCAAGGTTTTGTCGCTGATGGTGGTGGCGGGCACGATGGGCCCGCAGTCGGCCAGCTTGACGCTGGAAATTGAAGGCCAGCATGTCACACATCAATCAACCGGTAACGGCCCGATTGACGCGATATTCAATGCCATTCACGCGCTGGTGCCGCATCAGGCGACGCTGGAGCTCTATCAGGTGCATGCGGTGACGGCGGGCACCGACGCCCAGGCGGAAGTGACTGTGCGGCTTTCTCATGACGGTCATTCAGTTACCGGCAAGGGGGCCAATCCGGATACGCTGGTGGCGAGTGCGCGGGCCTATATTTCGGCGCTGAACAAATTGCAGGCGCGGGCGCAAAAAGGCGCACCTTCGCCGATCGTTGAGCGACTGAAGCCATAAGTGACGGACACGCAAATTTCAGGGGCGGGAACCCGCCCCTTTTTGTGTGAAGGCCACACCAAACATGTGCGGCGCAACTAATTTTGTCTGTATGACGCTTTTTTTTCGCAAAGCGCTGGACATGCCAGTTCAGGCTTGCTAATCACGCCGAACTGAAGACGGGGCAACCTTGAAACAGCGTGTGGGTGCTTAGCTCAGTTGGTAGAGCAGCTGACTCTTAATCAGCGGGTCGTAGGTTCGAGCCCTACAGCACCCACCAAATTTTTTATTGAAATCATTGGTGTTTTTGAATTGGGTAGGACTTGCCTCATTCAAAATTTTGTGTCGTGTCGCCACGGCGCAAAAACTTCAAGCCAATTTCATTGGCATCGCCCTGCCGTCTAAGGTTTTGTCGCGCCGGTCAGAGGTCGTTAGGCCCGCGAGAAAAAAGCGGCTGTTCAACATCCGATGCGAACCTGTCTGGCGTCTTGCGTGCTTGTTGCAAGCGCATTCGTAAAGGGCCGTCACAGGAACTAGGCACTTATATTGCGGCTTGAGCCAGCCCGCCAAAATGGCGAGACCGTTTTCCCGATATTGGTCACAAGCTCATCGCCGACGTTTGGCGGCGACGGAAAGCCCCGGCGCATCAGGGAAGATGGATGCCATGGCGGGCAGATTCCCGGGGCCATCTCTACCGATTCCGCTTCTGGAAATTTTAACGCCTCATCAAGCATGCCAATATTTATCTGTAAAATATTCCAATATTCAATTCTACCGCATCCAAAATGCTCAAATGGCGCGCTCTTAATTAAATGATTGATCACGACTTTCCCTTACAGCTTGTCGGACATATGCATTTTAGGCAATTCCGTCCTTGCCATCCACACTGCCAAATTCCTGAATTTTACGAAATAAAGGCTCATTGAAATGTCGTGGTCAGGTTTCCGTTCCAGGATCAAAATATTCGGTCGGGAGAATCGTGCTGTCGCGGCTGTCGAGTTCGCATTGATTGCACCCATTTTCTTTGCTTCCGTATTTTGCATCGTGGAAACTTCAATTGATTATTATATCATTGCGACGCTGGACGGCATTGTTGAACAGGTCAGCCTGCCGCTTCAGACCGGTGTGCCTCAGCTCGCCGGTTTGCAGTCCTGGCAATTCAAACAAACCTACGTCTGCCCTCTGGTTAAAGGTTTTCTCAATTGCTCCAACCTCATCGTTAATATCCAGTCCAACTTTGGCAACGCTTACGGGAACAATGGCTTTTCTCCCCCGCCAAGCCCGCCGCTTTCAGACAGCACTTTTGCATCATACTGCCCTGGCAGCGGTGGATATTCCACAACAGTAACAATATCATATCCGGTTTCGCAGATCACCGGAATATGGTCCAGCGCCGGCACCTCGGTTAATGGTGCGGGGCAAACAGTGCGTATATTTCAGGCTTCTGTCGGATTCATCCTGCAACCCACCTTCACGGTTACACCAACATGCACAATGGGCTGAACTCTTACTTCGGCATACGGGCATCGTTGCTTCGGCTCGGCGGCGTTTTCAAGCGCTTTGGCTCTGCATGTAGCGGCACGTCCGCGCTTGAATTTGCGATGATCCTTCCTGTTCTGGTTATTTTGATCCTCGGAACTGCGGAATGGTCGCGCTACAGCCGATATGAACGCCATCTGACCCGCACGACCAAGATGATTGCCGAGATCGTTGCGGCCAGTGTTCAAACCAGTGGCAATTTCTACGAAAGTAACGTTCATGCGGCTGAAAGTGCCGTCTATGCAAATTTTCCGGAAATCGCAACCGGCGACGGCTGTGGTTCGCCCTGGTGTGATTTATATTCGCAAGTGAGCGTGATCAAATTCACGCCCACCGTCGCCACCTGCAAAATTGGCTGCAACTACACCGGAAAGTTGTTGCTGGCCTGGTGGTTGCCCTATTGCGGCGCGGTCAATGCGGTGCCGTCCGGCTCCGACCAAAATATTTTTGATGTTGACCAGTCGATGTTCGGGCCAGGCTATATCGTCAAGGTGGTTCAAGGTTACACCTACAGGCCCTTGTTGTTCGGCGGTATTTTCCCGGCCCGAACCTGGTACAAAGTGGCCTATTCCACCCCGATGGCCAGCAGCACGTTTAATGTTGTTCAAACGACTCCTTCCCAATTTACCGTCTGCCCATGATAGGCTTGCCATGAAATACCTCCGCAATATTGTCGATCACATCCGCGCCAAATGTCCGGCGCTTGACGTTTTTGGCCGCAACAAACGCGGCAACGTCTCCATGTTGTTCGCACTTATGGCCATACCTGTGTTTGCGGCGGCGGGTTTGGGTATTGACATGGCCAGAAACGCGGCCAATCGCGCCCGGGTGGATTCCATCGCACAATCCACGGCCGCCCTGGCCGCATCGAGCGCACGCGCCTACATCAACAACCAGACCAACAATGTTGAGTCCGAAGCTGACCAATACGCGGTTGCCGCCTCGCTTCAACAGAGCATCGTGGATGCAACCGCATCTTTCTCGTCTCAGACCACCAAATCGACAAACTATACACTCAATACACCGACCATCACTGTCACGAGAAGCTCAAATACCCTGACCGCGACCGTGAACTATTCCGGCACGACAAAAACGACGCTCTCGCAAATCATTGGCCAGAAAACCATGACTTTTCATGGCACTGTGGTGCAGACGGCACAATTGGCGCAGGTGAGCAATCCCTCCGGTGGTTCATATATTCTGCAAGAGAGCTTTGAGTCCGTGCCGACAGCTATGCAGCACAACACATGGGGGGTTTATCAGAACTATAATGGCTGGGTTACGTTGGGCGTAGGCATTGAAATCGCCAACGTTCGCTCGATGTGGAACATACCGAAAGCGCCGGACGGCCAAAACGTGGCCGAGCTCGATTCTCAAGATACCAATGGCGCGAACTCCAGCATGTCCAAGCGTGTTTATTTAACCGTGGGCAATTATGAACTGCGCTATTTCTACTGGAGCCGTGTGCCGGTCAGCAGCTACACGCCCACATGGATTTGCGGCTCAACCACCGCGGACACAAATTGGGCCAATGCCCCCAATGATTATAATGGCACCACCTTTACCAACCAGTTGGGGGTGTATTTTGACCTGGACAATAATCCGTCAGCCGTAAACATGAACCCGCCAGCGACCTATTGGGATGGCACCTTAAACCGTAACCGTTTTGATCCGTCCAAAAACAACCTGATTGATTCATGTGTTGAATCTGGCCAAAGATGGGTTGAACGGTCTGTGAAGATGACGGTTTACAGTTCCGGTTATTACTGGCTCACCTTTCAGGGTGAGGGCAATCAGGATAATTTCGGGGCGAATATCGACAATATCCGCCTGTGTTCAAACACATGCCCCGGCACCGTGCAGGAAAATTTCCCTTGGGCCGCCGGAACAACCCTGATGAACGAGCAATTTTCCAGCGGCTGGTGGCCCTACGCGCCCGGCCTGCCGCCCAGCTCTTACTGGACTTGGTGCACGCTCGACACGACGAATGCCACCCATGCCGGCTGGACCCTGTTACCGGGAACCGGCTGGGCAACCGGGCCGCTGGACGATTCTGAATGCATAAGCAGCGCGCAGGGTGGATCCGAGCTCGAAATGGGTGCGTGGTATGGTCCCTATAACCGAACCATTATGAGGAAATTGCTGCTTGATCCCGGCTATTATGAGATTGATTACGCCTTCATCAATCGCGCAACCAATCAGTGGGATGCAGGGCCGGATTGCGGGCAAACCCTGGCGCAAACCAAATATTCACTGCTGGTGTCGCAAGGGCTGAATTACCATGTCACGGGTTTTTATGTCGACAGTGACCTGATGTATAGTCACCTCGTTACGCATACGGGCGGATATTATGCAACGCAAGCAAGCACTTATGCCAATTGGGATGATTCTACCACAAACTTAAAGCCGGCCGCGCCTTCCACCATGGTGGATGTCTGTGCCAGTTCCAATACATGGGTGCAGCGCGCCGCGCCGTTTCAAATCACCAAGCCGGGCTATTACTGGATTTCATTCAGTTCCGTTAATCTGGCGATGCAAAGCGGTATTGGCGGGCATATCGCCAACATCAGCCTGAAGGCTTTGGGCGGGCCAAGCACCACCACCCCGAATGCGGTGGTCATCCCGGCCCCAACGCCCGTGATCGGCTCTACAATAAACTTCAACTATTTTTCAATAACCGCAAATTAGGCCAGGCCTATGAACGTGATCCGCAATATTGTCGAGCGCATATTCGGCAAATGTCCGGCGCTTCACGTTTTTGGCCGCAACAAACGCGGCAACGTCTCCATGTTGTTCGCACTTATGGCCGTGCCGGTGTTTGCGGCGGCGGGTTTGGGTATTGACATGGCCAGAAACGCGGCCAATCGCGCCCGGGTGGATTCCATCGCACAATCCACGGCCGCCCTGGCCGCATCGAGCGCACGCGCCTACATCAACAACCAGACCAACAATGTTGAGTCCGAATCCGACCAATACGCGGTTGCCGCCTCGCTTCAACAGAGCATCGTGGATGCAACCGCAACTTTTACGGCTCAGACCACCAAATCGACAAACTATACACTCAATACACCGACCATCTCTGTTACACGTAACTTCAATACGCTGACCGCGACCGTAAATTATTCCGGCACGACAAACACGACGCTCTCCCAAATCATTGGCCAGAAAACCATGACTTTTCATGGCACTGTGGTGCAGACGGCACAATTGGCGGAGGCGAGCAATCCATCCGGTAGCCCATATATTCTGCAAGAGAGCTTTGAAAGTCTCCCAAGCGCCATGCAAAAAGTGACCTGGGGCACCTACCTGAATTATAACGGCTGGGTCACCCTTGGCGGCAATTGGAGCAATGGCACTAATCCCGGGTTGGAAATTGGAACTATACATGCCACCTACAATATTCCATCCGTACCCGACGGCTCGAATGTTGCTGAGCTTGACTCAAACGGCAACAGCAGCATGTCAAAGCATGTCTATCTGACTGTCGGTAATTATGAACTTCGTTATTGGTATTTCAATCGCGTGACCAACAGCAATTATACGCCTGCCTGGATTTGTGGCTCCAACTATTCCGAGGTGACATGGGCCACAGCGCCGGACGATTGGTTCAATCATGTGCTCACCAATCAGGTCAGCGTCTATTTCGACTATGATTCAAGCGGAAATGCCCAGAATACGGCGCCTCCGGCCACCTATTGGGACAGCACATTAAACCGCAATCGTTTTGACCCGTCTAAAAACAATCTGCTCGACTCTTGTGTGGAATCTGGCAATAAATGGATCGAGCGATCCGTGACAATGACGGTCTATCAGTCTGGCTATTACTGGCTGACGTTTCAAGCCGAAGGCGCGTCCGACACTTACGGCGGTATAATCGACAATATCCGCCTGTGTTCAAACACATGCCCCGGCACAGTGCAGGAAAATTTCCCTTGGGCCGCCGGAACAGTGTTGTTTCAGGATGATTTCAACACGACATATATTCCCCCGCAAAGCTCCGGCTGGGGGGCCTATTTCGGTATGTATGCCGGCAATTTTGGCAGTTGGATCAACGGGAGTTTGGATAAGTCCGGAACGGCTTATGGTTGGTCTCAAGCGCAGCCTTGGGTGACCTCGCCCTATAATCAGATGGATCTAACCACCCAATTTTACACTCCCGGCGGTTCCGCTTCCATTGAAATGAATGCATCAGTGGGTTCGCGTTCGATCAGTCGCCAATTTGTGCTTGATCCGGGATATTATCAGGTTTCCTATAATTATGCGAGCCGCGCGCTCATCGGAGAACTTGGCTCAACTCCGGTGTGCGGCAAAAGTCCGGCTGCCGTCAATGCAAGCAATTATTCAAATGCGTTTAACGGGCTTTCTTACACTGCATTAAACGCGAGTTGGGCCGCTTCGCACTATTCCGCAGGAACAATTGCCGCGCCCACTAACGTATACTACTCTGGCCTATCAGGCTGGGGGCGTTATGATGAGAACCAATTGTCAATGTATGTTGATAATGGTTTGCAAGTCAGCCATCCGGTTGGCAGCCCGTTGTTCTATGGCCCTTCAACCTACGCCAATCCGGACGGTTCAGCGGAAACCTTGCCGGAACTGCCGCAAAATGTGCTGGATACCTGCCTTTATTCGTCTTTTTGGACGAACCGCGCCGTCCAATTCAAAATCACCAAGCCGGGAATTTACTGGCTGACCTGGCGTTCCGAAGGCCAGGGCGGTAATTGGGGCTCGCAACTCGCCAATATTAATCTCACAGCGCTCGGCAGCTTGACTGGACCTAATTATTCAAGTGCCGTAACGATACCCGCTCCAACGCCCGCCATCGGCACCACGATCAATTTTGGTTCGTTTTCAATGGCAGAGCATTAAATATATTCGACATTTTCACCCCGCTTCAGCGTTCAAGCCCGATCTCGTGTGGAAAAAGTCGTTTTTATGCGCCGGAAAGAATGGCCGCGCAGGCAAAACGGCAGGTCTATGCAAAATGCGGCTCTGGCCTTGAGCAGGGCCACCGTGCCTTCCGCAGCTTGCACAACAGCACCAGCCCGGCGCGAACCGCGATGATCGACGCTTGGCTTCAGGTTCGGCGTGAGAACTTCGTGATGCGGCGGGATATCACCAGCGGCGGTAGGAATGCCAGTGGCGGCCCCGGCTGGATTCACTTTGGCTAGGGTGAGTTGAGCGCGACCGGGGCGGGGTGAGTGGCTCAAATGGCAAATGAGCGAAGCCAAGACTCCGCTCATCCATTTTCCGGTTACACCGCGCGGGTGACGCCGCCATCCACACGGATGTTCTGTCCGGTGATGTAGCCCGCCCCGTCCGAGGCCAAAAAGGCGACGGTCGCAGCGATTTCCTCCATTGTTCCATAGCGTTTCATTGGCACAGAGTCGCGGCGCGCTTCAGTTCCGGGCAGGCTGTCAATCCAGCCGGGCAGAACATTGTTCATGCGGATATTGTCGCCCGCATAGGTATCGACAAAGATTTTGGTGAACACGGCGAGTCCGGCACGAAACACGCCGGAGGTGGGGAACATGGCGCTCGGTTCAAAGGCCCAGGCGGTGGAAATGTTGATGATCACGCCGGATTTTTGCTGTTGCATGACCGGCGTCACCAGCCTTGTGGGCCTCACGACATTGAGCAGGTAAACCTCCATGCCTTTGTGCCAGTCTTCGTCGGTGATGTCGAGAATGGGCGCGCGGGGTCCGTGACCGGCGCTGTTCACCAGCACGTCAATGCGGCCCCAGGTGGCTGTGGCGAGATCGACCAGCCGGCGTAGATCGTCATTGGACTGGTTGGAGCCGGTGACTCCGATACCACCAAGCTGTTTGGCCAGTTCTTCGCCTTTGCCGGAGGACGACAGAATGGCGACCTTGAACCCGTCCGCCGCCAGCCTTCTGGCCGCCTCGGCCCCCATGCCGCTGCCGCCCGCCGTGATGAGTGCGACTTTTTCTCCTGACATGGAAATCTCCTTGTTGAAAAAGGCGAGCAAAATTGTTCGCTTTTTGAGGTGTATTGCGGTTTAATAGCAGCACTGACAGGTTTTTGCGAAGCAGTTTGGTGCTCATTGTCCAGTAGAAAAAATATAGTATGGCGCGAGATATCAAGCGGCTTCCGTCGTTAAATGGCCTTCGGGTTTTTGAGGTGGTGAGCCGCCACCTGAATTTCCGAATGGCTGCTGAGGAGTTGGGCGTCACCCAAGGTGCAGTGGCGCAGCAAATCCGTGGGCTGGAGGCCGAGTTGGGGTTGAAGCTGTTCGAGCGGCATCCAAAAACATTGGCGCTGAGCGAGGCCGGGCGGGAATATGTTGCAAATATCCGGCGCGCCTTTGAATTGATTTCTGAAGCAACAGAAACTCTGCGGCCGGAATCACACCCTCTGACGATCAGCGTGACGCCGACTTTTGCCTCCAAGTGGTTGATCCCGCGGTTGCCGGATTTTACCGCAGCGCACCCCGATATCGATATACGAATTCTGGCTAGCGACCGGCTGTCCAACTTCCAGAGCGATGGCGTTGACATAGCAGTGCGCTATGGCCGTCCTCCGTTTGGCTCCGGCCTGAATGCTGAATTGCTAGTTGAAGAGACAATCGTTGCGGTGGCCAGCCCGCTGCTGGTGGAAAAGCTCGGCAATCCCGAACAGGGCGAAAATTTGATCAAATATGCACTGCTGCATGATTCTCACAATTTTTGGCCTTAATTTCTTGACTCGGCTTTTTCTGAACCTGCGGCCCTCTCGACGAAAAATATCCCTTTTAATCAAACATCTCTGGCGATTGACGCGGCTATAGCCGGGCAAGGGCTGGCTTTGGCGAGCGCTTTCTTTGTCAAAGAGGACATCGATTGCGGGCGGTTGTCGCAGATATTTAAACTGGCCTTTTCCAGCGGATCAAATTTCTATCTGGTGACGGTGAGAAAGCCGCGAAATCCGGGACCGGTGGCAGCCGTGAGCCGCTGGTTGAAGCGGGCTGCAACCAAAAATTAGACCTCTGCAAAAATGACGGTGGAACGGCGTGCAGCAGGACATTATCGCGACCGCGCTGCGGTTTGCCTCGTCAACAAAAAACCGGCTTTCAGCCGCCGATCAGCACATTCACCATACCGGTGACGATGAAACCGCCATGCGCCGTCTGGTCGCCCAAGCGGGCGGCGGGCAGACCGCAGATTATAACAGAGATGGAGGCCTTCACGATAATGTCCGGTGGGCCGGCGCAGACGCACAA
>Ga0209067_10002586_pt1 | contig 10647 bp, 9 predicted proteins | sample ColStrG_CSR_2013_FD_187199 | JGI IMG/M metagenome (GOLD analysis project Ga0209067, IMG submission 187199) | Freshwater sediment microbial communities in response to fracking from Pennsylvania, USA - Cold Stream Run_MetaG_CSR_2013 (SPAdes)... | ecosystem: Environmental > Aquatic > Freshwater >... | reverse complement strand
TTGTTCTTCTGCTTCACTCTCACCCGCGGCAAGAAGTGAGCGCCGGGCGCTACTTCGGCAGCGCAAACGCTACGTAAGCGCCCTGGATCGTCGTCTGCTTGGCTTGCGTCAGTCCAACTTGCGCGGCTGCGCAAAAGACGACGTACTGGCGGCCGCCCAATTCGTAGACGGCGGGCATGCCTTCGAGGGCCGCATCCACTTGCTTCTCCCAAATCACCTTGCCGGTAGCGGCATCGAGGGCGCGGACCGTGCGGTCACGGCTGCCGGTGAAGATCAGGCCACCGGCAGTGACGACCGGGCCGACCTTGGGGTAGTGCGAGCCGGTGCCGTGGATGCCCTTGGCGGCCAGGTCGGGGACCTCGCCGAGCGCGATCTTCCAGACGATCGTGCCCTCGTTCAGGTCGTAGGCCGTGAAGGAAGTCCACGGCGGTTTGATAGGGGAAAGGCCACTTGAGGAAATCATGAAACCGAAGCCGCTGGTATAGCGCGTATCGTCGGCATCGGGGTCGCGGGGCAGCGACTTCTGCGCGGCGTCGGGCTCGAGTTTCAACATCGCGGGGAGATCCTTGGACACCACAAAAAGCATGCCCTTGGTGGGATCGATGGCGGCGCCGCCCCAGTTGGCCCCGCCGTTGTTGCCGGGCATCTGGACCGTGTTGTGGGTGCTGGGCGGAGTGAATAACCCCTGGTTGTGCGCACTGAGAAGCTGGTCGCGATAGTGCGCGCGCTCTTCGGCATCGAGGTAAGGGCTAAGATCGTCCACCGTGAATTTCTGGCGCGCGAACGGCGGCGGCTTCAGGGGAAAGGGCTGGGTGGGCCAGGTCTGTTCGCGCGGCATATCGGAGGGAGGCACGGGGCGCTCCTCGATGGGCCAGAGCGACTCACCGGTCACGCGGTTGAACACCCAGACGAAGCCCTGCTTGCTGACCTGCGCCACGATGTCGACGGGTTTGCCATCGTGGCGAACGGTGAGGAGTTTGGGCGCGGTGGCGTCGTCGTAATCCCAAATATCGTGATGGACCATCTGAAAGTGCCAGAGGCGTTTGCCGGTGCGGGCGTCGAGCGCGAGCAGGCAATCGGCGAAGAGGTCAGCGCCCTTGCGGTCGGCGCCCCAGAAGTTGTATTTGGCGCTGGCGGTGGGCGCGTATACGATACCGCGCTTTTCATCGACCGAGAATTCGCCCCAAACGTTGGCCCCGCCCACCGTTTTCCAGGCGTCCTTGGGCCAGGTGTCGTAGCCGAACTCGCCGGGGTGCGGGATGGTGTGGAAGGTCCACGCGAGTCTGCCGGTGCGCACGTCGAAGGCGCGGATGTCGCCGGGGGCGGAACCGTATCCCTGGTTGGTAGCCGAGCCGAGGATGAGCAGGTCCTCAAAGACGCGGCCGGGCGTGGTGGATTGCACCAGGGTGAGGGTTTTGGGATCGCGGCCGAGGCCTTCCTTCAAATCGACGCGGCCGGCAGTGCCGAAGGTGGCGATGGGCTTGCCGGTCTTGGCGTCGAGCGCGCGCAAGGCGTGGTTGCTGGCGAAGAGCAGGCGGCGGTCGGTGCGGTCTTTGCTTTGCCAGTAGTTGAGGCCGCGGTTGGTGATGATGGTGGTACCGGGCTCGGACCACGTCCAGATCTCCTTGCCACTGCCGGCATCGAGGGCCACGATGGAATTGTTCCTGGCCAGGACGAACATGACGCCATCGGCGACCAACGGGTTGAAGAAATACCTTCGGCCATCGCCCGTGGGGTAGGTCCAGGCAACCTCGAGGCGGTTCACGTTCTCGCGATTGATCTGCTTCAGCGCGGAATACTGGGCGGAATCCGACGCGCCGCCGTAGTCGCTCCAGGTGGTGTGATCCTGAGCGAAAGTACTGGACAGAAGCATGACGAGCGGAACTCCGAAGCGGAGTGCGTTCATTCGGCGTCCTCCCGGGACTGACTTCTATTATGATCAATACACGGTTGGAATGACATGCTCTCTCACATCGTGACTCTATCGCTTCTGGTCTGCGGCGCGTGCGTGGTTTGCAGCGCGCAGGCTGCCGACGACGCGACACCCGCAACCAGCAACGTGCCGGGCGCCGCCTATCCGCGGGTTCATGCGGACCGGCGGGTGACCTTTCGCGTGAGCGCGCCGAATGCGCAGAAGGTGCAATTGCAGCCGGGCGGAGGCGACAACGGGCTGGGCCAGGGACCGATCGACATGGCGCGCGACGACAAGGGCTTCTGGACCGTCACCACGCCGCCCGCCGCGCCGGGCTTCCACTACTACTGGTTCCTGGTGGACGGCTTCCAGTCCAACGACCCCGCGAGCGAGACGTGGTTCGGCTATGGCCGCGAGACCAGCGGCGTGGAGGTGCCGGACCAGGTGGACTTCTACGATGCCAGGGACGTGCCGCACGGCGAGGTGCGGGTGCATCCTTACTTCTCGAAGACCACCGGCCAGTGGCGGCGGGCTTTCGTGTACACGCCGCCGGACTATGACCGGAACCCCGCGGCGCGGTATCCAGTGCTGTATCTTCAGCACGGCGCCGGCGAGAGCGAGCGCGGCTGGACGGCACAGGGGCGGGCGAATTGGATCCTGGATAATCTGATCGCGGCCAAGAGCGCGCAGCCGATGATCGTCGTGATGGAAAACGGCATGGTGGCGGCCAAGCCCGGCGGTTCCGGAAACCAGGCCTTTGGCGAGGTGGTGATCAACGACCTGATCCCGATGGTGGATGCGACCTACCGCACGCGGACGGACCGCGAGCACCGCGCCATGGCAGGTCTTTCGATGGGCGGAGGACAGGCTTTGCAGATCGGGCTCACGCACCTGGACCTGTTCGCGTACATCGGGTCGTTCAGCGGCGCCATCCGCAACTTCGACGTCAAGACGTCCTATGCGGGTGTGTTCCAGGACGCGGCGGGCTTCAACAAGAAGGTCCGGCTGCTCTGGTTCGGGGCCGGGACCGCGGAACAGGGGATGCACAGCGCGGCGCAGGGGGCGCACGAGGCGTTGGACCGGGCGGGCATCAAGAACGTCTTCTTCGAGTGCCCCTTCGCCCACGAGTGGCAGACGTGGCGCTACGACCTTCGCGAGTTCGCGCCGCGACTGTTTCGGTGAAGGGCGGAGTGAGCAAATCAGACATACGATCACGGGTCAGGGGCCGCCGCTAAGTGATCCCGCTGATTGTTCCTCCCGCCCTGTAACCGATTATGATCAAGAGGCAGGCCAGGAGGCCTACCCCACGCGTCTGCGCAGCGAGATCTGGTTTAACGACACGGCTGAACCCGGTGAGACCGCCGTGTACATCGAGCGCTACACCAATTACGGAATTAGCCGCGAGGAAATGCGGTCGGGCCGGCCGGTGATCGGGATCGCGCAGTCGGGCAGCGATCTGGTGCCGTGCAACCGCATCCACGTGGAACTGGCGAGCCGCGTCAAGGATGGCATCCGCGACGCCGGCGGGATTCCGTTCGAGTTTCCCATCCATCCAATCCAGGAGAGCTGCCGGCGGCCCACGGCGGCGCTGGATCGCAACCTCGCCTACCTCGGGCTGGTGGAGATTCTTTGCGGATACCCTTTCGACGGGGTGGTGCTGACAACGGGCTGCGACAAGACCACGCCGGCGTGCCTGATGGCCGCGGCGACGGTGAACCTGCCCGCCATCGTTCTTTCGGGCGGGCCGATGATCGACAGTTACTACCAGGGGAAGCTGATCGGCTCGGGGATGGGGCTCTGGGAAGCGCGGCGGCTGCTGGCGGCGGGGCAGATCGACGATGCGGAACTGATCGACCGGACGTGCGCTTCCACGCTCAGCGCGGGACACTGCAACACCATGGGCACGGCGCTCTCCATGAACTCGCTGGCAGAGGCGCTGGGCATGTCGCTGCCGGGATGCGCCAGCATTCCGGCGCCCTACGGCGAGCGCGCCAAGATGGCGTACCTGACGGGCCGGCGCATCGTGGAGATGGTGCGGGAAGACCTGACGCCGTCGCGCATCCTCACCCGGGAGGCCTTCGAGAACGCGATTGTGGTGAACTCGGCGATCGGCGGCTCCACCAACTGCCCGCCGCACATCACTGCGATCGCGCGGCACATCGGTGTCGAGTTGCCGGTTCAGGACTGGGAGACCATCGGGCACGACATTCCGCTGCTGGTGAACGTGCAGCCGGCGGGCGCGTTTTTGGGCGAGGGGTATCACCGCGCGGGCGGTGTGCCAGCGGTGTTGGGCGAATTGCTGCGAGCGGGCAAGATTCACGCTAGCGCGCTCACGGTCACCGGGGCGACGGTTGGCGAGAACTGCGGCGAAGCGGTGACGAAGGACCCGGAGATCATTCGGCCTTTCGACAAGCCGCTCAAGGAGCGGGCCGGCTTTCTGGTGGTTTCCGGAAATCTGTTCGCATCGGCGCTGGTGAAGACTTCGGTGATCAGCGACGAGTTCCGGCGGCGGTTTCTATCAGCGCCCGGCTCGGAGGATTGCTTCGTGGCGCGCGTCATCGTCTTCGACGGTCCCGAGGATTATCGCCGCCGCATCGACGATCCGGCGCTCGAGGTGGACGAAACGTGCATGCTGGTGGTGCGCGGCGCGGGTCCGCTTGCCTACCCGGGGTCGGCTGAGGTGGTCAACATGAGGCCGCCCGGCGAACTCGTGCGGCGCGGAATTCGCATGCTGCCGTGTATGGGCGATGGACGCCAGAGTGGGACCTCGGAGAGCCCGTCGATTCTGAACGCATCGCCGGAAAGCGCGGCCGGCGGCAACCTGGCCATCCTGCGAACGGGCGACCGGGTCAAGGTGGATCTGCGCCATCGCCGCGTGGAAGCGCTGTTGAGCCAGGAGGAGATCGACCGCCGGCGCCAGGTTCTCGCGCCCGCGCAGTTACGCAACGACTCGCCGTGGCAGGAACTGTACCGCGCCCACGTAGGACAGTTGGAGACCGGAGGCTGCCTCGAATTCGCGGTAGACTATCACGACTTGCGGAAGACCGTACCGCGACATTCGCATTGATGCCCCGGCGTAAAGCGTCAGGCCGGCCATATTGGTCCTGAAGGGCAGTTGACTGTTCATGCAAGAACTGCCCCGTGGCTTGAGATTTGGCTACAGGCGATCACGTCGTACCGGCATTCACCGAAACGGCCTTCCTTGCCATCGGCCGGACGTCGAGGTGATGGGGCGCAGCGTGAGGTTCCCGAGGGCCGCCGCCGCACTTGCAGAACTCCCGCACAATAGAAGCATCCATGCAGGAATACGACGTAGCCTTGAAGCTGCTGTTGCAGAAGTCGGCCAGGCTCACCATGCGCGAGTTGACCGGCGCGACGATCGAGAAGTGGCTGGAGATCGAACAGCCCAAAGTACGGAACCTCCGCATGGATCTCCTCGGCGAAACGGCAGACGGTGGTCTGGTGCATCTGGAACTGCAAAGCACCAACGACGCCACCATGGCGCTGCGCATGGCGGAATATTGTCTCGGCGTCTACCGGCTCTTCGGACGATTCCCGCGCCAGGTGTTGCTGTATGTGGGAGAAGTGCCGCTGCGCATGGACCGCGAACTGCGCGGCGACGATGTGTGGTTCCGCTACCGGGCCATCGACAGCCGGGAGTTGGATGGGGACCGGCTGCTGGAAAGCGAAGAAGTCGGAGATAATGTAATTGCGATCCTGGGGCGGTTGCGCGACCATAGGGAAGCGATCCGGCGGGTGGTGGGGAAGATCGCCTTATTGGAGCGGGGGGAGCGGGAAACGGCGCTGAGCCAGCTTTTGATCCTGGCGGGCTTGCGGCGGCTGGCCGGGGCGGTTGGAGAGGAGGTGCGAAAGATGCCCATATACGTCGATATCCGGGAGAACGAGGTATTGGGGCCCATGTACGAGAGGGCCGTGCAGGAAGGCCGGCAGGAAGGCCGGCAGGAAGGCCGGCAGGAAGGCGAATTGGTAATCCTCCGCCGGCTGATCGAGCAGCGTTTCGGACCAATACCGGTGTGGGCGGAAGAACGGTTGAGCAGCCGGACCACGGCCGAGCTGGAAGAGTTGACTCCGCGTGTGCTCGGCGCCCGGACGATCGAAGAACTCCTCAAATAGCGGTCCGGCTCACCACCCGCCCGCCGCCGGTTCGCGCCGTTCCGCAATCTGCCGCTCGATCAAGATCCAGGCACTCCCCGGCGTCGGCGACGGCGGCAGCCTGAGTTTCCCGGAAGTCTTCGAATTCCTCCTTGGAGCGTCGGTGGTGCGTGATGGGGCAGTTGCACCATGGGCCTTCAGTTGGCCGCCGGCCGTTCGATGTGGTCGACGACGAAGATCTCAATCGGACCCTTCTGCACCTTCAATTCGAGCCCCAGCTTGGCGAGCACCATAAAGAGGGTGGGGCGTGTCGGATCCGAAGGGTCGCCGTCACCGGATGGGGGACGGACGATCACCGGGCTTGCGCAACCCGGCGACATGGTGCAGTATCCTCTCAAGTAATTGAAAATACAGGAACCACTCTCTGCCAATTCGAGTCCACGGGGCCGTTGTGCCGGCGTCCATGGCAATCGATGGCCAAAACAGTTCCGCTAGGAATTGTAGCAGCACCAGCGGACTTGGCGATAGACTCTTAGTTCGTGAAGAAGAAGCCGAAACAAATCCCGACAAGGTGGAACGGCGAGCGCCGAAGGCTGCGCGCGATCCTTACGGTGAACTGTTGAGCGGCGTCGTCAGCCTGATCGAGGAAGCACGGATTGCGGCCGTCAGGGCCGTGAACGTCGTGCTGACGTCGAATTACTGGCTCGTCGGCCAGAGGATCGTAGAACACGAGCAGTCTGGTTCAGAGCGGGCTGGCTATGGAGAAGCGTTGCTGAAGCGGCTGGTACAGGACCTCACGATGAGGCTTGGCCGCGGTTTTTCCGAACGCAACCTCGGGCAGATGCGGCTTTTTCTATCTGGGCTGGCCAGGCGGGAATTCGGCAGACACCGTCTGCCAAATCTGTTACGGGGCCTCGTCTCCCGCTGCCTTGGTCCCATTACGTCCGGCTGCTCTCCGTCTCGGATGCCAAGGCGCGGGAATACTATGAGCGTGAAGCATTACTCGGCGGTTGGTCTGCGCGTCAACTCGATCGTCAAATCGCCAGTCTTGCCTACCAGAGAACCCGTGGCGCAAGATCGCGTTCGACCATAGAAGAGACCTTGCCCGCTGATGCTCACGTGAGAGATCCGTTCGTCCTCGAGTTCCTGAATTTAAGAGACGAATATTCGGAGACGGAACTCGAAAATGCGCTCATCCAGAGCATCGAGCAGTTTCTTTTGGAATTGGGCAATGATTTCGCGTTCGTCGCCAGACAAAAGCGGCTGCGCATCGGAACCGAATGGTATCGTGTTGATCTGGTTTTCTTCCACCGCCGGCTTCGGGCTCTCATCATCGTGGATTTGAAACTCGGCAAATTCACACACGCGGATGCAGGCCAAATGAACCTGTATCTGAACTACGCCCGCGAACATTGGACGCATCCGCATGAGAACCCGCCAGTGGGGTTGATTCTCTGCTCGGAAAAGGACGCTGCTGTTGCTCACTATGCTCTGGGCAACGTCGCGAACCAGGTACTCGCCCGCGAATACCAATTGACCTTCCCAACGAAGCTGAAATCGCAGCACGAATCGAAGCGGCCCACCTACTGCTCTCGACGGCTCCTGACCGCCTCGAACCGATCGACGAGTGATGAAGCACAATGGCCAGGCGTTTCGATATCAGCGATAAGCTGATTCACTTCACGGGTGGCGGCGAGTGTGTAGATGATGCATTCACCAGAACTGGTTATTTACTTGACTCAGGTAGGCCCAAGATCTTGTGGTTTCGGAGGTCCACGCCCCGGCGACCGCTTTGGAAAAGTGCCCGTTGCCGGCGCTGAACTCCGTCCTGGAGGATGCGGAACGCCTGTGATGACTTTTTTTTTGGCGGCTCGTCAAGCGCCCGGTAAAGGGCGCCAGCGCGGCAGCCCGGGAGGTTCGCATCGCAAGCAGTCGCCCGTCGCGGCCACAGCCCCATTGTGGCTACCTGAGTGAAGTAAATAACCAGCTCACCAGATTGAGAGCGATTATTCGCGAAGGCCGGCTAATCGGCAGCAGCCGAATGATCCGCGGAGGCTATCGGTGCGTCTCCTTCTCGGAAGCTCCGCTCCCAGCATTTGCAGCCGCCTTTATCCGCGAGTTTCCTTTTACGGACGATTGCTGTCGCGAAGATCGTGATCATGGGGTACATGAGGTCGAGTACCAACCAAACTGCGGTTCCGGCCTGCCTCGACATGTGGGAACCGTTCCGCCAGAGCCAAGGCCAAAGACGAGTGAGAGCGAAGCCGCGACTCGGGCGGGCGCGGGCTATGTGCAAATCCGAGCGGCTTGCGCATCGGGCCCCATACCTGAAGTGAGCGGCTCTGGCGGCAGTTCACTCTGACGAATCGCAGGCCCCCTAAGTTGGCCACTACGGTCTCAAAGTGCTTCCTTGCGCTTGTGGTTTACCGGCAGCCGCCAAATGTCTGACAAGAAATGTCTTGCGCTGACCTATTGAAGGTATTATTATCCACAGATGAGGACTGTTGACCCAATCGGAGGGGTCGCGGTGAAAGTTGTCTTGGCGCTGTTTTGTGGAGTGCTGCGCCTCTGGGCGGATGGCCACGGGCCCGCGTTCGGTTTGTCCACCGCGACGCTGGGTGCGGGCGACGCCAGCCTCGGTACGGCCATGATGTGGCGCTCCGGGGTTTACATGTTGGCGCCCTATTTCAGCTACGGCGTCACAGGCAACTTCCAGGTCTCCGTCTCGTCTCCCTTTCACCTCAACCACGGAAACCACCCCGTGGGCCGGTTCACCGGCCTGATGCCCGGAGACCCAGAAACCGAAGTGCTGGCTGCGTGGCGGTTCCACCACAATCTAACCGGAGTGGGCACCCGCAACGAGAGCACGCTGTACGTCGGTTCGTCCGTTTCGACCCAGCATGAGCCACGGACCGATGGCCCGCCGTTCCACAGAATGCCGGGGTTCTACCTAGGCGCCGCTACCGGTCATATTTCACGGCGATTTTATGTCTGGAGCGGCGTCGGGTACCAACGGTTCGCAAGTGTCGGCGGCGATCATCCGAACCCGACGTTGCTCGGCAGCCTCGTCCTCGGCTGGCGGCCCCCATTCCTCGACAAGGAGTTCCCCAAGCCAGACGGGCGGTTCTTCTGGGAGACCACCGGCGAGAGCCTCGGGCCCGGCTGGAGGTACGAGCCGTCCCTGATCCCGGACACTCCCAGTGCCCCACCCGTTTGCGACAGCCACCACTGCGTGACCCCCCCGGGTCCCACCGGAATCGTCGCGGTGTCGAAATCGCAGGCAGTCTTCTCCGGCCCGACCTTCCTTTGGACCTGGCGGGGCGTTGCCCTGCAGAGCGGAATCCTGTTTGCTCTTTGGCGTGGTCCGAGCGGCGTACAGCCGGTCGACCGGTATCGCGCCGTTGTGGGTGTGAGCTACTTCTTTCTCAAGGGACGCAAATGATCCGGTCCATGAAAAGCGCGTTTCGGGGAATCGCAGTCGCGATGCTCCTGCTCGCGGTGGAACCGGTACGCGCGGAGTACCTGCTGATCCAACTCAAGGTCTACGGCCTCGATTGCGAGGTCTGTGCCCGCGGCGTCAGCGCGTCGGTCGGCAGGCTCGCCGGTGTGGAGACGGTCGTGGTCAGCTTGAAAAAGGGTACCGTCGAGCTCTTGCTCGCGCGCGGCAACAAGTTCAAAATGAGCGACCTCCGCAATCGCATCCGGGAAAACGGCTTTCGCCCTATGGAAGCGACCGTCACGGCGGTCGGGCGCTCTAACGGCTCGAAATTCGAGGTGCTGGGCTCGGGCGAATCTTACGACATTGGCAGCCGCGCTGCGAAAACCGATGCTATAGTCGAAATCTCGTTCGAAGTCCACTAGCGGGCTGTCACGATCAAATCGTTACCGCAGCTGAATTCAAGGCAGTTCGCTTCAGGCCCCACTGCCCAGTGGACCCGCGGCAAGTTTATCGTTTAGAGCGGCATTTTCGGCAAGGTTATGCTTTCAGGAATCCTCACAACACCGCCCGACACGCTCGTCCAGATTGATTTCCGCGCGCCAAGGCGGCAAGATTATGCTTATAGGCGGCAAAGTTATCGTTTATGGCACACTCTGCCCCGATCAATCGTGGCGGCGCGGTGAGTCAGGCAAGACCACGCACGATCATTCTGCACAATCAGGCCGGTCAACTACAAGAGGAGTTTGTGATACCTGGCCGCCACAGGCAGGGAGCCCCGCAAGATGTCGGCTTCAAGGGTTCCCGCGAGGAAGGCAGTTTCGAACGAAAAGAAAAATGCAGCCCAATGCATCGGCACCTCACTGTTGCGCCCACTGACCGGGCTCGATGAACGATTGGCTGGTTTAGTTACTTTCTGGCGCAAAAATGAGTTTTTTGGGCCGGACCAGACCACCAACGCGAGGTGCTAGAAACGTCGTTTGACGAAACTTGGAAATTTCACTTTTTGCGCTCTGCCAACACTTCGCCAAGGTGTAGTAGATTATCGGCGGTTGAAGAGGAGGTGCGAAAGATGCCCATATACGTCGATATCCGGGAGAACGAGGTATTGGGGCCCATGTACGAGAGGGCCGTGCAGGAAGGCCGGCAGGAAGGCCGGCAGGAAGGCGAATTGGTAATCCTCCGC
>Ga0209067_10002585_pt1 | contig 10649 bp, 11 predicted proteins | sample ColStrG_CSR_2013_FD_187199 | JGI IMG/M metagenome (GOLD analysis project Ga0209067, IMG submission 187199) | Freshwater sediment microbial communities in response to fracking from Pennsylvania, USA - Cold Stream Run_MetaG_CSR_2013 (SPAdes)... | ecosystem: Environmental > Aquatic > Freshwater >... | reverse complement strand
CTCTACGGGCTATCGCTATGGTCCTACTCGTCGGAAAGTATTTCGCAAGCAGTGCTGGAGTAGCCTTCGCTACACCCTCTGGAAAATTTATATGGAGGATTAACTCTTCATACCACACTTTGCTGATTTTCTTTTGTAGATCATATTTTCGCTTTCTAAAGGAAGGCATTCTTACTCCCGTGTATTAAATTTCTTTTTGACAACTTAGTTACATTTTTTAATAACCTATTGATTTTATTGGTTATTTTTTATTTTTCATATGCTTTTCAATTGCAATGCTGTCTTGTTTTTTTATGTCAGGATTTAGTGTACCTTTTTTTTCTTCATAAAATGCGGATTGCGCAGGTGTCACAAATTAGGTATGGATTTTGTCAAAAGCACAAAAAATAGCAGTCGTAAAAAAAGCACTAACCGCTCAATTCGTAGGTCTCTACGGCGAAGAAATGAGAGTTGACGTATTAAAGGTGGTTTTGAAATACGGTTCGCTCGGAGCCGTTACAAATGCCATTAATAAGGGGCACCTAGATCTACCTGTTTACGGTAATCCTCCTAAGGGGAAAACAGTAAAGAGTGCTGACGTAGCGACTTATATAGCGGAACAGTATGCCAACGCGTTAACCAATAAACTAACTAAGAAGGAGGTGGAAAATGAAATAGTCGTTTTAGAATTTAACTGAAGTAATTAACCGGCATTGATTAAGTGCAGAAATGAAAAAAGCCCTGGAGATGTACCACCATCTTCAGGGCCTCGGAAGTCTTAGTTTGAACCCAGACTTTCCCTCATTTTATGCCATTCCTGTTTCCTGTCAAGGGGTAAAGCCCCTCACGGTACAGCTATGCCTATCTGAAATGGTTCGGTATTTCGAGCTATTTAACCAGTAATAGGAGCATCAAAATGCTATATACAATATCGATTCACTCGCCCGGGCGGTCTCAATGCTCTGGCGTGGAAAATCTAATTCATTCTCAAAATAACTTAAGACTTATGAGATTGCTGGACCAAGAGATTGATCCTAAAGATCATTTTTTTCGGAAAGGCTTAGATAAAAATTTTCAGCGTTTTACTTTATCTCAACAGACAAGGAGCGTTGGCTATGAACACTAAAAACATGGTGCTTATCAGGGAAATTTGTCGCTTAGTTTTAACTTCTCCAAGCTCTATTAACGAAATTGCGCGAATATATTCTACTTCGTCACGGCGTGTATCACGTATTAGAAAGAAGCTTACAAAACTCAACTTAACGTGGGAGTTAATAGATAGTTATGGCGACCAGCAGTTAAAAAAACTCCTATACCCAAAGCAGCGAAACCGTTATGTTCGACGAATACCTAATTGGAGTGAGATTCACGAACAAATGGGTCGTAAGTTCCAAACGCGCATTCAAATATGGGAGGAGTATCGTTTAATCAATCCTGCTGATGCTTTTAGCTATTCTCAATTTACTTACCACTATGCGAGATTTCGAAAAACTGTTGACGTAACAATGAGAATGAGTCATCAGCCTGGTGAGTGTGTTTTCGTTGATTATGCCGGACTTACCATTCCTTGGCAGGACGACGATGTTGAGCGAAAAGCACATGTTTTCGTAGCCGTATCGGGTGCAAGTAATTGTACTTATTCTTTAGCGTGCCGCGATCAATCGACAGAATCTTGGATCGATGCGCACAATAAAATGTTTGCATTTTTTGGCGGTGTTCATCAAGTTGTCGTGCCAGATAATCTGAAGGCTGCTGTGATTAAGTCAGGAAGCTTTCCAACATTAAATCGCACATATCTTGAAATGGCGAAACATTACGAAATTACAATAGCGCCAGCAAGAGTTCGTCGGCCACAGGATAAATCCAAGGCTGAAGCTGGTGTATTGTTCGTGTCTCGCTGGATTACAGCTCCACTTCGTCGCAGAAAGTTTTTCAGTCTTCAAGAAATTAATGAAGCGATTGATGAACTATTACCTGCTCTTAACGAACGAAAATTTCGTCGTTTGGAAGGCACAAGACTCTCTCGCTTTTTAGATATTGATAAGCCTGCCCTCAAGCCTTTACCCGCTAAACCATTTGAATGTGTTACGTGGGTGCATGAGCAACGTGTTCCCCCAGATTACCACGTATATATCGAAGGGCACGCATACAGCGTGCCTTATCGATACGTTGGAAAAATGGTTGAAGCTTGCTATTCATTAAGTTCTGTTCAATTTTTTCATGACCACCAGCGTGTGGCGTCGCATCTACGAAGTTTTGAAAAAAATGGTCGTACTTTAGATAAGACGCACATGCCTCATGCTCATCAAGCTTACTCTGAACGTCAGTTTGGTGATTTTCTAATGTGGTCAAAAAATATTGGGGTTTATGCCATAAGTGCTGTCGAGGCTCAGTTTGATGGTAAGCCAGAATACTCCTACACCGCCGCAATTAATTGCGACAAACTTAAACGTTTGTGTACATTGCACGGCGAGGCACGATTTGAAGCTGCATGCCAGAGAGCAAGTTTATTGCAATCGTTAACCGTCAAAACTATTCGTTCAATTCTGACTAGGAAAATTGATGCTCTAGATGTGCCTGAAGAATTGAATGTGGAGAGTTTTCCTATCCATCAAAATTTACGTGGTGCTGATTACTACTCTACTGGAGGTGGCATGTAATGAACGACAATCAAACTTATAACAAGCTCGCTGATATGCGGTTGTATGGGATGATGAATTTAAATCAGCGATTTAACGAAAATCCCCATGTCATGCCGTCAATACCACAGGAATATTTTGCATCAATGGTTGATGCAGAATATCACGACCGCAATCATCGTAAACAGTTACGCCTAATGAAAAATGCAAAATTAAAATATACTAATGCCTTTTTGGAGGATTTTGATTTTTCTATTGATCGTGGCGTTAGTAGACAATTAATTGGATGGTTATGTGGATTGTCATGGTTGGATAAAAAGCAAAACCTAATTATTACAGGCCCAACGGGTTCAGGGAAATCGCATACTGCATGTGGAGCCGGTAATAATGCAATACGCGCTGGGCATTCAGTTCTATATAAACGAGTCCCTCGATTTTGCGAAGAACTTGAAGTTGCGCATGGTGATGGTTCGTTGCCGAGTCTTCGTGCAAAAATCCAAAAATTTCATTTATTAATTTTGGATGAGTGGGCTGTCTCACCATTAACACCTCGTGCGCGTTTGGACTTGCTAGAGATTATTGAAGACCGTGCTGGTTCAGGTTCGTTGATTGTTACATCGCAAATGCCAGTCGAACAATGGCATAGTTTTATTGGTGAACCTACGATTGCAGACGCAATTTTAGATCGTATTGTTCATCGTTCCCATAAAATTGAATTGCGTGGTGAGTCAATGCGCAAGTTAAAGGAATCGGTTCAAGAGGTGCGCCATGTATAAAACCCATAGTACTAACAGTATAAATAGCGCTGCTATTTCACAACAAATGTCTTCTTTGCAATTGGACATCTTTCGTGAAGAAGAGCTGCGGCATAACCCTGATCAATTGATTACCTCGCAGGTATTTCAGCATTACCACAAAAAACTCAACGAACACCCAGCGTTGATACACGCACTTAGCTCAAGAAAAGTGAAGGAGGAATATCTTGATCAATTCAACATCGGATTTTGTGATCGAACAATGGGTTTTGAATTGCAGTCACCTAAGTGTCTCTTGGGTTCACAAAATCGAGGTCGCTTACAGCGCTTGGGTTTGCTTAAGGATAGCGGCCATGAGTTTTTTAGAGGTGCGTTAGTGATTCCCTATCAAGATAATCAAGGAAATATTGTAGGGGCTTACGGACGCCGCTGGCGGCATCAACGACGATCTCCTTCATATCATCTTTTTTGGAATGCTGATCAGTCACCATTATTTAATGAAAAGGCTTTGATGCAGAATGCAAATATTATCCTGTGCAAAAGTCCTATTGATGCACTAACAATGATGTCTGCTGGAGTAAGTAATGTTGTTGCAACAATGGGGGTTAAAGGTTTTAACCAAAGCCAGTTGGAACAAATGGTTGATGCAGGCACAAAATGTGTTTCTATTGCATTTGATCAAACGCCAGAGGCTCAACGTTATGCACGATTAATATCCCAAGCCTTGGCAGTAGTTAATATATCCTGCAAGAAAATAACACTGCCTATTGGTTTGGATATAAATGATTATGCAATGCTGCATGATAATGTCGAGGCAGCTTTCAGAACTATCATTGAAACTGCCAAACCAACATCTCAAAGGTATGCATATTTAGAAAAACTCCATAAAGGAAATTTTTCCATTCGAATCGGAACACTAGACGAGTGTATTGATTTTTATTTGGATGAGCGCAAAAGTGCTGGAAATAGTAAAAGAGGTTTGGAAACTAGCCGATATCACTTGCATCAGTTTCGAGATTATTGTCTATCCAAATCAATTTTTAAGGTGAGTGATTTAACTTCGGCGATTCTTGAAAGTTATCAGTTTCATGTGCAAAAAGTTGTAAATCCTTTTTCGGGTTTTACAATTTCCCTCTGTACTCAAAATGAGCGGTTGGATGCGGTATCTAGGATGCTAGCAAGATTGCATTACTTTGGGATTATTGCAGAGCCAATGTTTTTTGTTCAGCGAGATGGAGTGCTTCATTGAATAAAAAACCAAAACTAAAAGGACTCGGCCAATGTGCCGAGTTCTATTTTGAAGATTGCATGGCGTTGGGTGAGAGCAATTCCACAGTCCATTCAAAACGTTTGCTGCTTGCTCACTTTATAAAATGGGCAAACGGGTGCGATATTTCTAGATTGCAGCAAATTGATATGATGGTAATGGAAGAATATCGGCGTCATATCCACCGCTACCGCAAAAAAAATGGGGAGCCATTAGATATAGCTACACAATGTGCCCGCTTGATGGCTATCACGAAATTTTTAAAGTGTATGGATTACTATGGTTTTATTGATGGCGAGTTTGCTCGCAAATTTCGATTGCCGCGAATTCCACGTCGGTTACCTAAAAATATTCCTTCCGTCCATGAAATCGAAATGGTTTTAAACCAATCCTTAATTATGGGGAGGTTAACTATTCGTAATCGAGCGATTATAGAAGTTTTGTTCGCCACGGGTATTCGCCGGATTGAATTGGTTAATCTTAATATTCGAGATATCGATTTTAATCGGCAAATATTGACGGTCAGAGAGGGTAAAAATAAGAATGATCGCAATGTACCTATTGCCAGGCGAGCGCTGGACTGGATTCAGCGCTATCTAAAAGAGATGCGGCCATCACTCGCTAGTTTGGCGTCAGGTGATGCGCTCTTCTTGACGGAGGCAGGGCAACGCATGAAGGCACACAAAGTCACTGGCATGGTGACCAAGTGTGTAGAAAGATCAGGGATCGATAAAAAGGGTTCTTGCCATCTATTGCGTCATGCTACTGCCACCGAAATGTTAAGGCATGGGGCTGATATCAGGGAGGTGCAGGAAATGCTAGGGCATAGCGATATTTCATCCACTCAAATCTACGCACATGTGACAATCAATGACCTGAATCGCGTGTATTACCAAACCCATCCAGCGGCTCAAACTCTATCTATATAATAAGCCTTTGTTTTATAGAGTGATTTGGCGTCAAATACATTTGGGATTGTCAAATTTGGAACCTACAGTTATCAAATAGCCGATTTATGGTAACCATAGCATCCAGTTGTCTCTTTATCTTCTCTTTAATGATCACTATACTTACCATATCAATGCAAAATGGTAAGCATAATGTCCACCGAAAAGCCCGATCAAAAGCGTAGCGCAGTTGTGTTTCCTAAAAACCAGAAAGTGCTGGCGCAGCTGGGGGAGAACATCAAGCTTGCCCGCATGCGCCGTAACTACACGCAATTGCTCATTTCCGAGCGTACTGGGCTAAGTCGCCTTACTATACGCAAGATAGAGGCTGGTGATAGTAAAGTATCCTTAGGTCATTACGTGTCAGTTCTCAGCGTGCTGGGGTTGGTAGAAGATCTGGCGAAAGTGGCTAGTGACGATGAGCTTGGCCGCAAACTGCAAGACATCAAGCTGATGAGTAAATAACAATGAACACGGAAATCTACGTCTTTGCCGACTGGGAAGACTTTGCTGAACCTACCTTAGTGGGCACTTTGCGTTCTGCGGTTAGCAAAAATAAAGAACATTTCAGCTTTAGTTACGACAATACGTGGCTGCAATCATCCAATGCCCAAAAAATTGATCCGGACTTAGAGCTGTATTCTGGTGAGCAACATAGTGTAGATACTAATAACTTCAGGGCTTTTTTGGATTCCTGCCCAGACCGTTGGGGTCGGTTATTAATGAAACGCCGCGAAGCTATTATTGCTCGGCAGGAAGATCGCCGACCGCATGTGCTTAACGAAGTGGATTATCTGCTCGGTGTACATGACCTTTATCGCCAAGGTGCGCTGAGATTTAAAAGAACGCTAGATGGTGCGTTTCTTGATAACGATGAACGCTTGGCAGCACCACCAATTTCTTCACTTAGAGAACTTGAGCACGCGGCAAAGCAAATTGAAGAAAGTGATAGCGATGACCCTGAATATCTAAAGTGGTTGTATATGCTGATGTCCCCAGGCTCTTCTCTGGGTGGGGCAAGACCAAAAGCTTGCGTAGTAGATGAAGAAAATCATTTATGGATTGCGAAATTTCCAAGCCAACATGATGATCATGACATAGCTGCTTGGGAATACCTTGCTTATCAACTTGCAATTAATGCCGGTATAGAAATGGCACCTTGTCGCATCGAAAAATTTAATAGTCATTACCATACTTTTTTAACGAAACGATTTGATCGCACAACATCAAGCAGATTGCATTTCACTTCGGCAATGACGCAGCTTGGTTACTATGATGGCGATTATGAGGCGAGCTATTTGGAGTTGGCTCAATTTCTTACTGAGCACGGCTCCAATACCAAAAAAGACTTGGCGCAGCTATGGCGTCGCATCGTTTTCAATATCGCTGTTTCTAATACCGATGACCATTTGCGAAATCATGGTTTTATATATCACAAGGGTGGCTGGATTCTTTCGCCTGCGTATGACATAAATCCGGTAACGCCTGCCAATGGATTGCATCTAAATATTACAGATAGTGATAACCGTTTGGATTACGATTTAGCAATGCAGGTGATCGAATTTTTTCAGCTAGATAAAACTACGGCGGAAAAAATAAAAGATGAGGTAATAAAGAGTGTTGATCAGTGGGGAAAGATGGCGACTACTATTGGCATTAGTCGTAACGAGCAACAATTGATGGCTCCTGCGTTTAACGTATAGCTTTCTTTTTGGATGTATCGCGTCTAGAGAAGAAAATACTTCTATGCGTTATGCGCTGTAATTGACAGACAGCAAAGCTATGGCGTTATGTAGGTTCGCTTTGTGCCCAAAGCGGGCTTTGGCATTTGAGTTATCGGCATTGCAGGCGGAAATAGCTGTAGCATAAGTAAATATTTGGAAACGTATTCGATAAGATGGATAAATGAAGAGTAAGAAAACTCAACCAATTCAAAAAGCTATCTCTCCAGACTTAGTTATCTATTCCAGAGCCGGTGATACCTTTCACTATCGCTGGGCTGCTAGGCGTTGCCTGCGCTTACTGGATTTTAACTCTAACCTACATCAGATAACGATAGAGGGATCCAAAGAGTCAAAGCTGGGCGGAGAATATGTTATTGATACTGCTGAATATGGTGATCATGCCCAAAAGGGAAAGTTTGTTGAATACTTCCAATTGAAGCACTCAACTGTACAGCTTCATAAGAGCTTTACTCTCAGTAGCCTTAAAGAGAGTGTCGAAGGATTTGCAAACCGTTTTAGAGATTTGGATAAAAACACACACAATTTCTCCAGCATTAAATTCACTATTGTCACCAACCGCCCAATTAGTTCAGGATTTAAAAAATCAACAGCAAAATTGGCTGCTGGTGAATCTGGTGGCGCAAATTTTGATGCAACCATAAAAGCTTATACCAAACTGAAAGGAAAAAAACTGTCTGAGTTTTGCAGTTGCCTATATTTTTTTGATGGCGAGGGTGATTATGATGCGCAAAAGCATGAGCTTCATCGGGAGCTATCTAGGCTGACATGTGAGGCAAGCGATACCAAGCCACTGCTTAATCTTGTTGAGCTGATCAGAGCGCGGATTGAACCCAAAAGCACTCGAAAAGATATTAACAAAGATGATGTTTTGGAACAGTTTGGGCTAACTTCGGAAAAAGATCTCTTTCCTGCGCCACCTCTATTTGAAAAATTATCATCTCCAATTATTCGCGACCAATATGACCGCCTGTATCAATCAATTGTAAATTCGCAATCATCTTTTTTAATTTTCAAGGCTGTAGGCGGCACCGGTAAGTCTGTCACTTGCAATCAACTGATTGATCGTTTTGACAATGGTTCTTTGGCCATGGCCTATGATTGTTTTGGCAACGGCGGATACCGCAAGCTCAGCGAACACAGGCACAGAGTCCGTGACGCATATGTTCAGATTGCAAATCAACTTGCTCAGCGAGGTTTATGTGAGCCGATGATCCCTTTTAATCGGGATCAAGATGACAAGTTAACTCAGGGATTTTTAACGCGATTATCGAAGTCGATTAAAAAACTTCGTGAAAGCAATAAAGACGCTTTATTGGTTATTCTATTTGATGCGGTAGATAACGCGGAGATGGCTGCACAGGAATTTGGAGACCGTTGCTTTGCTAGCCATCTGTTGCGAGAAAGTTTACCTGAAGGTTGTAAGGTCGTTTACCTGTCAAGGCCAGAGCGTGTTCATCTATTCAGCCCACCCACTTCAATTTTACAAGTAGAAATTGAGCCATTTAATGACCAAGAATCTCTTCAATATCTTCAGACCAAATTCCCTGATGCTTGCCTAAATGATGCTATTGAATTCCGTCGATTGACTGACGGTAATCCGCGCGTTCAGGCCAATACGTTGGCTCTGAATAGGCAATCGATTGAAGATGTTCTAGCCTATCTAGGGATAGGTGGTAAAACTGTGGAAGATTTAATTGAGGAACAGCTTAGAAATGCAGTTGCAAAAGTAAAAAGCATATATCCACAAAACTTTGCACAGCATGTCGAAGAAATATGTACTGGCTTGGCATCGCTACCACCCTTCATTCCTCTCGAAGTATTAGCTGCTGTTTCAGGTACAGATGTATCAGCGGTGAGGAGCTTTATCGCTGATTTAGGTCGACCGCTATGGTTAACTGATAATTATGTTCAATTTCGGGATGAGCCAACAGAAAATTGGTTTACCAGAACCTACGTAGCAACAACAGACCAAATTAAAACATACATTGCCAGACTGGAACCGTTTGCTGACACTTTCTCATACGTTGCAGAAGCACTACCATCACTACTTCTAAAATCCGGGCAATACGATGTGCTAATAGCGTTGGCTTTATCAGAAGATAAGCTGCCGACAGACAATCCCGTCGACGCAAGAAATATTCAAGTTTACCGCCTGCAATTTGCATTTAAAGCCGCATTAAAAAATAAACAGTACTTGGATGCATGTAAGTTAGCTCTGCGAGCGGGCGAGGAAGTGGCTGGGAGTGATCGACAGCTAGGAATTTTGTCCGAGAACATCGATCTTGCTACTCGCTTTTTATCAGCACAACGTGTGATGGATCTGGCTCATCAGCGCAATATGCGTGGTGCATGGAACGGTTCAGAAGCTTTATATTCTGCTGCGTTGCTGTCGGCGATCCCAGAGTGTGAAGGAGAGGCACGTAGCTATCTGCGCTCAGGCTGGCATTGGTTGTGTCGTTATTTTGAAGAAAAGGAAATAGAAAAGAATGACGATGGTTATGGCCATAGCCAAGATAAATTGGAGGATAAGTTTACAACTACTTTCGGGATTATGATCCGAGTATTGGTAGGTATATTGAGTCTGATCCGATTGGGCTCAGCGGCGGCATAAATACTTACGCTTATGCGCTACAAAATCCTCTCACGAATACAGACCCAAAAGGATTGGAAGTTATGATTTGTCATAGGCCTGCGAATTTACCTTTCCCGCTAAATCATACAGATCACTATTGGTGGAAAACTGATACATATGAATCTGGTATGGGGAAACTAATAAGCCAGGTCAGATACCTGCACAAGGGAATTCTGGATTACCATTTACCCCTGTATCAACAGTTGATCACACGGGGCAATCCCTTGCGTCAAATGCAGTGTGTAAACAAGCTGATGATGATATTGATGAAGAATGTGTAAATGAGAACATTAAGCCAGGTCAGGATTTAGGTTATTTTTTACCTCCTGCTAATGATTGCATGACTCTTATTATTAAGGTGGGCTACAAATGCAAAAAGAAAAAGTAATGAAGCTATCTTTTAAAAAGATTGCGAAGTATTTTTTTGTTGTGCTTTTTACAATTGCAGGGCTTCTCTATTTAAATAATGTTATTGCTCAACTTTGGTTGGTAGGTGGACCCCCAACTACTGATTTGGATACACACAGAAAAATTGCTTTCTGGCATAGCTTAGTTTCAGTTTTGTTTTTTATACTGGCTGCTGTGACAAGCAGGATAAGGCTACGTGAAGTGAAGTAATTTTTAATGCTAAAGCCCAGCACAGAAATGTGCTGGGCTTTTTATGGACAACAACTTTGTAATGGTA
>Ga0209067_10002584_pt1 | contig 10650 bp, 9 predicted proteins | sample ColStrG_CSR_2013_FD_187199 | JGI IMG/M metagenome (GOLD analysis project Ga0209067, IMG submission 187199) | Freshwater sediment microbial communities in response to fracking from Pennsylvania, USA - Cold Stream Run_MetaG_CSR_2013 (SPAdes)... | ecosystem: Environmental > Aquatic > Freshwater >... | reverse complement strand
ACCGGCGGACAAAACCAGTGCCAGCTGCGCATGCCAGGCCAGCTCATGCGTGGCCAGAAACCAGACTGACAGGATGAACGAGACCCATAAAATGGGCACCGACGCATAAGTGATGTAGCGATAGTAGCGGTCGGCTTCCAGTGCCGGTACGGCCGACTCGGGCGGGTTGCTTTGATCTTCACCGAGCGCGATGTCGAGCAACGGGACGATGCAATAGATAAAAATGACCGGCAGCCAGGCCGCGCGCGCGTCGCCGCTCAACAACACCAGCAAGGCGCCGGACCCCATAAAGGCCGGGACCAGGACCGATAAAATCCAGGCGTAACGTTTGCGGTCGCGATAAGTCGTAGCAGCCAGATCGGCTGATGGTGTGCTCATTGGATGTCCCCTGTTTAATAGTTATGTCCAGTGTCGAGTTGCACTGTCATCCAGCAGTTTCCCTTTGACGTCGTCTTTTAATAACCGCTATTATTTGCATCAAATCGTCATTAACTTCCATTTTGGGAATCTGCAACGAGAATAGCACATGAATGACGCCGCTCCCACCCTCGACACGCCCGCTGTCCATCCAACCTACGTCAAGCTGCAGTGCATCGCCCTGCGCAATCATGGGGTGGATGTGGACGCGGTGCTGCACTCGGTCGGATTGGGCAGCTGGGAACAACTGGCCGGGCGGGTGACGCTGGTTGAACACCGCATCATCAACCGCCTGATACAGACTTCGCTGCGTATTTCGGGCCTGCCTTCACTTGGATTGGTGCTGGGCACCTCGATGAAAATTTCAGCGCACGGGCCGCTTGGTTACGCTGCCATGGCCAGTAAAGACCTGAAACAGGCGCTGGAGGTAACGTCACGCTACATTTCACTGCGCAATGCCATGTTGCGACTGCGGATAAAGGAGACCGACACAGGTGGAGCCTATGAACTGGTCGAGAGAATCGACTTCGCCGAAGCGCGCGAATTCATCAACGTGGCGCTGTTTGCATCGCTGGTCAGCATCATGGAAGCGGTAACCGGTCATGCGCTAGATAGCGTTGAGGTCGACCTGCCGTTTCCCGAGCCGGCCTGGCGTGCCGAGGTCAGTAAAATATTTAAGGGTAAAGTGCGCTATGGCGCGCAGCGGCTGGTTTTTTACGTCAACCATGCAACGCTGGCCCACCCCTGTATCACTGCCGATCTGCATGCCTACGAAAAGGCCTGCATGGAATGTGAGCGGCTGTTGTCGAGAGGTGCATTAACCGGCATGGCGCAACGCGTGCGCGAGTTGCTGACCGGACGTGAGGGGCAGTATCCTGGTCTGGACGCAGCGGCCGAATTTTTCAATATCTCATCGAGTACCCTGATCCGAAAGCTGAAAAAAGAGCAAACCAGTTATCAGGACCTGCTGGATGAAATTCGTCAGGAACGCGCCAGCTGGTATCTGATCAATACCAACCTCCCGGTCGATGAAATTGCCGCGCGGCTCGGGTTTGTCGACACCAGCAATTTCAGCCGCACGTTCCGCCGCTGGCACGGCGTCACGCCGAGTGCACTGCGCAAAAGTGGCAGTGCAGGCGCAGCCGATGTAAATTAATCAAACTCGCTCATCTGAAAATCAGCCTTGGCGTAACCGCAATCGGGGCAGCTCCAGCTGTCCGGAATATCGGCCCACCGCGTGCCCGGCGCAAAGCCTTCGGATGGCAGACCGGCTGCCTCGTCATAGATAAAGCCGCATAAGCTGCAGACCCAGACTGTAAATGGTGTGTTATTCATGGAGTCAGTGTGGCGGCTTTTTGGTGGGTGGACTACCGCCTTTAATGGCAGAAATTCGTCAATAACTGGCAGCCCCGGATGGACCTGGGAGGGTGTTACTTGTCTGTTCAATATGAATTAGCTTGCATGACAAGCTAAGTGCTGTGTTCAATTGGATCGGCAGCAACGCAAATCCAAATTAAATGGGCTCTCGCTTTGTGCACGCCACAATTCATAATAAAATAATTCCAATATGCAACTTGAAGTTTTTGTTGATTATCAAAAAGGCGATTTTTACCACAGCATATGATTCAGCATGAACGCCGGTTCCGGCAGCGGAAAAATGGTGGCGCTGAAAAATGAACGTCAATTCAAGAAAAAGGAAATGCCATGAATTCCCTGAAATCCCTGTCCGCCTTGCTTGTGTTATTGGTACTGGCGGCCTGTGGTGGCAACGGCGGCAGCCCCGTTACTTCACCTACCCCTGCACCGGTCGCCATGAGCATGAAAAAAGTCATGCAAAGTATGGCCACTTCCGGTTACAGCTACAACATGAGCATGTCAGGCAACCTGAACGGTTTTGCAGTGAGCGGAAGTGGCACGGCAGTAATGAGTCCTGCAACGCAAACTACCTGGAATGGCGCACCTGCCTTGTCGGAAACCTTGGTTCTAACCGGTCAGTTGGCCGCAAATGGCATCAGCGTGCCGTTCAGTTCGACTGCGACGAGTTATCTCGATCCGTCGACTTACAATGCGCTGGTGACGGTTGGTGCCAACGGTACCGCGGTAAAATTTTCCGGCTCCTGGCCTGACAGCGTCACGGCAGGCAGTACCGGTAGTTTTCAGGGGGTGATCTACAGCGATTCGAACATGACCGCACAGGTTGGAACCATCACTGCGGCCTATGAAGTGACCGCAAAGACCGCCACTGCACTGAACGCCAAAACCGTGCTGACCTATACCAATGCCGCGGGCCAGACTGCGGAAACCGCCACAACGACCTATCAATTGAACTCGGATGGCACCGGCAAAATTACTTCGATTGAAGTCGCCACTACCGGAGTGGGTGGACTTTTGGGTGGTAATGTAACGGGGGATCTGGTATTTACGGTGCAATAACGAATTCAGCAATCTAAAGCGCCCCGATTTGTCGGGGCGTTTTTCTATTCGAACATTGGGCATACGGCCCAAGTTGGGATCCATCATCCGCACCAGGAAAATAAGAACAGGAAGTAATAAAAAATGAACGATATCAAATGCCCGCACTGCGGCACCGCCTTCAAGGTTGATGAAACGGGCTATGCCGATATTCTTAAACAGGTCCATGACGCCGAGTTCGACCAGCAATTGCATGAGCGCCTGGCTTTGGCCGAAAGAGAAAAGCAAAATGAAATTGCGCTCGCAGAAGCGAAAGCAAGCAGCCAGGCTGCCGCGGCCGCCGCGGCCAAAGACGCAGAAATTCAAAAGCTGGAAGCCAAATTGGCTGCCGGTGACACAGAACGAAAGCTCGCCGTAGCCGAAGCAATGAGCGCACTTGAAAGGGAACGCGACGCACTCGCCAATGCCCTCGAACGCGCAAACGGGCACGCACAAACTTTGACTGAGCAGGCAGAAGCCAAGCTGGTCCATGAACTGCAAAAGTCGGCCGCTGCCAAAGACGCCGACATCCAGGCCCTGAAGGCACAACTGGCCAGCAAAGAACTCTCTGAAAAACTTGCGATCACAGAAGCAGTGACAGCGGTCGAAAGACAGCGAGATGAACTCAAGAACAACCTTGAGCGCGCGGAACTTGAAAAGCAGATCGCCGAAAAGGCGCTCAAGGAAAAATACGAGACTCAGATCAAAGACCGTGATGACGCCATCGAGCGGCTTCGGGATATGAAAGCACGCCTGTCAACCAAGATGGTGGGTGAAACGCTGGAACAGCACTGCGAAACCGAATTCAATCGCCTGCGCGCGACTGCTTTTTCGAAAGCGTATTTTGAGAAGGACAATGACGCCCGTTCCGGCAGCAAAGGCGATTACATTTTTCGGGACAAGGATGAAAACGGTACCGAAATCGTGTCGATCATGTTTGAGATGAAAAACGAAGCGGATCAGACAGTAACCAAAAAATCGAACGAAGATTTCTTTAAAGAGCTGGACAAAGATCGAAATGAAAAGGGTTGTGAATATGCCATTTTGGTGTCATTGCTCGAACCGGACAGTGAACTCTACAACACCGGGATCGTTGACGTCTCGCACCGGTACCAGAAAATGTACGTCGTGCGGCCGCAGTTCTTCATTCAGATTATCACCCTGTTGCGTAACGCGGCGATGAATTCGCTGTCGTACAAGAATGAGCTGGCCTTGGTAAAGTCACAGAACATTGATATCACGAATTTCGAAACCGATCTCGATAACTTCAAGACGGCCTTCAGCAGAAATTATGAACTCGCATCGGGCAAGTTCAAGCTGGCGATCGATGAAATCGATAAATCCATCGATCACCTGCAAAAAACCAAGGATGCGCTGCTCGGCACTGATCGGAACCTGCGATTAGCGAACGACAAGGCTCAGGATGTGACCATCAAAAAGCTGACCAAGGGAAACCCGACGATGGAAGTCAAATTCAGGGAGCTCGCGAAGGGCACGGTGGCGGATGTTCGAAAGGAATGAAAGTATTGCTGTTACCAGAAATACGGCGCTTTATTTATGAAGAGGGAAAAAATGAAAAGATTAATGTTGGCTTGTTATTTTTTTGCACTGGTTAATTCCACTTATGCCGCAGATTTAAGTGGCGAATACAAATGCGAGTTGGTAGACCATAGTGACGGCTACTTTACTGCCAAACTGGTTTTAAAATTGAATCCGGCTTCCAGCAAAATGGACAAAGGGTATGCCAGCTATGACATTGATTTTTATGTGGCGAACATTCCTTATCCCTACACCGGAATAGCTGCTGCCCGTGGCAATGATCTGGCGCTGTATTTTGAAAGTACCGGAGACAAGAAAAATCCGGATGATCGCGGTGTAGGTATTGTCTCGGCGGTGATGGATCAGGACAAATCTGGTAAACAAATCGTTAGCCTGCATAAGTTCTATTACGAGAAGTCGTACAAAGGGAATGGTAATTTCGGTTTTGAAAATTGCATTAAAGTGGATTGAGCAAAGTTGATCTATTCCTTGCTGTAGACGATTTTGTAAAGGACGCTCGGAAACGGGACTATTCATTCACGACTCTTCGTTGGCGCCCAAACGGAGCACGAACTGCAGCGGATAAAACAAAAGGGTTACCAGCCGAAGCAGGTAACCCTTTGTTTTTACATCTCATTCTTGGTGGCCCGGGGCGGAATCGAACCACCGACACAAGGATTTTCAATCCTCTGCTCTACCGACTGAGCTACCAGGCCAAGTCCGCAATTATAGCCAAGTCTGGTGTAAAATGGAAAGACTTTTTTTCGTTAATTTCCTGCCACTGCCACCCAGCGCTGTTTTTGTGTGGTCGATTTCGTAAATAATTGTCATTTTTTCTGTGAGCCTCTATGCAATGCGAGATAGCAGTTATCGGTAATGGTGCAGTGGGCAAGGCAACCGCGCTGGGCTTTGCTCTGGCCGGATTCAATGTGGTTCTGGTGGCGGCCAATTCGGCCAAAGCGCTCACGCCGGAATGGGACCGGCGCGTGTTCGCGCTGAACCATACTGCCAAAAATCTGCTGTGCAAATTAAAAGTCTGGGATGCGTTGGATCTGCAACGTGTCGCGCCGGTGGAAGCCATGCACGTTGCGGAAGAAGACGGCGCGATTCTGAAAATGGATGCGTACGCAGCCAACCGGCAGGAACTGGCTTGGATTATCGAAGACCAGAATTTGAATCAAGCCCTCGATGCCGCATTGCGCTTCGCCCCCAATCTCCAGATCATTTCCGGTAAAACCGTCGCGGTGACTGCCGATTTTTCTGAACTGACTCTCGACAACAATACAACTCTGCAGGCTGAACTGGTGGTCGGTGCCGATGGTGCCCAATCGTGGCTGCGCAATCAGGCCAATATTGGCCTTGACTATCGCTCCTACGGTCAGCGTGGTGTGGTCGCCAATTTCAGTTGTTCTAAGCCGCATCATGGCGTTGCACATCAGTGGTTTGCCGGTGAACAGGGCATCATCGCCTTGTTGCCCTTGCCCGACCAGCAGGTTTCGCTGGTCTGGTCCGCGCCGGAAACATTGGCGGCCACCTTGATGTCTGAAACTGCCGAACAGATCGCCGCACGTCTGGCGCACTTTTGCAGCGAACAACTCGGTGAGTTGATTTCCCTGCCACCGCACAGCGCGCTGGCATTTCCGCTTCAATTTATAGGTCCGCACAGCATGACCGGGCCGCGTCTGGCGCTGGTCGGCGATGCGGCCCATGTGGTGCATCCGCTGGCCGGACATGGCATGAATCTGGGATTTGGCGACGTAGTCGCATTGCTGGAGGCAGTAGCCAATCGCGAAACATGGCGCAGTTGCGGTGATGAACGGGTTCTGCAACGTTACGCACGGGCTCGCAAGGAAGACGTCATGCTGATGCAGTTGGCTACGGACGGATTGTCCCGATTGTTCAGCTCGCAGCTGAATCCGGTCAAAACGTTGCGTAATGCAGGAATGAATCTGGTGAATAAGCTGCCGTTTTTGAAAAGGCAATTTATTTTGCAGGCGATGGGTAAATAGAAAGACTTCAAATTAAGGCAGATATGCATATCATGAAAAAAGCAGCGGTGGTACTGGCAAGCGTCGCGTTGGGTTTCTTGCTGACTTCGGCCAGTGCCCAGACCGATGTCGAAGCGAATATCAAAAAATTGATTGAGCCAAAACTGGGTACCAATGTCAAAGTGGATTCCGTGAAGAAAACGCCGTATGCCGGATGGTATGAAGTTCTGTCCGGGGACGAAATTTTTTATACCGATGAAAAGGTCCAGTATCTGTTTGTCGGTAACGTGATGGATCTGAATTCACGCAGAAACCTGACCAAGGCGCGGATGGAAAGCCTGCACTCCCTGAATTTCAAGGATCTGCCGTTTGATCTGGCGTTCAAACAGGTCAAGGGCAATGGCAAGCGTGTGATTGCCGTGTTTGAAGATCCGAACTGCGGTTTCTGCAAGCGTCTGCGCAAGGCTCTGGAAAACGTCGACAACATCACTATTTACACGTTCATGTATGACATTCTGTCGGATGATTCTGCTGTCAAGTCGCGCAATGTCTGGTGCACCACCGATCCGGCCAAAACCTGGAATGACTGGATGGTGAAAGGTATTCCGGCACCGGAGGCGCCGGACAGTTGCATGTCCAATCCGCATGAAAAAATCATGGAGCTGGGTGCCAAGTTGCATATCAGCGGGACACCGGCGATCTTTTTTGAAGATGGTTCACGCATTCCAGGATTTATCGATGCTGCGGCTATGGAAGAAAAATTAGCGACGGTTAAATAATCGCACCGCGCACGATGAGTCGGGAAAATACAATCGGCGTATTACTGGCTGCAGGTGTCGGCCGGCGATTTGATGAAAGTGGCGCGCGCAACAAGTTATCTCAGTTGCTGGCAGATGGGTTGTCGGTTGCCTCCAGATCAGCGCGCCTTCAACTGGACGTGTTGCCACGGGTAGTTGCCGTGGTGCGTAATGAGGAAATAGCAGAGCAGTTGCGGCACCAGGGTTGTCATGTCCTGATTTTTTCTGAAGCAGAAAAGGGGATGGGTGCTTCGCTTGCCTGTGCGATCACGTTTATTGAAAGGCATTTTCCAGAAGCCCGTTCCGCGCTGATTGGTTTGGCAGACATGCCGTATATTTTGCCCTCTACAATCGCGGGTGTGGTGAAGCAACTGGAGCAGGGTGCCGAGATAGTGCAACCGCTCTATCGGCAGCAGCCCGGGCATCCGGTGGGCTTTGCCCGCTGTCATTTTGCAGCGCTGGGCGCCTTGCAGGGTGACACCGGTGCGCGGGATCTGCTGCGCAACTTTCCGGTAGTGCAGCTGGAAGTGGATGATCCCGGCATAATTCAAGATATCGATTACCAGTCAGATTTGCTCCAATCGAACTAATTTTATTTTTATTGAGACATGAACCATCAATTTTTAAGCAAACGCCTGGCGCATCAGCTGGGCATTATCGGATTGGTCCCTTTTGTTTTTCTGAGTATGGCCTGCTGGATTGCGCACCCGGACTGGCTGGAAGGATTTATCTATGCCCAGAGCGCTTACGGTGTCGCGATTCTGTCGTTTCTGGGCGGCATACATTGGGGCGTCGTGATGACTTCACCGTCCCTGACTGCGCTGCAGGTGCGGCGCGCGTTGATCTGGGGTGTCGTGCCCAGCATGATTGCCTGCGCCTCCAAACTGCATTTCGGACTGGGCTTTTTTGTGCTGATGTTTGGTTTTGTGGCGGCCTATCAGGTCGACAAGCGGTTGTACATTACCTATCAGATTCCGGACTGGTTTCTGGTATTGCGGCGCCGCCTGACGATCGTCGTGGTATTGGCACTGGCGGCCACGTTACTGGCGGTGAATGTGCGGATTTAGTTGCAATTGGTCAGGCTTGATCTATAAATAGTTAGACGCTGTTTTCATCAGTTAATTTCATAAATTTATATCCCGCTTTCATGACTATTCATTACACCATTGTCCCCAAAGACCTTGCCGGTCATGTTTTCAAAGTGACGTTGCGCGTCGATAAGCCTGATCCTGACGGACAGGAATTCATTTTGCCGGCCTGGATACCTGGCAGCTATATGCTGCGCGAATTTGCCCGTCACATTGTGCAGATCAAGGCCAGTGCCAACGGCAAAAAAGTCGCTCTGACCAAACTGGACAAGCATGGCTGGCGAGCCGCACCGGTGACAACTGCCCTGACAGTGGAATATGAAGTGTATGCCTGGGATATGTCGGTACGCTCGGCACATCTGGATCAGACCCACGGATTTTTTAATGGCACCAGTGTCTTCCTGCGTGTACCGGGCCAAGAGCAGTCACAACATATCGTCGACATTCAAAAACCGGCCGATCCGGTCTGTGAAAAATGGCGCGTTGCGACCACGCTGCCGGTACTGAAAGCCAAACTGTATGGGTTCGGCACCTACGCCGCGCAAGACTATGATGAGCTGATTGATCATCCGGTCGAAATGGGTACCTTCGCCAAAATCAGTTTTACAGTCCATGGCGTGCCGCATGATTTCATCCTGACCGGGGTTGTGCCAAATGTGGATCTGGAGCGTATTGCCAACGATCTGGAAAAAATCTGCGCCTACCAAGTCGCTTTATTCGAACCCAAAACCAAACGCGCACCGGTCGACCGGTACATGTTCATGACCATGGCCGTCGGTGATGGTTATGGTGGATTGGAACATCGTGCCTCTACCGCCCTGATCTGCAGTCGCTCTGAATTGCCGACCAAGGGTAACGCCGACACCAGCGAAGGTTACATTACCTTTTTGGGATTGTGCAGTCATGAATATTTCCACACCTGGAACGTGAAGCGCATCAAGCCGGATGCCTTTGCCGATTATGATCTGCAACAGGAAAATTACACTACGTTGCTGTGGTTCTTTGAAGGTGTGACCAGCTATTACGATGATCTGGTGCTGCTCAAAAGCGGCGTCATCAATGAAACCACCTATTTTGGTCTGGTCAGTAAAGTGTGGAACGGCGTGTTGCGCGGAGCAGGACGCAATCGCCAGAGCCTGGCCGAATCCAGTTTTGATGCCTGGTCCAAATACTACCGTCAGGATGAAAATTCCCCGAATGCCATCGTCAGCTATTACACCAAAGGTTCGCTGCTGGCCATGACTCTGGATCTGACGATACGTCGTGCCAGTGCCGGAAAAAAATCGCTGGATGATTTGATGCGCTTGTTGTGGAAAAAATTCGGTCGTGATTTTTATGCGCTGGCCAAAGTTGGCAAACAGCAGGGTGTGACTGAGGCCCAACTGCAGGAATTGATCGAACAGTTGACCGGCCTTAATATGAAAACGTTTTTTGATCAGTTTGTGCGCGGCACCCAGGAATTGCCGCTGCCCGAGTTGCTGCCTGAATTTGGCGTGCAGCTGACCGATATGCGTAAAGCCGACAAACCCAGCCTGGGTGTGAAACTCAAGCGCGAAAGCAATGACTGCAAACTGATGCAGGTGTATTCCGGCAGCGCAGCGCATCAGGCCGGCCTGTCGGCAGGAGACGTGCTGGTTGCGATCGATGGATTGCGGGTGACGGGTGCTGACGTGCAAACCAATGTCAGCAAATTGCTGTCGCGTTATCGGCCCGGAACAAAGGTGGTGGTGCATGCGTTCCGGCGCGATGAATTGATGTCGTTTAACGTGCGCCTGCAATCGGACGACACGCCGATGTGGGCGTTTCAGCTGGTCAAGGAATCAAAGGGTGCCAAGGCTGGCCGCGTTTTGACCCGCCCCAGCTGGACCAAACCTTCCAAATAAGCGGGTGAAATAGGTCAGTTAAAAATGCGCGCCATTTCAACACCTGGCTCGGTAGCGCGCATGAATGCTTCTCCTACCAAAAAGCCGTGCACATTGCAGTCACGCATGCGTTTCACATCGTCGGACGTGCTGATGCCGGATTCGGTAATCACACATTTTTCAGGTGGAATTTGCGGTAACAGTGCAATGGTATTGTCCAGTGACACTTCGAACGTACGCAGGTTGCGATTGTTAATGCCAAGCAGCGCAGTTTTCAGGGTCAACGCCGACTGCAGTTCAGCAGCATTGTGCACTTCCACCAGTACGGCCATGCCCAGTTCGTGTGCCAGTGCTTCCATTTCACGCATTAACCCGACGTCCAGTGCCGCCACGATCAGCAATATTGCGTCGGCACCCCAGTTGCGCGCCTGATAGATCTGGTACGGATCAATCATGAAATCCTTGCGCAGTGCAGGCAGCGCGCAGGCATCGCGTGCCTGTTGCAGAT
>Ga0209067_10002583_pt1 | contig 10651 bp, 5 predicted proteins | sample ColStrG_CSR_2013_FD_187199 | JGI IMG/M metagenome (GOLD analysis project Ga0209067, IMG submission 187199) | Freshwater sediment microbial communities in response to fracking from Pennsylvania, USA - Cold Stream Run_MetaG_CSR_2013 (SPAdes)... | ecosystem: Environmental > Aquatic > Freshwater >... | reverse complement strand
TTCCAGCGCGTGGAACTCCGGCGTCTGGACGCCCAGGGAAGGGTGAAGTTAACTGAGGCGCGGACTTACGAAGTCTCGTTGCAGCAGGGTACGCCCTACCGGCAACTGGTGCAGCGGGACGACCACTCATTGCCTGCGATTGAAGAGAAGAAGGATCGGGAGAACCTCGCCAAGAGTATCGCCGATCGACGGCAGGAAACCGCGCCGGAGTGGGGGCTGCGCCTGTCCGCATACGAGAGGCGCCCGGATCGGCAGCGCGAGGCCTGGCACGAGTTGCCGGATGCTTTCGGGTTTCGTTTGGCCGGAGAAAGCCGGTTGGAGGGCCACAACCTCTTCATCATCGAAGCAATGCCGCGTCAGGGATACCAGCCCGCATCCGACATCGCCAGGCTGTTTCGCTCTCTCAAAGGCAGGTTCTGGGTGGACCAGCAAGACCGCCAGATCGTAAAGGTGGAGATGGAAGTAATCGACACCATCTCGATGGGGCTATTCCTGGTGCGTGTTGCCAAGGGATCGCACGCGACCCTGGAACTGACGTCGGCCCAAAATGGAGTCTGGCTGCCGGACCGCCTGCAAGTGTTCGCCTCAGCTCGGCTGGGATGGGTGCAGGTTCTGCACATCGAGCAAACCGTTCCCTACAGCCGGTATCGGAGCGTTCCAGCCGATGCCGGTGCGATTCACACGGCGGAAGGCCGTGACGCCTACATTCCCGGGCTAAGACCATTCGCGAAGGCGATGCCATGAGCATAGCGAGACCGCCTCCACGATGGGGCGGTCGCACTTGGCTTAGGCGTGTGCGCGTGCGCGCAAAGGCAGCGATTCGAAGTATACGGCGGACACGCTTTGGGAAGCTGGATTGGGCCAACCCCTTGGTTCGCCTTCTCGTTTGCACAGTGGCTGTGGCAGCCGTTCTAGCTGCCGCGGGTGTCTATCATGTCTACTTTGACAGGAGCAGTCTGCCCGACCTGAGGGCATTCACGCGCTTTGAGTTCCCCACAATCGGGCACATTTACGATGCCCATGACCGGCCGATCAAAGAGATGGGCTCGGAGTCCCGTCAGATCACTCAGTATGAGGACTTGCCGCCGATTATTCGCGACGCGATCCTCGCCGCGGAAGACAAGAATTTCTTCTCGCATTCCGGAGTCGACTACACCGGATTTGCTCGCATTCTGTGCAAAATAAGGCTCGGCGATCTAATCGGGCGGCTGTGGAAGATGGGCAGCCGGGACTCGGCTAACAGTTCCGCGATTTTCCCGCAGGGCGGATCGACGATCACTCAACAGCTTGTGCGGGGTTACTTTCTCAAAACAGCGACAACTGAAGAAAACAGCGATCTGCTCCGGCACGGCGGCCGTCTGGCCGTCATGTTGTCGAGCGTGATTGGCGCGCGAATGGTCAACATGCTGATCCGGAAGGTGGAGGAGATCCGGCTTTCGCTGTGGGTCGAAGAACAGATGCAAAAGCACTTCGGTTCCAAGCGTCGAGCCAAGGAAGAGATCCTTGCCCGGTACGCCAGCATGATTTACATGGGAAACGGACAGTACGGGTTTGGCAGGGGGGCGGAATACTATTTTGGCCGGTCTCTGAGTACATTGACACCAGAAGACGCGGACAAGGCCGCGCTGCTGGCGGGCACCGCCAAGTCGGCTCGTTTCTACGCGCCCAGTGCGAGCGACACGAAGAGAGTCTTGCAGCGCAGAAACCAAACGCTGACGCTGATGGCCGCACGCGGTTTTATTTCCGCCGAACAGGCGCTGAGAGCCAGACAACGCCCGATTGAGGTGGTGCCGCCGCACAAGGACAAGATGACCGAGGTGTCGGCCGTGGTTGACACCGTCGTTGACGAACTCACAAGCCGCCAAGCCGACCTCAGCGTAAAGGACCTGAAGCAGGGCCGGATTCAGGTCTACTCGACGGTGGACGCCGGGGTTCAGGAGATTGCGAACCAGGCACTGGAGCGAGGTCTTCTGATGTACGAGAAGCGCCACCCGGGTAACCGCGGCGTCACTCAGGGCTCGCTGGTCGTACTGCGGAACCGCGATGCCAGCATCCTCGCCGAGACGGGCGGCCGCCAGTTCTATGAAGACCGTTCCAGCGCATACGTCGATTTCAACCGTGTCACGAAGTCCCTGCGTCAACCTGGGTCGGCCATGAAGCCGATTGTCTACCTCGCCGCTTTTCAGAAAGGAACATTCAATCTCGAGTCCGAGGTGCCGGATGAGCCTATCAGCGTCGCCAATGGCCGGAACGATGTGAAATGGATCTCAAACTACGATGGGCAATTCAAGGGTTTGATCCCCCTCCGGACCGCACTGGCGGAATCCCGAAACGCCGTCGCAATTTGGATTACGGAGCAGATTGGCGTTGCCGGCGTCCTCGGGACGGCGCGTACTCTTGGGATCCACACGCCCCTGCGCCCTTACGCCACGACGGCGTTGGGAGCCTCCGAAGTGAACTTGCTAGAACTGGCCAATGCTTATCGCACCATCGCGTCGGGCATTCTTACGCAGCCGTATGTCATCCGCCGGATCGTACGCGATTCCGGCGAGGCAATAGCAGACAACGGACACCCGTCGTCTCCGGTTCGCGTCGAGGGTGACGCGCTGGCCCTCATCCAGGAGGGTTTGCGGAGTGTGGTGCGCATGCCCACTGGCACAGCTCATGCACTGGATTCGCGCGGCTTCCCGATCGCTGTCATGGGAAAAACCGGTACCACAAACGAGTTCAGGGACGCGCTTTTTGTGGGGTCCACATACGGCCCGGAAGGAATCACGGTCGCGGTCCGTATCGGCTTTGATGACAACCGTTCGCTCGGATCCGGAGAGACCGGCGGCAGGGTTGCGCTCCCCGTGTTCAAAGAAGTGGTGCTCAGGGCGTACAGCGGAAGGCTGTTGGGTCCGGTTCCTCGGTTTCCCGCTGAAATGGAACGGCACATAGATGTATTTCTGGAAAACATAGCGGTGGATGCGGACGGGATCGCGCAGGCGACCGCGGCGCCGTCCAAGCCGTACGGCGATCTCCGGCAGCCGGTGGGAGCCGGCCGGAACATCGCAAGCATAGGTAGATTTTGACGCTATACTGGCGTTTCCGGCAGCCCGTTTTCAACAAGCCCATTTCAAACCGTGCGTGCAGTTTTCCGCACACGGCTTACCGGTGATCTTCTTTGTGTGGCTTGAGTACCGCCGCGGGTTCCGCTGTATGCTCCGCTTCTTTCGAATCGTGCGCCCAAGAATACGAAGCACTCCTTCCCTCGCCCCAAGTCCACCATATGCGCCTTCTCCGGGTGCAGCACCAGGCCCGGCTTGCTCATCACAAACTGGACTTGTCGAAGTGCCTCCTTCGCCTTCGACTCCGTCGTGCACATCACCTCGAGGTGAGTAGGCCGGGGAATCTCACCCCGAGCCTCTCTCACAACCGTACTTGAACCTCTCAGCTCATACGGCTCCCGCCATGGAGCCACGCCGCTCGCCCATCTGCCTGTGCGCCCACAACTTCGGATCGCGTCTCGAGATACCGGCATTTAGGATTTTCCAACCGAAGAAGGATCCAGGCGGCGGCACAGAGCACAGGCGGGAGGACCACCAGGAAAACAAGATTGGATTCAGGTTGATGTTACGGATGCCGGGAACAAGGCCAAGCACCAATTCGCCAATGACCATGACGATCGGGAACGCCGTTTCGAGCCTTCGGGCGAGAAGGCCGAAGACGACGGCAAAAACAGCGGCAAAAGGAGAGCGACTTCGATTTCTCCAATTCCATTTATCTCGCGCAATCCATCCAGCATCCGGGTCCCTGCCGCGATCGTCTTACTGCCATCCTCCGCCCAGCGCCTTGTAAAGCTGCACTACGGTCAGGATTTCCTCCAGCCGAATCCCGGCCAGGTTGAGCTGCGCCTGAAACAAGTCGCGATCGGCATCCAGAGCGTTGAGCTGCGTGTCCACACCTCCGCGGTAGCGCAAGTAGGCCAGCCGCAGACGGTCCTCCAACGCTCCTACGAGCGCTTCCTGCTTTTCCCGGCTTTCCCGCACCCGCTGATGGGCGATCAAAGCGTCGGAGACTTCCGTAAATGCGGTTTGAATCGTCTTCTCGTATCGAATCAGCGCGCGGTCGCGTTCGGCCTGGGTGAGCCGGACATTGGATTTGATTCGGCCGGCCGTAAAAATCGGCTGTGTAACCTGCGGCACGAGACTCCACGTGCTGTGGGGTCCACTGAACAAGCTTGACAATTGCGTGCTTGTGCCGCCAAGAGCTCCGCTGAGACTCAACTGTGGAACGTAGGCGGCCCGAGCTACGCCGATCTCGGCATTGGCGGCGATGAGATCCTGCTCCGCGGCCCGGATATCGGGACGGCGTTCCAGCAAGGTTGATGGCAAGCCGGCGGGAACTTCCGGGGGAAAGCCCTGTTCGGTGAAGCTCTTTCCTCGCGGCACATTGCCGGGGTTTTCCCCGAGCAGGAGGCTGATCTGATTCTCTTTCTGCTCGATCTGCTGCTCGATGCCGGGGATGGTTTGCGCGGCCGTGTATACCAGTTGTTCGGCCTGGCGCAGGTCCAGCAGTGTCGAGACCCCTCCGGTCTGGCGGGACTTGGTCAACGCCAGGGACTCCTGCCGCGTCTGGAGAGTGCGTTGCGAGATGTCGAGCGTGTAGTCCAGTTCCCGCAGCGTTAGGTAAGCCGTGGCTACGTCGCTGACCAGCGTGGTCACTACGGCCTGACGGTATTCCTGCGCACTTAAGAGATTGGCGCGCGCCGCTTCGGTGGCGCGGCGCAGCCTGCCCCAAATATCGATTTCAAACGACAGCAACTGTAGCGCGGCCGATCCGAAATTTCGATTCTGCGAGGGCAGGAGCGCGGCCGGTATGGGGGTGGCTCCGTCGCGCGAGAGACGATTGATGTCCACGCTGCCGCCGGCGCCGAACGTTGGAAACTGATTCGAGCGGGTGATTCCCAGACTGGCGCGCGCCTCTTCGACGCGCGCGACGGCGTCCCGCAGGTCGTAGTTCCGCTCCAACGCCGAGCGAATCAGCTCTTGCAGCTTTTCGTCTTTGAAGACTTCGAACCATTTGAGGTCGGCGATGGCAACTGCCTGCGACGTCGGCAGCGGGTCCGGCGCGCGAAAACTCGCGGGAACAGCAATCGCGGGACGCTTGTAATTCGGACCCACGACGCAACCCGCCGAGAGGCCCGCAAGCAGGATCAGGAAGGTTCGCGCACGCATGGTCAGTCTCCCTCTCCGGGCAATGGTTGTTCCGGAAGCAGAGGTGCAATCGGCCGTGTAGCCGCACCCGACACTTTCTCGACCACGTAAAAAATCGCGGGTACCAGGAAAATGCCGATCCCGCTGGCCGCCACCATCCCGCCGATTACCGTCGTGCCCATGATTTGCCTGGCAACCGCGCCGGCTCCGCTCGCGGTCCACAAGGGTACGCACCCCAGGATGAAAGCGAACGACGTCATGAGGATTGGCCGCAGCCGCAACCGGGCGCCCTCCATCGCGGCCTCCGCCAAGGGCCTTCCCTTTTCGAACTCGTCCTTGGCGAACTCTACGATCAGAATCGCGTTCTTGGCGGCCAAACCGATCAGCATCACCAGGCCGATTTGCGAGTAAACATCATTTTCGATTTGCACCATGTAGGGCGGCGCGAAATATCCCAACAGGGTGCGGCGCAACCACAAAACGCCGAAAGCGCCGAATACCGCAACCGGCGTGCTAAGCAGCACGCTGAACGGCAAGCTCCAACTCTCATAGAGCGCCGCCAGAATTAGAAATACGAACAGCAGCGAGAAGCCGAAGATGACCGACGACGAGATGCCCTCCTGGGCTTTCTTTTCCTGGAAGGACATGCCGGAGTAGTCGTAGCCCATCTGAGAAGGCATGGTTTGAGCGAAGGTTTCTTCGAGCGCCTTCATCGCCTGGTTAGTGCTGTAGCCTGGCGCCGCGCCGCCGTTGAGTTGCGCCGAGCGATATTCGTTGAAGCGCATGGTGAACTCCGGTCCGCTGCGGGATTCAAACTTGGTCAGCGCCGACAAGGGGACCATCTCACCTGCAGCGTTCCGCACGTAAAACTGGCCGACGTTCTCGGGCTTCGTGCGGTAATCACCCTCGGCTTCGACATAAACCTGCCATTGGCGTCCGAAGCGATTGAAGTAATTGACGAACAGCCCGCCCATGAAGGCCTGGATGGTGCGGTAAACGTCATTGATGGCGACTCCCTGTTTGATGACCTTATCGCGATCGACTGTGACGAACTGCTGCGGCACGCTCGGCAGAAACGTGGTGCTGAGGCTGCCGATCTCGGGACGTTTGCGCGCGGCGGTCATGAACGTGTTCAGGTTGTCCGACAGGAATTTCACGTCGCCGCCCGACCGGTCCTCCAGAATAAACGTGAATCCGCCTGAGGTGCCGACTCCAGGGATGGCCGGCGGCGAGAAACCGAACGCCACGCTTTCCGGGATCTTGCTCAATTCCGCGTTCAGACGCGTCTTGATCTCCTGGAACTGCTCGGCTCTGGCTTTTCGGTCGCCCCATTCCTTCATGCTGATGAACCCAAACCCGTTGTAGCTGGTTCGGACCAGGCTGAGCAGGCTGAAGCCCGAGACGGTGGTGACGTGCTCGATGCCGGGTACGGTGGCGGCGACCTGCTGTATTTTCGCCATGACCTCCTCGGTTCGCTGCAGCGAAGCCGCATTGGGAAGCTGGACGTTGATGTAAAAGAACCCCTGGTCCTCGTCGGGAACAAAACTGGTGGGCAGTCTGCCACCGATCCATAGGCCGGCCACGCCGAAACCGGCCAGAAGGACCAAAGCGACCGCACTTTTGCGAATGAGCCCACCGGAGACGCGAACATATCCATCGGTCGCCCGCCCGAACGAACGGTTGAACCACGCAAAGAAGCGCGCCAGTACCCCCGTGGTCTCCTTTCTTCGCTTCAGGAGCAGCGCCGCGAGCGCCGGACTCAGCGAGAGCGCGTTAAACGCGGACAGAACCACTGAGACCGCAATGGTCACCGCAAACTGCTGATACAGCCTGCCGGTGATGCCGGGGATGAAGGCCGTCGGCACAAACACGGCGGAAAGGACCAGAGCGATTCCCACCACTGGGCCTGAGATCTCCTCCATCGCCTTGAGGGCCGCTTCTTTCGGAGAGAGACCGTACTCGATGTGGCGCTCCACCCCCTCCACCACGACGATGGCGTCGTCCACCACCAAACCGATAGCCAACACCAGACCGAATAAGGACAGCGTGTTGATGCTGAAGCCGAACAGGGGGAAGAACACGAATGTGCCAACCAGCGATACCGGAACCGCGAGCAGCGGAATCAGCGTGGCCCGCCACCCCTGCAGGAAGAGGTAGACCACCGCGACCACCAGAACGATGGCAATCAAGAGCGTCTCGACGATCTCCTTGATCCCTTCGTTCACTGCGCGGGTGGTATCGATGGGGATCGAGAAGTCAACGTCGTCGGGAAAACGCTGCTTGGACTCGGCGAAGAGCTTCTTAACGCCGGCGGCGGTATCGACGGCGTTGGACCCAGGCAACTGATAGACCGCGACGATCGCGCTAGGCCGTCCATCGAGATGCCCGGTGATGCTGTAGTCCTGCGAGCCCAACTCCACCCTCGCCACGTCGCGCACGCGGACGATCCCCGTATCGGGAGTTTCGCGGACCACGATCTGCTCGAACTCCTCAGGCGAGGTCAGACGGCCTTGAGCGCGCACCGAATAAGTGAACGGCTGTCCCTTGGGAATCGGTTCGCTGCCCACCTGACCCGCCGGGTTGACGGTGTTTTGCGTCTGGATGGCGGATACAATCTCCGGAACCGTGATCTGCAGTTTGGCCAGTTGGTCCGGCTTGACCCAGAGGCGCATCGCGTACTGCCCGGAGCCGAACACCTGAACGCTGCCCACGCCCTTCACGCGGGTCAACGGGTCGGTCAGGTTGATGTAGGCGTAGTTGGCCAGGAACCTGGCGTCATGCGTGCTCTTGGGCGAGTTCAGAGCGACCAGCATCAAAGGCGCCAGCGTGGATTTCTGGACCGTGACGCCATAATTGGTCACGTCCACGGGGAGTTGGGACGCGGCCTGCGTCTCGCGGCTTTGCGAGAGAATCAGATCCGTGTTGGGGTCAGTGGCCACGTCGAAATCGACAATCATCCTCATCTGGCCGTTGGCGGTGGCGTTGAGGGAGTACATGTAGTTCATGTTGTCTACACCGCTCATCTGTTGCTCGATGGGCGTCGCTACCGCTTGTTCGATGGTCTGGGCGTCCGCGCCTACGTAAATGGCGGAGACCTGAATCTCAGGCGGCGCGATCTGGGGAAACTGGGCCACCGGCAACCCCACCACCGCGACGGCGCCTATAATCACGGTGAATATGGCGATCACGATCGCCACAATGGGACGGTTAATAAAGAACTTCGACATGGCTGGTCACCTCGCTTCGAACGGCTTCGGATTGACCTGCATACCCTGCCGGACCTTCTGCACGCCCTCGACGACTACGCGCTCACCGGGCTTGACCCCGTCGCGAACGATCCAATCACGGCCGGCGGTTTCGCCAAGGCTCACCGGTCGGATCGAAACCTTGTTGGAGGTATCGACGACGGCGAGCTGACGTGTCCCCTGAAGGTCAATGACCGCCTGTTGCGGAACCAGCAGGGCTCCCTGTTGGGTTTGGGTTGCGGTTCTTACCTTTCCGTACTGGCCCGGACGCAAGCTGTTGCCCGGATTCGGGAACAGCCCCGCGAGGCGGATTGCGCCAGTCCTGACGTCCACCTGGCGGTCCGCGAAATAGAACTTACCTTGGTGGGGATAGATGGTGCCGTCGGCGAGAATCAACTGCAGCTCCAGTAGCTTGTTGTTCGCCTGCCGTTTCTCGGCCGTTGGAAAGCGGCGAGTGTAGTCCAGATACTCCTGCTCGCTGGCCGTGAAGTAGACCTTGATGGGATCCACCGTCGAAACCGTCGTGATGGCGCCACTGGCCGGGCTCACCAGAGCCCCGACTTGCAATTGCGCGATACCCGGGATCCCGTCAATCGGCGAAGTGAGGCGCGTGAATCCCAGGTTGATCCGCGCGGTCTCGGCCGCGGCAGTGGCGGTCGCGACGGCGGCAGTGGAGGCCGTGATCTGGGCCCTCGCGGTTTCGACCTGAGCCTTGGCCGCCTGAAGCTGAGCCTTGGCCGCCATGTTATTCTGCGTGGCGTTGTCGAGATCCTGCTGGGTGATCGCTTGCTGCTGCGCCAGTGGAGTATAGCGATCTACGTCGAGCTGAACGCGGCGTTGATTGGCCTCAGCTACCGCCACTTGGGCTTCCGCCTGGGCTAATTGCGCGCGCGCCTGTTCCAATTGGCCCTGCGATTGGGCGAGCTGACCCAGCGCCTGGTCGAGCGCGGCCTGGAAGGGGCGGGGATCGATTTGAAACAGCAATTGGCCGCTCTTGACGAAGGTGCCCTCGGTATAAGCCTGTTGAGTGAGATAACCGGACACCTCGGCTTTGATGTCGGCATTGACATAGCCATCGAGAGTGCCGATCCACTCGCGGTAGAGAGGGACGTCCTTCTGGACAACTTCCGCGACTTGAACGCTGGGCGGGTCCGGCGGTTTGGCCGCCGAGGTTGCCCTCGAGCAACCGGCCGCGGTAAGCAGGGTTGTGATGACCAGACAGGTTACCGCCCACTGGATAATTCCTCGTGGACCCGAATTCTGACGATTCGCAACAGACATACAGTACCTTTCCTCTCGCGTGGTTTGGTGATGTTTCTTACAGCATGCCGCCGTGGATACGCCGCCAGCCGGAGACTGATGCCCGCATGATGGCACTTGCCAGCATGCCGGCACTCTGCTGCCGCTTGCGGGCAGTCTGCGTGGAGTGGGCGGCCACGGCAGTTGCCGCCAATAATAGCGCCCATAGAGCTGCCGCCAATAGCGCCGCTGCCTGCGGGCGCAGCCATTTCGAAGCTCTTGGCTTCGATCCCACGACAGTGGTGGGGAGGCCGGTCATCCACTGGATCCGTGCCTGGCCCTGCGCGGAGATGACCGTCATTTGCGCCCCAAGCGCCTGCCATGCCTTCAGCAATTCACGGCCGGAAGCATCAACGCTTGTCAGACCGGTGAGATCGACGATCAGATCTCTCAGGCCGATGACCGAGGAAGCCGTTAGCCTCGCCTGTTCCAAATCCTGCGTTCTCTCCACGGACAGATCACCAGTCAACTGGAAGCGAAAACCCGAGGACGCGTCGTGCATGTAGTAGGCGAAGCGGCCGCTCTTTGTGTGAAGTGCAGGATTCATACCCAGATCCAAGAATTCAGTTCGTGCAGGGAAATGCAATCAATTAGCCAGTTGTCAGGATGGCGTACGGAAGAGCGGGGATTCAGGTAATTCACAGCCGGCATCTACTCACCTCCCGTTGAACTCCACCATTGCGCCAGCCAGTGCCGGGCGGAGGCCATGTCATCACGCCCAAGCTCGTGGCCGCCGGGGTGCCAGTGAATGGAGATAGAGGCCCCGGCGTCCTGGAGAATTTCCGCGAGCGCGGAAGTCTGTTCCGCCGAAACGATGGAGTCGTGACGCCCTGCCGCCAGGAACACGGGCATTCCCTTCAGATCCGGAGTTGGATGTGGATGGAACGGGACCATTGGCCGGAACAGCAC
>Ga0209067_10002581_pt1 | contig 10652 bp, 5 predicted proteins | sample ColStrG_CSR_2013_FD_187199 | JGI IMG/M metagenome (GOLD analysis project Ga0209067, IMG submission 187199) | Freshwater sediment microbial communities in response to fracking from Pennsylvania, USA - Cold Stream Run_MetaG_CSR_2013 (SPAdes)... | ecosystem: Environmental > Aquatic > Freshwater >... | reverse complement strand
CAATTTGCCGGCCTGGATGCGTTGCACACAGAACGAGCATTTCTCCATCACACCGCGTGAGCGAACGGTCACCTCCGGATTGAGCACCATGCGGCCCAAGTCGGTGTTCATGGCCGGATTCGATTGATAGAACTGCTGGTTGTCATGGTATTTAAACCAGTTGAACCGACGCACTTTATAGGGACAGTTGTTGGCACAATAGCGGGTACCGATACAACGGTTGTAGGTCATTTGGTTAAGTCCTTCAGTGCTGTGGGTTGTTGCCGCCACCGGACAAACCGTTTCACACGATGCGTTGTTGCAATGCTGGCACAACATCGGCTGGAATGTTACCTCCGGGTTTTCAGCTGCCTTCTCAAGGCCTTTGTAGTCTTCGTGCTTGGTTCCTTCCGGGCTGCTGTAATAGCGGTCAATGCGCAACCAGTGCATCTCGCGGCGGCGGATTACTTCGTCCTTGCCGACCAGCGCCACATTGTTTTCGACGTTACAAGCTACCACGCAGGCACCACAGCCGGTACACGTATTCAAGTCAATGGCCATACCCCAATGGTGATTGGGATACTGATGTCCTTTCCACAAGCTCAACGTCGAGGCGTCTACTTTTTCTTCCCATTTGGTAATCTTGGGAATATCGCGTCCGGCAAACGGATCGTTTTTAAATTCAGCCAGCGTAGCTTCCTGGATGACGCTTTCACGTCCCATGTACGTCTGATGAATTTGTGTTTGCGCGAGTTGAAAATCCTTTTCTGTTTTCTTCACCGTCACGGCCGTGCTGTAATTCAATGAACCATTCAGCAGCGTAACCAGCGGATACACATTGGCACCAATGTTTTCAGCTACCGCGCCCACTTTGGTACGGCCGTAGCCAAGGGCAATGCCCAGCGTTCCTTCGGTTTGGCCTGGTTGCACAAGGGCAGCCACGGTGATAGTTTTGCCATTGGCAGTCAGGTCCAGCAACTGCGTGCGGCCTTCCGCATCGTTATTGACACCCCACGCGGTGGCATCTTTTTGCGAAATGGTGACGTAATGATCCCACACCGCTTTGGTGATGGGGTCGGGCAATTCCTGCAGCAGCGGGTTGTTGGCCTGCGCGCCGGTGCCCACGCCGTAACTTTCGTAGATCACCAGTTCAGTGCCAGTGCTGGAAGCTTTGTAATTCGATGCAATCGACGAGGCAGCGGCATCAACATTTCCGGCAAATGCGCCGACTTTGATCTCTGCTCCTTCTGCCTGGTAAACGCCATCGTACAGGCATTTATCCCAAAAATTCTCAAAGGTTGCCAGGGTTTCGCCCTTGGCATCCTTCTTATCGAAAAACCAATTTTTCCAGTTGGCTTGCAGCAGGCTGAAGTAATCTGCCGCTTCTCCACCAGACCATACGGCGAAGCTTTCCTGGGCCTGACGCGTCTTGAAGATCGGTGTAATGGCCGGCTGCGACAAACTGTAGAAATTGGGCTTCGGCTCAAAATCATTCCACGACTCCAGGTAGTGGTGATCCGGCGCGATATAAGACGATGCGCTGGCGGTCTCATCCGGAGTAGTGGAGGTAGACACCGTCAACGAAATATTTTTCAATGCCTTGGCCAACTCTTCACCCATCGGATGGTCGTACACGGGATTGCAATTGTAGAATATCACCGCGCCAACTTTGCCGTCCTTGGCATCATTCACAAAGGCACTCATCTTCTCATCGTCACCTTTGCGGAAATTCACCGGCAATCCAAGATTGATTGTTACGCCATAGCTGCCCAGCAACTCATTGATGGCGTTGACGATGGTTTGCACCGCCTTGTCATTGGAACCAGCTACCACCAGAGCGCTGCCTTTATTTTCCCAGAGTTCGTTTGCAGCCTGCTCGAGATTGGCTATTTTTTCGATCCCGGCCGACAACGCTTTCTGTCCGGCTTTGGCTGCCAATAAGTTGTATAATTGCGCTACCACCAAGCCTTCCTGCGAAGGTTTGATCATGCTGCGGTAATCGGCATTGGCGCCCGTCATCGACAGGTTGGCCTCAAACTGGTAGTGCCGCGACATGTCGCGCTTGTCTTCGCTCACCGTGCGGGTTTGCGCATATTGCTTGGCAAATTCAATGGGTGAAATCCACGTGGCCAGGAAGTCAGCCCCGATGCTCACAATTGTTTTTGCTTTGCTGAAATCATAAGAAGGGATGACAGCCGCGCCATAAGAATCCTGGTTGGCCTTCAACATCCCAAAAGCCGACACCGGATCATATTGCACATGCTCCGTGGTGGCATATTTTTCTTTGAACTTGGCGATGGTGGCCAATGTACTCGGGCTCAGCACCGTGTTGCTCACAATCCGGATGGCAGCGCCCTTGGCAGCTACTTCTTCCAGCTTGGAGATAATTTCTTTGTCAATGGTTTCCCAATCTGTGCTGGACTCCCCTTTTCTCGGGCCGCGCAACCGGTAATTGTCATAAAGCGAAAGCACCGATGCTTCCACTTGCGCACTGGTACCGCCCAATGTCACCGTCGAAAGACTGTTTCCATCAACTTTGATCGGCCGACCATCGCGCACCTTTACTACAATGCTGCAATAGTCGCCGCCGCTCACGTAACTGGAAGCGTAATAGTTGGCAATGCCTGCATCGGCATCTACGGGCTTCATCACGTAAGGAATGGCCTTGCGAATAGGAGCCTCGCAAGCTGCCAGCGAAGCCGCAGCTACACTGAAGCCCATCATGCGGAGGAAATCACGGCGTGAATGACCCGGATCTTCTGCTACGCCCATGTCTACAAATTCCTTGTCGGCATGTTTGACGTAGTTCGGATCGTTCTTCAGTTGGGCTAACCCTTTCCAGTATGTCTTTTTTGTTTCGTTCATAGAAGCTATATCAGATCGAATGGACTTGATTCAATAATTAATAATGACATTTTGAGCACTCCAAACCGCCGATGTCTTCCACCTTCATCTTGGAATTTTTTCCTTTGGCTGCCTGATGCACTTGTACGAGCTTGTCGTAGTAGGCATTGCCTTCATTGTTGACATTGGTTTTTCGGTGGCAATCGATACACCAGCCCATGGTGAGCAGCGAGTATTGCTTGACCACTTCCATTTCTTCAATCGGTCCGTGGCAAGTCTGGCATTCAATTCCGCCTACGTTAACGTGTTGAGAATGATTAAAATAAGCAAGGTCAGGTAAATTGTGAATGCGCACCCACTCGATCGGCTTTTGCTTGCCTGTATAGGAAGCAGTCGTTACGTCGTAGCCAATGGCTGCATAGATTTTTTGAATCTCGGGCGACTCCTTTTTAATCTGCGTGTGGCAGTTCATACAAATGTTGGGCGAAGGGATATTGGCTTGCTTTCCTTTCATTACGCCCGTGTGGCAATACTTACAGTTTATCTCGTAAGCGCCCGCATGCAACTTGTGCGAAAACGCAATAGGCTGCTTGGGCTGATAGCCTTGTTGAACACCAATGGAATACAATCCATCGATCACAGTCTTGAAGGAGATCGAAGCAACCACGAACACGACGAGGAAGATGAACCCAGGACTGCGAACGAAGCCGCCAAATGTATATGGTGAGTTCACCACTTCGCGATCAGTCTCGCTAAGTTCTTTCTTTTCATTCAGGTATTTCTTCAGCGCTGTGGTGATCAGTCCGAGGATGATCAACATGAGCACGAGAATCAAAATCAAACCGCCGAGGATGACATCGAGATACTGCGACGACACCGAAGACTGTGCAGCGGCGTCACCACCTGCCACCTGCTGACCGGGGGGTGGTGCATCGGGTTTGTCGGCTTCGTTCTTTACATAGGCCAAGATGCTCATGATCTGGTCGTCCGTGTAGCTGGTGAATGCCGTCATCTGGCTCTTGCTGTACTCAGTATAAAGCGCATTGGCATACTTGTCGCCGCTGGCAATGACCTTCGATGAGTTGCGCACCCATGACTTGATCCAGTCGATTGAAGGGGCGCGGTCGTACACACCCGCCAGCGCCGGGCCCACTAATTTTTGCTTGACCCGATGGCACGATTTACAGTTGCCATTGAAAAGATCCTCGCCCGCCTTAATCACCGCCGCATCTTTGGAGATGTCTTGCGAAAAGGAAACGAAACTTGACAGGACGAGTAGTGCGAGGAGGGAGAATTTAAAAAGACCAGATATTTTTTCGTTCATCATGGTGCGTTGTTAACCGCTTTTATTCGGAATGGCACAAATCTACACCGCGAATGCATTATTTCAAATAAAAATTTCCCAGACTCAAAATTTTGTTGGACTTTATTTCGCGATCTGTCCGGCAAATTCTACAAACATCGCGACTTATTTTGGTGATTCGGTATAAAACCTAAAAAATCGACAAAAATTGACCTATTTTAGAACGATTTAAAATACTGCCACATCACTTTTATGATCAGTGCCTTCGAGTACATCACCGTCTTTATCTCCATCATTCTTGGCCTCGGCGTGACACAAATCTTGACAGGTGTTGCCGACCTGGTACAGCAGCATAAACGGGTAAAACTTTACGGACCACACCTGCTGTGGATTCTGCTGGTCTTGGTCATGCATGTGCAGGAATGGTGGATCGTCTTTCAACTGCGCGACATGAGCGCCTGGCGACTGCCGCTGTTTCTTTTCGTCATGCTTTATCCAGTGGTGCTGTTTATTCTGGCGCGCCTGCTCTTCCCTCTTGGTGCACCGGATGGCCCCGTGGACCTGCGGCAATTTTACTATGAGAACTATCGGCAAATATTTTTGTTCGGCGCCATCCTCGCCGCGCTCACCCTTCTTGACAATGCCCTCGTTCGCCACGCGCCGGGCGAAGACTACATCGCGCCGGCAGTTGTGTTCGTGCTACTCGGCGCCACGGCCGCACGTCGACATACTCCGCCCTGGATTCACCAGGCCATTGCCTATTTTATGTTGATCTCACTGGCGGCGATTTTGCTGATCGAACAAGACCAATGGCTCGTGGCCAACTAAACTAATATGACCAACACATTTGCCCCACCCGTTGCGCAACTTCTTGCCCTCCCGAAATTGGGACTTCCGCCAAGAACTAAAATCGCCGTGATAGGCGCCGGCGCTTTTGGCGGCTGGTCCGCGCTCTACTTGTTACGGAAGGGCTTTGATGTCACGCTCATCGATGCTTGGGGACCGGGGAACTCGCGCAGCACGTCGGGCGACGAAACCCGTGTGACGCGATCTACCTATGGGGCCAACGAATTTTATTTTTCGCTCAATGTGCGCGCACTGGAATTGTGGAAGGAAAACCAGGTTCGATGGGGCAAGCAATTGTTTTATCCAAATGGCGTGATCTGGTTTTGCTACACCGAAGAAAATCCCTGGGTGGATGCGTCCATTCCCTTCGCGGAAAAATACAACGTGCCCTACACCTACCTGACGCCGGCTGAAATACACAAGCAATTCCCAACCGTCAATACGAGCGACCTGCATGGGGCATGGCTGGATCCTCATGGCGGCTATCTCAAAGCGCGTGAAAGTTGCCTCGCGGTGCATGCGTCGTTCGTCAAAGAAGGTGGCCGCTATCAAGGTGCGTACGCCACACCCGGCGACATCGACTCGGGCCGCATGACCAACCTGGCGCTTTCATCGGGTGAGCACCTGCAGGCTGATATTTTTTTATTTGCCTGTGGACCGTGGCTGGGTCAACTTTTTCCTGAGGTATTGGGACAGCGAATTACTTGCACCAAACAAGAAGTCTTCTACTTTGGCGTGCCGCCCGGCATGACAAAAACGTTTGATTCACTGCCTGCTTGGATCGATCTGGACGGGCACAATTATTATTACGGTATTCCGGGCAACGAAAACCGTGGATTCAAAATTGGCGTTGACATACGCGGCGACGTGATCGACCCAACCCACAGTGAGCGCATTGCCAACGGCGAAACCTTGGCAAAGGCGCGCGAATTTTTGGGACATCGCTTCCCGGCCCTTCGGTCGGCGCCACTCCTGGAGAACCGGGTGTGTTGCTATGAAAACTCCCCCGACGGAAATTTTATTTTCGAGCCCCACCCGGAGGCGGCCAACGTGTGGCTGCTCGGCGGTGGATCGGGGCATGGGTTCAAACACGGCCCCGCCCTGGGCGAGTGGGTGGCCAATGCCTTCGCTTGAATTAATCTAAAATAATTGCTCAATTTGCATGTTTGGTTGGCTTTGCATTGGCGTGTACTGTCTATACTTTCAACCAAATCGACGTGAAAAGAAACCTGGTTTCTGTTCTTGCAGTTTTTATTTTGTTTCTCACGCACGCGGCGGCCCAGCAAGTGGTCAGTTCAGCGCTTCCCACCATTGATCTGCGCGACTGGGACGGAGCGACGGTTGCGCCATTGAACGGCTTGTGCATGGTATTCGATCATCAACTGCTCACGCCGGCTGCCGTGTCTTCTTCAAAGGGAAGGACGATTGATTTTCCCGGACTGTGGCCTGAATCAAGCGAAACATTTGGAGATGGGTATGCCACGTATGCATTGCAAGTGGCCTTGCCGCCCGCGCACCGCCGCCGACTAGCCTTTTCCGTCCCGCAGATGTATTCGGCTTATCGCTTGTGGGCCAATGGCAAACTGGTGGCAGCTAACGGCGAGGTTGGCACAAGTAAAGAAACCTGCCGTGCCCAGTGGCTTCCACAAACTGTGTTGCTGCAGGCGGCTGGCGACACGTTGGCACTTGTCTTGCAAATTGCCAATTTCCACCACGCCCACGGCGGCATCAAAGAACCCATCTACCTAGGCACCGAAAACCGGATGCAAGCCAAACGCACTATTGCCGTGGCCAGCAACCTGACAGAGATGGCGCTGCTGTCTTTGCTCGGCGTATTCTTTTTTGTGGTGTACAAAAAGCAGCCAAAAAAAAGAGTGACGCGTTACTTCGCCTTTTTGTGTATCACCTGGGCCGTGCGATCCATTTTTTCCAACCTGTATCTGGTGACGGCGTGGATTCCGGCATTCGACTGGGCCACGCAGGTACGAATTGAATATCTCACGCTCTATTTCACGGTGATTTGGGCTGCACTATTTCTCTGCGAACTCTTCCAGCAGGAAGCCAACCGATTGATCCGCGGCTTCATCGTCGGTGCAAACATATTATTCATCGCCATTACCCTCCTGCTGGCGCCGCGCTGGTTCACGCAGTGGCTGAATATCTACCTCACCGTCGCGGGCTTGCTGCTGCTGTATGGAGGCATCACGGTGATCAGGGCATGGGCGCACGAACGTGTGGGTTCCGGTTTGTTGACCATTTCACTCGTGCTTGGACTCAATATTTTCGGATACGACATCTTTGTGTATGAAGGGTTTTCATCCTACGATCCCATCATTTTTAACTTTGGATACCTGCTGATCTTCCTGCTGGTAGCCGTGTCGCTGTCAATGCACCTGAACCTGATCAAAAGCAAAAGACCGCCATCGAATAGTCTGTCGTATGACGACTTGTACCGGAAAGATCCCGAGACCCGGTAGCCCCGGCGATCAAACATCCTGCAACAATCTTTATCGCTGCACCGTGATGCACGCGCACCAATCCCCGGAATTCAATTACTTTTGCATTCCAAAAAATCGATTTTACCGACCATGGCTGACTATAGTAAGGAAGAGATCAAACGCATTGAAGAGAAGTGGCGCACTGAGTGGCAACGACGCGGTGTGTACCGCGTGACCGAAGACACGTCCAAACCGAAATATTATGTCCTTGACATGTTCCCCTACCCTTCCGGCGCGGGTTTGCATGTGGGCCATCCGCTCGGCTACATCGCTTCAGATATCGTGGCACGTTTCAAACGCCTGAAAGGCTACAACGTACTCCACCCGATGGGCTTCGATGCCTTTGGTCTGCCGGCCGAACAATACGCCATTGAGCACGGCGTGCATCCCGCCAAGTCAACAGCCGAAAACATTTCCAATTTCAAAAGTCAGTTGGGCAAGATCGGTTTTTGTTATGACTGGAGTCGTGAAGTACAAACCTGCGATCCAGCCTACTACCGCTGGACGCAATGGATTTTTCTGCAAATCTTCGACAGTTGGTACAACCGTAAAAACAAGAAAGCTGAAAAAATTTCGTCGCTCACATGGATTTTCGAAAACGAAGGGAATGCTGAACATCCATTTCCGAATTCAAAATTCAAGCTGGACAATGGCGAAGTGACTTTCACGCAGCGCGAATGGAAGGTATTCAACCAAAAGCAACGGCAGGAAATATTGATGCAATATCGGCTGGCCTACCTGGCTAATACCGACGTGAATTGGTGCGAGGCGCTGGGTACTGTGTTGGCCAACGACGAAGTGATCAACGGCGTGAGCTACCGTGGAGGATTTCCGGTAGTGAAAAGACAAATGCGTCAATGGAGTTTACGCATTACCGAATATGCGGACCGCTTGCTCAGCGGCCTCGATCAGATCGATTTCAGCGATTCGATGAAAGAAATTCAGCGCAACTGGATTGGCAAGAGTGTAGGTGCCCTCATCGACTTTGAGCTGAAGACTGAAAAATCCCTGGTGAAATCATTGAAAGTATTCACTACCCGACCAGACACTATCTTCGGAGTGGACTTCATGGTGGTGGCCCCGGAGCATGAAATCGTAAAAGACATCACCAGCAAAGACCGCCAACAAGAAGTTGAAACCTACCTGAAGTACGTGGAGAGCCGCTCGGAGATTGACCGCATGGCGGAAGTGAAAAAAATCACGGGCTGTTTCACAGGTGCGTATGCCATCAACCCATTCAATCAACGAAAAATTGAAGTGTGGATCAGTGAATATGTGCTGGCTGGCTATGGCACCGGCGCCATCATGGCCGTGCCGTGCGGCGACGAGCGCGACTTCAAATTCGCGAAGCATTTTAATATTCCCATCACCAATATTATCGGCAGTCATTTCGATGGCAAAGATGCAAATCCCACCAAAGATGCTACGCTGGAAAATTCTGATTTTCTGAATGGGATGGTGATGCACAAAGCGATCGATGTCGTAATCAGCAAGCTTGAAGAAAAAGGCATCGGCAAACGTCAGGTGAATTACAAAATGCGCGATGCAGGCTGGAGCCGCCAGCGTTATTGGGGCGAGCCGTTTCCCGTGGTGTTCCGCGACGACATGCCCTACCCGATGAACGATCATGAATTACCGTTGACGCTCCCTGACATTGACAATTTCAAATCTTCCGGAAATGGCGAGGGGCCGTTGGCGAACCTGAAAGACTGGATCAACTTTTCGCCGAACGCCAAGCGCGACAGCAACACCATGCCGACGCATGCAGGCGCAGCCTGGTACTTCTTGCGCTACATGGATCCGCACAACAACAAAGAATTTGCCAGCCGGCAGGCGCTGGAATATTGGAACCAGGTGGACGTGTACATCGGCGGATCGGAACACGCGGTCGCGCACTTACTCTATTCACGTCTGTGGACAAAAATCCTCCACGACTTGGGTTACTTGAATTTTGACGAGCCGTTTAAGAAGTTGATTAATCAAGGGAAGATTACGGGAGATTCCAGGTATGTATATCGGGGCTTTGTCACTTGGAAAAGCAATGACCTGGGGGAAAGCCCAATCATTCACCCGCCAATTTTCGTTTCTCAAGGCATCAGGGAAGATCTCCAAGAAGATAAAGATTTAAAGGATAAAGATCAAGTTAGATATTCGAATGCAGTCAAAAATATTACCAAACAAATCGAAAGGATAAACGAATATTTACGACAAACCGGAAATTTAAAATCGGGTGAATTCGAAGTTGCCACCGAAGATTTAATTCCCCTTCGCGTTAACGTTAACTTAGTGAATGGCCTCGAACTTGATACGGAAGCGTTCAAAAAATGGAAGCCCGACTTTGCGAATGCAGAATTCATTTTTGAAGAAGACGGCAAATACATCTGCGGCTCGGCTATTGAAAAAATGAGCAAGTCGTATTTTAATGTTGTAAATCCAGACGAAATCATTGAGAAGTACGGCGCCGACACACTTCGTTTGTACGAAATGTTTCTCGGCCCGTTGGAGGCATCCAAGCCGTGGAGCACCAGCGGCATCGACGGCGTGTACAAATTCCTGCGCCGTTTCTGGAATCTATTCCATGATAACGTAGGCAACTGGAATATCTCGGACGCTGAGCCTACGCGGGAAGAACTGAAAGCCCTGCACAAGGTGATCAAGAAAGTTGACTACGATGTAGAACATTATTCATTCAACACGTCGGTGAGCGAGTTCATGATTTGCGTGAACGAATTATCTTCTTTGAAATGTAACAAACGGGCGATCCTCGAGCCATTGACCATCGTGCTCGCCTCGTATGCGCCGCACATCACGGAAGAACTGTGGGAGAAGTTAGGTCACCCCGACTCCATTTTGAATGCGCGTTACCCAGCGTTCGACGAATCGTACCTGAAAGAAAATGACTTTGAATATCCCATCTCCATCAACGGCAAGGTGCGCGCAAAAATGAACTTTGCACTCGACATGCCGGTAACCGACATGGAAAAGCTGGTGATGGCGTCGGAGGCTGTGCAAAAGTGGACCGAAGGAAAGGCCCCGAAAAAAGTCATTATCGTGCCGGGCCGAATTGTCAACATCGTCATGTAACGCAGGCGCCCAGCGCCCGATGCCGAATCCATACGAGCATGCGAGTTTCTTTTTTCATGTGGGCGCTGGCGGGGATTTTGACGGCCGGCCAAGCAACG
>Ga0209067_10002579_pt1 | contig 10654 bp, 5 predicted proteins | sample ColStrG_CSR_2013_FD_187199 | JGI IMG/M metagenome (GOLD analysis project Ga0209067, IMG submission 187199) | Freshwater sediment microbial communities in response to fracking from Pennsylvania, USA - Cold Stream Run_MetaG_CSR_2013 (SPAdes)... | ecosystem: Environmental > Aquatic > Freshwater >... | reverse complement strand
CTACTCGGTGAGAAAGGTCGATCGTTTGAAGGGGCAGGTAGATATCTTCCTAGTAGATGACCTAGTAACCACCGGAAGCTCGGTTATAGAAGGGGTTCGTACGCTCAGAAAGGCGGGGGTTCGGCCAGTAGGGGTGCTGGCCGCTGGGGTCTCACCGCGTCTTTTTTCCTAATACGATAGGGGGCTAGTAAATGATAAAAGTTTCTGAAATGAGGGTTCGTGGCTGTTCTAGATAAAATCCTTCGCGCAGGCGAGGGTCGTGCGGTTCGAAACCTAGAGAAGATCGCAACAGAGGTTAATTCTTGGGAGACCAAGGTAGCCGCCATGAGCGATGAAGAGCTCCGCTCCCAAACCCAGAAATTCAGAGATCGCCTTCAAGCAGGTGAGGATCTAGATTCCCTACTCCCTGAGGCATTTGCCACCGTACGTCAGGCCGCCATGCGGACTTTGGGACAACGTCACTATGACGTCCAAATCATGGGTGGAGCAGCGCTTCACCTCGGAAATATTGCCGAGATGCGTACAGGTGAAGGTAAGACCTTGGTCTCAACCCTTCCCGCGTACCTCAATGCCCTCACTGGCAAGGGCGTTCACGTAGTTACTACAAACGATTACCTCGCCGAGCGCGATAGCGAATGGATGGGTCGCGTTCACCGCTTCCTCGGTTTAAAGGTCGGCGTAATTCTCGCCAGCATGACTCCCGCTGAACGTCGGGAAGCTTATGCAGCCGACATCACCTATGGAACAAATAATGAATTTGGTTTCGACTACCTCCGTGACAACATGGCCTGGGCTTTGGAAGATTGCGTACAGCGCGAACATAACTTTGCCATCGTGGATGAAGTTGACTCAATTTTGATCGATGAGGCGAGAACTCCGCTGATCATCAGCGGACCGGCCGACAAGGCAACCAAGTGGTACGTCGAGTTCGCCAACATCTGTGGCCAACTGCAACGTGATGTTCATTATGAGATCGATGAGAAGAAAAAGACTGTCTCTATTCTTGAAGATGGCGTTACAAAGGTTGAGCAGATCCTCGGCATCGAAAATCTTTATGAGGCGGTAAACACGCCTCTGATCGGTTACCTCAACAACGGTATCCGCGCTAAAGAACTATTCAAGCGCGATAAAGATTACGTTGTGATGAATGGTGAACTTCTCATCGTTGATGAGCACACCGGTCGCATGCTCTCTGGTCGTCGTTACTCCGAAGGTCTCCATCAGGCGCTTGAAGCGAAAGAGCGCATTGAGATAAAAGATGAGAATCAGACTCTGGCAACTATTACGTTGCAGAACTATTTCCGTCTCTACTCAAAGCTCTCTGGTATGACTGGTACTGCCATGACAGAGGCTGCCGAATTCATGCAGATCTATAAGCTCGGCGTAATTCCAATTCCTACAAATAAGCCGACCGCTCGCGTTGACTCATCTGACTTGATTTACAAGACCGAAGCGGCAAAATTCTTAGCGGTTGCTGAAGATATTGTTAAGCGCCACAAAGCGGGCCAACCAGTATTGGTCGGCACCGTCTCTGTTGAGAAATCTGAAGAGCTCTCCGCAGTACTTACTCGTCGCGGCATTAAGCACGAAGTATTGAATGCCAAGCAGCATGAGCGTGAGGCCGCGGTTATTGCTCGCGCGGGAACCATCGGTGCAGTCACAGTTGCTACCAACATGGCCGGTCGCGGTACTGACATCATGCTTGGTGGAAATCCAGAATTTATGGCCGACTTTGAATTGCAACGCCAAGGGCTAAATCCAGCTGATAATCCCGAAGAGTATGAGGCTGCCTGGCCCGCTGAAATTGCTAAGCAGAAAGCAGCTGTAGCTCTCGAGCACGAAACAGTGGTCGCTGCCGGCGGTCTTTATGTGCTTGGTACCGAGCGCCACGAATCACGACGCATCGATAATCAGCTTCGTGGTCGTTCTGGTCGCCAGGGAGATCCAGGAGAGTCGCGTTTCTACCTCTCGCTTCAAGATGACTTGATGCGCCGCTTTAACTCAGGTCTCGTAGAACGTTTCTTGGGTGCCGCTGGAATCGCCGATGATGTTCCTATCGAGTCCAAGATGGTCTCTAATGCGATTCGCTCCGCGCAGACCCAAGTTGAATCTCTCAACTTTGAAATGCGTAAAAACGTTTTGAAGTATGACGATGTTATGAATCGTCAACGTACCGTTATCTATTCTGAGCGTCGCGAAGTACTTGAAGGCGCAGATATCAGCGAGCAAGTTCAGAACTTCATGACAGATACCTTGACCGCATATGTCCAAGGTGCAACGGCAGAGGGTTATCCAGAGCAATGGGATCTCGAAGCGCTCTTTACCGCCCTGCGCGTTCTCTACCCTGCAGTTGTCTCTCCTGAGTCGCTCGCAGCAGAAGTTGGTGGAGTTGCAAACCTTGATGCAGATTTCATTCTCAATCGAGTGTTGGATGATGCCAAGGCGCAATATAAAGCCCGCGAAGAATCACTGACACCAGAGGTCACCCGTGAACTTGAGCGCAAAGTTCTGCTCTCGGTCCTTGACCGTAAGTGGCGCGAACATCTTTACGAGATGGATTACTTGCAAGAGGGAATTGGTCTGCGCGCAATGGCACAACGCGATCCACTCGTTGAATACCAACGTGAGGGTTATGAGCTGTTTGCCGCGATGATGGATGGCATTAAAGAAGAGTTAGTGGGACTTCTCTTCCACGTTGAGGTCAATGTCGAAGCGGTCGATGAGAGTGGTGCACCAGTTATTGCCGCACCAGGACTTGAGACTCCAACTGCTCCCGAGGTTAGCCAACTTCGTTACTCGGCAGCCGACGAGGATGGCTCAACAGTGCAGAGCGGCGGGACGCCTAAGAATGCTCCCTGCCCGTGTGGCTCAGGTCGCAAGTACAAGCGCTGTCACGGCGCTGCCAATCAGGCTTAATCAGCCGGTATTACGCAGTCCGGCGGCGACGCCATTGATCGTTAACAAGAGAGCGCGGCGGATAGTTGCGTCTGGGCTCTCTCCCTTGCGTACTCGCTCTAAGAGAGAGATCTGAAGCAGGTGCAGTGGAGCAAGATATGCATCTCGGACGCTTAAGGTGCGAGCCAAGATTGGCTGATCACCCAGGATCTCATTTTTCTGTGTCAAGAGCATGATCTCGTTGCGCGTGAGATTGAATTCTTCTTCAATCGTTGTAAGGAAGTGGCGCAACGATGGATCAACCAAGCGTTCAACATATTTACTTGCCATCGCTAGATCGGTCTTCGCCAAGGTCATCTCAACATTAGAAATGAAGGTGCGGAAGAAGTGCCAATCCTTGAGCATGGCTGTCAGGACGGGTGCTTGACCAGCTTCACGGGCAGCTTTAAGGCCTGATCCGACACCAAACCAGCCTGGAACGATCTGGCGCGATTGGGTCCAACCAAATACCCATGGGATAGCGCGCAAACTTCCCAAACCTCCCGATGCATCTGGACGACGCGATGGACGCGAGCCTAGGAAGAGATCACCAAGTTGTTCTACCGGAGTTGAGGCATAGAAATATGCAGGTAGATCAGGATGATCGATGAGAGTGCGATATCTAGCAAATGCGCTATCACTTACTAAGTCCATACATGAGCTCCAGCGAGCTAGATCATCGGCACTTTGGCGAGGGGCGCGATTTAAAACAGTTGCCTCGAGCGCCGCCGCTAAGGTGAGTTCCACATTTTCGCGGGCAAGTGCAGGAAGTGAATATTTATCTGAAATAACTTCGCCTTGTTCAGTCATCTTTACCTGACCATCAATTGACCCCCAAGGAAGCGCAATCAGTGCATCGTAAGTAGGTCCGCCACCGCGACCGACAGAACCACCGCGGCCATGGAAGAGACGGAGTTTCACGCCATGGTTAATTGCAACGTCGCGCAATTTGCGTTGCGCCTTATGAATCTCCCACTGTGAGGTGGCAATTCCGGCATCCTTATTTGAATCAGAGTAGCCGAGCATTACTTCTTGTACTTCGTGGCGACTGCGCACAATTTCGCGGTACTCAGGGTCTGAGAGCAACTGATCCAAGATGGTATCCGCGGCGCGCAGTTCGGCAACAGTTTCAAGGAGCGGTGCGAATCCGACCTTTGACTTTCCATCAGTGATCAGGCCGGAGTATTTACCTAGCTCCACGGCAGCCAGAACATCTTTATGGGACTTAGTCATTGAGATGATGTAGGTCTCGATAACCTCTGGTCCGAATTTATTGATGAGTTCATCAATCGCTCTAAAAGTGTCGACGGTATTTTGTGCAGCAGCATCTAACGCATCTGGATGTGCAGCAATTTGAGCTAAGGCGTGGTGATGGGCATCTGAATGTTCCCGTACATCCATCGTGGCATGTGTAATTCCAAAACTAGATACTGCTCGGATAACGCGCTCAAGGAGGCCGTGCGCAATGAGTTCGCCCTTGTGAGCCAGAAGAGAGTTGCGCATCAAAGTGAGGTCAGCGAGCAGTTCGGCAGTGTTGTCGTAATCGCGGCCCGGTTGATGTGCCGCCCCAGCGGCATGCCGCCTTTGCGTCAAGATCAAGCGGTGTCGAATCGCGGTCGCCTTCAGGCGGTACGGCTCCTCAACGTTAAGCCGACGAAAACGAGCCTCAATCTCTGGAAGATTTTCTAAATCGCGGGCAACAGACTCTTCAAGTTCGGCAGAAGCACCGGCAATTCTGGTTGATACAGAGAGCGCTTGTCGCAGTGGATCCAGAGCGGCCAACATGGCACGAATAAAGTGACCGATCTGCAGAATGATGGCGTCGCGGGTAACGGAGGCGGTGATATTTGGATTTCCATCCCTATCGCCACCGATCCACGTCCCGAAAGAGAGTGGACGCGCAGTCGGTGAGATCGTTACTCCCAGACGCGATAACTCGCGAGCGAAATCATCGAGTACTTCAGGGACGGTCATTCCAAAGAGGTCATCGAGGTAATACAAAGCATTGACCGCTTCATCGAGTGGTTCTGGACGACCAAGTCGTAACTCATCTGTCTGCCACAATAAATCAACGGTCTCAGCTAGACGTCTTTCACGTACTGAATCTTTCTTATCATCGAGTAGATCGGCGATGGTTCCTAGTTTGCTTAAAACTGAGCGACGCGCAGCTTCGGTCGGGTGAGCGGTAAAGACAGGTCGCACGGAGAATTCATCCATCCAACTTTGTAGATCGCTTTGAGAAAATTCGTGCCCGCTCTTCTGAGTTTCGATAATTCGATCTACGGCACGTGAAATCCAAGAACCACTCACCTCACGCTCATCGTGCAACACTCTGGCGCGGTGAACTTGCTCGGCGACATTGGCTAAGTGGAAGTAGGTGCTAAAGGCGCGAACGAGTTGGACGCTATCGTCAACAGATAAATTGGAAAGAATCTCTTCGCCGCCACCTTCGCGTACTGCTTTGCGTACGGATTCAACGAGCTCAAGGAGATCGGGTCCTTCTTGACGTACTAGTGTCTCGCCAAGGAGTTCTCCAAGTTTGCGGACATCTCCACGGAGAGCCTGATCATCGCGCGCGATAGATGTTTGTGGATCGCTCACTTGATTAGCCGCTGGGACGAGATTGCTCATGCGCGCATTACCTCCGCGAATTAAAGATCATTTACTGCCCACTTCGGTGGGGGCGGGGCTTACGAGGGTAAATCATCCCATCTCTGGCGGGCTAGAATTCCACTAGTTCCTACCCCCATCCTCTTGGATATTGGGGGCTTTTGGCGTGGAGGGGGTATCAATGAGCGCTCTATTGCGGGCCTTCGCCGATATCTCTATTGATCAGGGGAGCGAGCATCTCGCCGCTCCTACTTCCACCACCGGCTATCTCCTTGCCGCTCGGAGCCAAGAATCTCCACTCATCATCGTCACCGCCTCATCGCGCAGGGCCGACGAGCTCAAAGACGAGTTGGATACCTATCTTGGGAAGGGCACCGTCTTAGAGCTACCTCCATGGGAGACCCTGCCCCACGAGAAACTCAGCCCCAAGAGCGATACCGTGGCTGCCCGTATCAAAGTTCTCTCAAATTTATCGAACAGCCAGGTCATTGTTACCTCGGTTCGAGCCCTGATCCAACCCATCGCCCCGCAGGATGTGGCTCTAAAGACTCTGCAGCTGGGCGATGAGATCTCGATGGAAACTCTCGTGGCTCACCTGGTGCTTCTCGGATTTACTCGTACCGATCTCGTTGAGCGCCGCGGGGATTTTGCTCTGCGTGGCGGAATTCTCGATGTATTTCTTCCAGACCAAGATCATCCGGTTCGTATCGATTTCTTCGGTGACGAGATTGAAGAACTCGCCTGGTTTACCGTGGCCGACCAGCGGACATTTGATCCCGTTAGCGGTGCCATCACTATCTACCCATGCCGTGAAATCCTCCTGACCGAACAGATAAAAGAGCGCGCTCGCTATCTCACACGCGCCTTTCCCGAGGTTGCCGAACTCACCTCTAAGTTGGCAGAAGGTACCTACGTTGACGGCATGGAGTCGTTACAGGGGTTACTCCGGAACGATCTCACCTCCCTTGTCGATCTGCTTCCCGCAAATTTTCAGATCGTTCTTGTTGATGAGCCACGAATTAATTCACGAGCCCTTGATTTGGTCGCGACGAATAAAGAGTTCCTTGATGCATCATGGTCGAACGCCGCGCATGGCGCCGATGCTCCCATCAACTTAACTGCTGAACTTGCCGGTGGCGGATATTTCACCTTGGATCAGCTGCGCGATCGCGCCCGTCACTGGAGCTCTATAGATCCTTACTCAAGTGGATTTGAAGAGGGAGCAGCAGTAAGTTCACTGCTTCCAATTCCGGAGTACCGAGGTAAGAGTGAGGGGTTGGTCGCCGATTTACGTGAATGGTTGACTGAGAATTACTTACTTGTCTTCACCGCTGCTGGACCTGGAATTGTGGAACGCTATGCAAAACTCTTTCAACAATCTGGCTTACCAGTCCGCTTGCTCAAAAATATTTCTTCGGGACTCACCCGCGATGCCATTTATGTGCTTGCGACACCGATCGAACACGGGTTCATCTCCCACGAATTCAAGAGCGCGCTAATAACTGAAAAGGATATTACTGGTGTGCGGAGCTCAAACAAGGATCAGGCACGCATGCCATCGCGGCGCAAGAAAGCAATTGACCCCTTGGAGCTTAAACCCGGTGACTATGTTGTCCATGAACAACATGGAGTCGGTCGATATATAGAGCTCGTCGCTCGAACTGTTGCGGGAGTCTCACGCGAATATCTTGTCATCGAATATGCCTCTTCCAAGAGAGGTCAACCTGGTGATCGCCTCTTTGTGCCGACAGATACGTTGGAACAAGTAACTAAATATGTCGGTGGTGAAGCTCCCACGGTGCACCGTATAGGTGGAGCAGACTGGCAGAACACCAAGCGCAAAGCCCGTAAAGCGGTCAAACAGATCGCAGCCGAATTAATCCAACTCTATGCCGCTCGCATGAGTGCCCCTGGCTTTGCCTTCTCTCAAGATACCTCGTGGCAGCGGGAGTTAGAGGCGGCGTTCCCTTACGTGGAGACGATCGATCAACTTTCGACCATTGATGAAGTCAAGCGCGATATGGAGCGCAGCCATCCGATGGATCGAGTGATCTGTGGCGATGTGGGATATGGCAAGACTGAGATCGCAATTCGCGCGGCATTTAAGGCGGTCCAGGATGCAAAGCAGGTAGCCATATTGGTTCCGACCACCCTCTTGGTGCAGCAACATCTCAAGACCTTTGAAGAGCGGTACGCGGGATTCCCGATAAGGATTGCAGGTCTCTCCCGATTCAACACTGCAAAGGAATCAAAAGATATTTTGGAAGGGTTGGCTGCGGGAAGCATCGATGTAGTAATTGGAACTCACCGCTTGCTCTCCAAAGATGTAGTTTTTCGCGATCTAGGTCTGGTGATCGTGGATGAAGAGCAACGTTTTGGAGTTGAACATAAAGAGGAGCTGAAGAAGGCACGTACCAATATTGACGTGCTCTCCATGTCTGCAACGCCAATTCCGCGCACATTAGAAATGGCTATCACCGGTATCCGCGAAATGTCTAACATCACGACTCCGCCAGAGGAACGTCATCCCGTACTTACATATGTTGGACCATACGATGAGAAACAAGTAACAGCGGCAATTCACCGCGAATTGTTGCGCGATGGACAGATCTTCTTCTTGCATAATCGCGTAGAGAGTATTGACCGCGTCGCATCTCGCATCAAGGAGTTAGTCCCAGAGTCACGGGTTCGAGTGGCACATGGTCAGATGAGTGAGCGCGAGTTGGAAGAGGTTATTTTAGGATTCTGGCAACGCGACTTTGATATCTTGGTCTGCACCACAATTATTGAGAGCGGGATAGATATTCCAAATGCCAATACCTTGATTGTTGATCGGGCAGATGCATTTGGGCTTTCGCAGTTGCATCAGTTGCGTGGTCGCGTAGGTCGCGGCCGCGAGAGAGCGTATGCCTACTTCCTTTACTCCCCAGACAAGCCACTCACTGAGGTTGCTCACGATCGACTCACCACTATCGCGACAAATACCGATTTGGGTTCAGGTATGCAGGTGGCACTCAAAGATCTAGAAATTCGTGGCGCTGGAAATATGTTAGGCGGAGAACAGTCTGGTCACATCGCCGAAGTTGGTTTTGATCTTTATATGCGCATGGTCGGTGAAGCGGTGGAAGACTTTAAGACCGGTTATGTTGATGTAAACCCTCGCGTTAAAGAGTGCAAGGTCGAACTTCCTATCACCGCTCATCTACCCGTGGAATATGTACCCTCTGAAAGGCTTCGCCTGGACCTCTACCGCCGCATGGCAGATTGTTCCGATGATGCAGGGCTTAACTCCATAGTCGAAGAGTTAGTGGATCGCTTTGGTGAATTGCCTGAGGCTGCCCGCAGCCTTATTGAGGTGGCTCGCATTAGAACCAAGGCAAAGGCCATGGAACTTACTGAGGTGGTCTGGCAAGGTAAATTCCTAAAGCTCGCCCCTATAACCCTCCCAGAATCGGCACAATTGCGCTTGGAGAGGCTATATCCAGGCACCTTGATCAAACAGGCCACTAAAAGCGCGCTGATTGCTCGTAATTCCGCTCCAAATTGGCTTGAAAATGCCTCTGTAGGCGATACTTCTGTTCTGTCGTGGACTATGGAAGTCCTGCACAATCTCTAGGGAGCAGCGCGTGAAGAAGATTCTTACTGCCGTAATTGGCGTTCTGGTTGTGGCAGGTGCCGGAGTCGGCCTCTGGATCGTTCTGGACTCATCCGCACCAGCTGCCACGGTGGGCAAGACCAAAATCACCGCGAGCCAGATAAATAACAGCGTGAAGACGATCGTCGCTGAGCGTAAGACGGTCTCCACCACCGGAATGCAATTGGCTTTTGGCTCAGCCCTTAACGCTGAAGAACTCAATTACTACATCATCTCAACGCTGCTAGCTGACACCGCCGCCGCTAATGGCGTCAAGGTAACCGATGCGCAAGTGACCACGCGTGAAGCTGCAATCTTGAAACAAGAGGGAAGCGCCGCGAAACTTAAGTCCGGTGAGGTCTCTGCGAGCATCGCATCAACAGACTTCCCAGGCTATGTACGAGAGATTCTCTACGTCGAAGCATTGACCGCCCTAGTTGAGAAGCAGGGTACCTCGGTTTCAAATTCTGGAACTGCAGTTCAAGGTTTAGTACGCGCTCAAGCCGCCAAAGAGGGCGTCACGATCGATAAGAAGTATGGAACGTGGGATGCAACAAATGTAACTGTTAACCCACCTGCCACTGCAACCAGCACCACAACAACCACGAAGTAGAACTTCTGCGATCATGACCTCTGAGCTCTTGCGCCTCAAAGAGGTCATGCATCGACTTCGCTCACCTGGTGGGTGTCCATGGGATGCTGAACAGACTCACGAGTCGCTTCTGAAATATCTTCTCGAGGAAGCCTACGAATATTCCGAAGCGGTCGATGAAAAGGATCGCAGCGCGATGCGCGAAGAGCTTGGCGATGTATTGCTGCAGGTTTATTTTCACTCTGCTATAGCTGAAGAAGATCCGAGCGATCCATTTTCCATTGAAGATGTCGCGCGGGGAATTGCAGATAAATTAATTCGCCGTCATCCACATGTCTTCACCGATTCAGAAGTCACCTTTGATGATGTCCTGGAAAATTGGGAGAAGCAGAAGCGCGAGGAGAAGGGGCGGACCTCGGCAACTGATGGTGTTCCACTGGCTCAACCGGCGATGGCTCTGGCTGCCAAGGTTATTTATCGCGCAGATAAATATGGTTATTCACTTCCCGTTGCCCATCCGGTCACCATCGCAAGCAATACTGATGAGGCCGAATTGGGTGAGATCCTGCTCGGCATATTGGATCAAGCCCAAAAATTAGGGATTGATGCGGAGATCGCGCTGCGCACCGCTACCAAGTCCTATATCAATCAGATCCATGCGTATGAGGCCAAGGCTTCGGATTCAACTCGCTAGAATTAACCCATAACAACTAAAGGAGAAACCTGTGGCACTAATTGATGCAATACACGCTCGCGAAATTCTAGATTCTCGCGGAAACCCGACTGTTGAGGTTGAAGTTCTTCTAGAAGATGGAACGAGCGCTCGCGCTGCGGTTCCAAGTGGAGCATCTACAGGTGCCTTTGAAGCTGCTGAACTTCGCGAT
>Ga0209067_10002578_pt1 | contig 10655 bp, 8 predicted proteins | sample ColStrG_CSR_2013_FD_187199 | JGI IMG/M metagenome (GOLD analysis project Ga0209067, IMG submission 187199) | Freshwater sediment microbial communities in response to fracking from Pennsylvania, USA - Cold Stream Run_MetaG_CSR_2013 (SPAdes)... | ecosystem: Environmental > Aquatic > Freshwater >... | reverse complement strand
AATCCCGCGCACGGCAATCTTAGGCAAATCTTTTTTACCCGCAAAATCCAAAATCACTTTCACAATCGAGACAAAAATTAACGGAATCACCAACATCCGAATAAATGCGATAAAAGCCCGACCAACCAAGCCATACCAAATCGCCGTTTCTTTCATCCACACCGACGCGTCGGCGGGGAAACCAGCCGCGGCTTGGACACCTAAACCAAGCACAGCGCCGAGCACCAAACCGACCAACATCCGGATCGAAAAATCGACCTTTTTATCCTGCAATCGCTTCAAGCCAAAGCAGCACAACAAGAAAAGTGCAATCGCAAGCAAGGTTTGATATTGGGTAATGGCTAAAAATCGTTCAAAAAAAACGCCATGGAATAAGGCAGATGACTGCGTGTCATTCATCGAGATGCTCCGGGTAGGGTACGAACTGAGAAAGTACGAAATGAATTAATCGAAAATTTGTGATTATGCTACAGGAAAAACTTGTCCGCCCTAAAGAAGGAATCCGCGCTTTTATAGACGAAATACCAAATTAAATCAGGCAGATTTCCAAGGCCAGCAAAAAGTACGGACTCGGCAGCGCAAATAAATAGCGATTAAATAACAATTCTCAATTCAAAAAACTGACTAACGTTGATTCAGTGCCGCCACTAACGCTAAATCAACAATTAGCGCCGGTTTACATAGCTATTTAAGCCATGACCATTCAAGGCGGTACATTACATTAGGAAAATGCTCATTTTGAAAGCGTTTTTCTATGACTACTTTAATCATTCAAGCTGGCGGCAAGGGCAGTCGGCTGGAGCATTATTGTTGGAATAAACCCAAATGTCTGGTGCCGGTTGATGGCAAGCCGCTGCTATTTCATTTGCTAGATTGCTTCGCTTCTAAACACGATACCCAATCCACAATTGCCGTCATTGCCGAATACAAAGCCGACGTATTACAGCGCTATTTATCGGTCTTTCCGGGTTCTGCGCCCGTCTCCATCGTGGCTCCTGTTGGCACTGGCACGGTTAGTGGCATCGCCCAGTCGTTAGAACTGGTTGCCGACAATGAGCCATTCTGGATCGTTTGGAGTGATTTGCTGTTCCATGAACATTTAAAAATGCCGGAGTCCGATCAACCGGTGATTTACCTATCGCGCAACTTCCCCTGTCGCTGGTCGGTGGAACTCAATGAAGCCGGCAAACAGAATTTAGTCGAGAAAAAAAGCGACACCGCTGGCGTGATGGGCTTATTTTGGTTTCCTAACAAAAGCCATTTAAAGAACCTGCCCGATAGCGGCGAATTCGTGCGTTGGATTTCCGAGAACGCCGATCAATTTAGTACCGCCTATTGCGACGATGCGGTCGAATTAGGCACACTAAACGCGCTACAAAATCACTGGGATGACGAAGCGGGAACACGCTTTTTTAACAAAATTACTTATCGCGGCGATAAAGTCATCAAAGAAGCAGTGGTACCAGAATATGCCCCGATGATAGATCTAGAACTGGCTTGGTACAAAGAAGTCGGCGCGCTAGGCTTTAAGCACATCCCTACCCTATTTGAATCCAAACCGATGACTATGTCGCGCATCGACGGAACGCACCCTTATCAGTTCCGCTGGGGTACCAAAGGGCGGCGTCAAGTGTTAGAAGGAATCATGGATTCGCTCACTGAGTTGCACGCGCTCGGCAAAGCAGCGGTCGATAATGCCGCATTGCGTTCAGTCTATTTAGAAAAAACTCAGCAGCGTATCGCCAAAGTGGGTCGTTTATTACCCGATTTGCAAAAACACCGATCCATCAAAGTCAACGGCGTTTGGGTGCCGAATATCTTGCACGAGAAAGAACAGCATCGCCTCACCGATGCGTTTGAGATGACTTGTTGCGATGCATTTACCGTCATCCATGGCGACCCCACTTTTAGCAATACCTTAATCGACGACAAGGGCAAACCTTGGTTTTTTGATCCGCGTGGACGTTTTGCCGAACCCGGTATTTTTGGCGACCCGGCATACGATTGGGCCAAGGTGTACTACTCGGTGGTGGGTAATTACGACAATTTTAATCGACGCCAATTTATCCTCAGCTTGGATGCACAAAGCGCGGATATTGAAATCCGCGATGCTGGCTGGTCGCATTTGCGCGAAGTAATTGCAGAGCGCTTCAACTCAAAAATAAGCACCATCCAAGTGCTGCATAGTTTTATTTGGTTAGGTTTATCGGGTTGGGTCGATGACGATTACGATTCGATCTTGGCGGCGTATTTCAACGGTTTGTATTACCTGCATTCTGCGCTGGAAGCCTGATGCAAACGATAGAACTCAGCCCATTATCCAAAGCGTGGCTCATTGATATTGATGGCACGATTTTCCAACATAACGGCTATTTAAACGGCGCGGATCAGTTGCTGCCCGGCGTAACGGAATTTTTTAATGGCCTGCCCAGTACCGACAAAATTATTTTGCTCACCGCACGCAGCCAACAATTTAAAGTCAGCACGCTAGCGGCCTTAGCTCAACACGGCATTCGCTATGACAGCGTTTTATTCGATATGCCAATGGGCGAGCGCATCTTAATTAACGACACCAAACCGTCGGGTCTGCAAACCGCCTACGCTATCAACGTGGCGCGCGATGCAGGTTTAGGTCAGATTAGCGCGGCGCTCAAAATAGTTGATAAATAACGAAAATCACTAACGAAAGTCACCATGGCAGATTGGACCGACATCGGAAAGAAAAGCATTTTGGCCGAAGCCGATGCCTTGGTTGTGTTGGCCGAAAAGCTCGATCAACGTTTTTCCCAAGTAGTCGAATTAATCCTGAATTGCCAAGGTAAAGTGGTTTTATCTGGCTTGGGCAAATCGGGCCAAATCGCCCGCAAGATCGCCTCCACCTTCGCCTCAACCGGCACTCCGGCTATTTATTTACACCCTTCCGAAGCCAGTCACGGCGACTTAGGGATGATAGAAAAGCGCGATATCGTGATCGCTATTTCACGCTCTGGCGAGTCTCCTGAGTTGGCCGACATCTTATCGTATTCGCGCCGTTTCTCTATTCCATTGATTGCCATTACCGCCGAAGCTGCGAGTACATTAGGGCGCGCGGTCGATATCGTTTTACTGTTACCGGCGATGGCGGAAGTCTGTCCTTTGGGCTTGGCTCCCACCACCTCGACCACGATGACCTTAGCGTTAGGCGACGCCTTAGCGGTGGCTTGTATTGAGGGTAAAGAATTTAAAGCCGCTGCCTTTAGGGAATTTCATCCGGGCGGCAAATTAGGTAAAAAATTATTGCTGGTTAAAGACGTGATGCATGTGCGCTCCGAGCTACCCTTAATCGCCGCCAATGTCACGGTGCGGCAAGCCGTGATTGAAATGTCACGCGCGCGATTGGGTTGCGTTGGACTGTTGGACGAGCAAGGGAAATTGATCGGAATTTTTACCGATGGCGACTTGCGGCGTAATTTATCGGCTGAAATTGTAGAGCAACCGATCAGCCTATATATGTCACGACAACCAGCCACAATTGCGCCCGACACCTTGGTCGCTGAAGCTACCCAGATAATGGAAGCCAAACGCATTCCATCAATTTTTGTTGTCGAAAATGACGACGTGGTGGGAATTATTCATCTGCATGATTTGCTGGCACGCGGAATCCTATGAGCTTAACTAGCGCCAATCAGCAAGCTCCAACCAAATACATCCTGACACTAAGGTAAATCGCATGGCCAAGAAATTTCACCAAACTTCATTTGATCTTGCGCTCGATTTATTATCAATTATCAAGCGTTCGATCTTCAATAAAACCGGCCATTGCCCGGAAGATTATTACTACATCATGCCAGTCAATGCGTATGGTGAGTTGGTCTTCACGCTATCGCAAACCCAGCATTTGAGGCAGCAAGCCAAGGTCTGTTTATTGTTGCGAAATGATCGTAATTTTTTATTGGAATTTTGGCCACAGGCAGCGGATTTCGTCATCTATTTGACGCAAGAAGAATACGATACGTTGTTCTTCTTAGAGCAGATTTCATTCCGCTCGCCAGGATGGTTTTTCTTATGCTGGGCTGACTTGTTTGCCGACGGGCGCTTCGGTAGTGATTTGGTCTTAAAGAATAATCGACTCACACTAAAAGAGGCCTATTCCTACGCGCTCGGCTTGGATCTTTCTGTACCAATCTTGGCGCCGCAAATTCAAAACGTTCCAGCGCATAACGCCGACAAGACCGTTTTATTCGTTCAACACGCCAAAACCTACGGACGTATTCCGGCCAGCTTTTGGAACGTCTTAGCACAAGAATTTCACAACAAGGGATATACGATTTTTATCGACAAAATCGCGCAAGAAGATGTTTTATTGGATCCAGAAATTCCGGTTCACTATTTACAAAAGACCGTTCCAGAATTAGTTCGATTTGCAAAGTCCGTGAACTTGGTCGTTGCACTACGTAGCGGCATGGCGGATTTGATTGGTGCGAGCATTGGTGATGCGCCGATGCGCATGATCACGCTGTATCACATCACCAGTAAATTCAACCGCACCCAAAAGGAATTTCATCACAGTGCCGGTGTAGCCCAAACCGGCTTAAACTTGGCACGCTGCTTTAGCACGGACAAGATTTCGGACATAGAAATCATGTCCGATAATCCAGAACAACTCATCAACGAAGAAGTACGGAAAGTCAGCCAGCTAGCGTTGAGCAAATAAGACTAGCCAAGCACGCAAATTGATTAAGCCACGCTCAGCAGTTTCTCCACCACTGGCGCTAACGCCGCAGGGCGGCATCCGTAACTAGCTAAGCGCCCTTGGGCGTTTGGTGCTAAATCCAAATCGTAAGGCAAACGTCCAGCAACCAACCACAATTTATCTTGTGGTAATGCGGCGACCAAGGTTTGCTGGCCCTTTACCAACATCGCGTTATAGGTTTGCAAAACGATTTGCTGCGCGCCTTGGGCAAAGGCGATGGCGGCGGCGACTTCGGCGTCGTTGGCCTCGGAGGACAAGGCATATTCGCGCACGTCAATTCCGGCAGCCAATAATGCGGGCAACATGGAGCTGCGCGCTTCATTGTTACGCGCAATAACGGCTTCATCGACTTCGCTACGCAAACGAACTTCTACCGTAATCAACGTCACTGGCAGCGCAGTGTTTAATGGGCGGAATGCGCCTGCCACACGTAGCGCAGCGCGTTGGACTTTTTCCGTCAGCGCCAATGCTGCTGGCTGCATCAAGCCTTGCGGAATAATCGGCGCATCTCGCCAAGTTTTTACTGCACTGATTTGCTTAAGTTGCTGCACGCGCTCATGGGCTCGGTTGATTTGATTGAGCGAAATCTCACCGCGCTCCACCGCTGCGATCACGCCATCAATAGCGGTCTGCTGGCGTTCTTGTTGATGCGAGATCAGGGCAATATCAGCGCCAGCTTTCAAGGTCTGAATTGCGCCGTTAGTCACGCCCACGCCATCGGCAATAGCTAACATTTCTAAGCAATCGGAAATAATTACGCCCTTAAATCCGAGTTCACCGCGCAGCAAATCAGTCAACACTGATTTGGATAAAGTAGCTGGCAAATCCGGTTCCGATTCAATCGCCGGGAAAACTACATGCGCCGTCATAATCGCGTGTACGCCTTGGGCGATCGCGGCTTTAAATGGTGGCAATTCCATCGCATCCAAACGGGCTTTATCGTGCGGCACGATCGACATCGAATAATGCGAATCGGTTGAGGTGTCGCCATGTCCGGGGAAATGTTTAGCGGTGGTAATCACGCCAGCCGCATTCAAACCGCGCATCGCTGCCATGCCATAGCTGATAACGGTATCCGGATCTTCACCAAAGGCGCGCACGCCGATTACCGGATTGAGGGGATTATTATTGACGTCCAACACTGGCGCCAAGATCATATTGATACCGAGCTGGCGCATCTCGTCGCCGCTAATGCGTGAGAGCTGCTCGCAATCAGCGACCGAGCCAGCTTGCTGAAACGCCATGGCTGCCGGAATGGGCGTGACGCCCTGCTCAACTCGCATCACCATGCCGCCTTCTTGATCGAGCGAAATCAACAAGGGAATATCGCTCACTTCGGCATTAATCTCTTGCAAGCGCCGACAGAGCGCTGCGACTTGCTGCGGTGTGTGGACATTGCGGCGAAACAGAATAACGCCGCCAACATGACGCTCTTGGATCAGGCGAGTAATGTGCTCATTGACCTCTAAGGAATCAAATCCCACCATAAATAATTGACCAATTTTTTGTCGCAACGCCTGATCCATATATTTGTTTTCCTGATTCTTTGCTGAATGTATTGATACGAATGACAAGGGAAATTGATTCAATTTCCGAAAAGTGCAGCCATCATAGGTTTCTTAAAATCAAGCGTCAACAGGTATTTAAGTGGTATCTTAAAATAAGTTAGGTACGTTGGGGCGAACGCTATATTTTGAGACGAATAAAGGGAAGTTTAGGGCAGAGAACAAGACGGAAACGACCAACTGGTATCTGTCGATTTTCCAAGGCAGCGATTAGCACAGGATTAAGTGCGCAATGCTATTTGAACAAATTAGCCACTTCTTGATGATCCCAATCCAAAAAGGTCTTAATTTGCCCATCCGGATTAATGAATAAAATCCGCAAATCGTGCATGACATGGTCTTCATCTATCCAAAACTTAATTCCTAACGAGTGCGCTAGGCGTTTGGTGGCGCTGGTTGTTCCAGTCAAAAAATGCCAATTGCTGCGCTCGGTGAAATGATGTTGTCGACGGTAATAAGACCAAGAATTCGGATTATCAATCGAGGGATCAAAGCTGACGATAATGAACTGTACCGGCGTTTTTTGTTGATCGGCCAAGGCTTGGGCTTCCTCCAGCTTATGCAAGGTCGCATTGCAAACCCGGGTGCATTCGGTATACGCCATTGCAATGATGAGCGGCTGACCTTGCCACTTACTCAGTTGTACGGTTTGGCCAGTATCTTCAGTCCATGACGATGTTTGGCTGTAGATGTTCGCAGGCAGATTCCCTGCCTTGGCGCTATGCGCAAACAGGGCGAACAGCCAAAGAGCGCACACCAATAACTTTATGAAACAAAACCTAAGTTCAGTTTGCATTCTGCCTTCCCCAAACATCCAAACTCAATATTTAGTGATCACCCGTACATCGCCACTAACTGCTGACACATAACCGACTGTGCCTGGTTTGGATTTTATTAGAGCGATAATTTCAAGATCATTGGCCTTGGTCATTGGGGGAATTAAGCCATCACGAAATACTTTGCGTCCCCACAATTGCGTGTATTTTTCTGGCGTTAGGTGCAGCGCCTTATCTAAAAATTCGGCCTTTAAGCTCGCGTTATCAATAGGAGTGAGCTTCACTCCGCCTTCGACCTGTTTATCACCAACAAAAATATCTTTGACCTCTTCGGCTCCAATGGTTAAACCGGAACTAGTCACAACATAAATATCCACCGCAAAGGCTGCTGACCAACAGAAAATAAACAGGCTTGTCGCAAGCCCAACTAGTCTAATTAAACGTAATGAGTTCATCGTGCTACTCCTTAAAATTTCGCATCGAGTTGAACGCGAGTACGGTTATATTTTTCGTCCGGCGCTGCTATTTCTAGCTCGTGCGTGCGATCCGTTTCAAATTTAAGTGCGGCAGCCTTGTTGAAATCCCAACGCAGACCAAGCACTTGGCGCGTGTAGGTTCGACCACTCGCTAGGCTGGCGAAATAATTATCGGTTTGATCCAGTTCGGCTTTTTCGATGCGGGCATATGGCGTCCAGATATTGCCAAAGGTGTAGCTCACTTGTGCAAACGCAGCCCAACTATTGTGCGTGCCGTTCGTTCCATTTGCGCCGAATTTATCGTCGTTCTTAAAGCGATAGTATTCACCGATGGACTCCCAATCGTTCCATTCCAACAGATAGAAAGCACCGAGCATGTTTAACTTAGTGCTATTGAGCCGCACGTTGTTGCCGTCATAGGTATCGACCACCTCGGACAATCCGTGTGCACCGAGCGTGAAGGTATTATTGAATTGGTAGCTCACTCTGCCGCCGTACGCCGTATTACCGTTGTCGTCGCCTACCGGATTAAATTCCAATTGGTTTCCCAGCGCGATACCGAGGTTATTACCGTCTGAAGCCGGAATAATTCGGCTACCGTTACCAACAAAAAAGTCGTAGGAAACGCGATCACCGCCATTGACCCGCGCCGTTCCCGATTCCATCACACCAATGGTGTGCGAAGGCATCACACCGCCCTGATCTTCAAACGCCACAAAACGTGGACGATCAATCGAAGTTTGAATAAAGTGACCGTGGTGAAACGCCGTATTCCATTCACCATATGGCGTATGGAAGCGCCCAGCCCAAATATTAACTAGGTCATTAAAGGTGTAGCCAATCTCAAAGCGCTCTAGGTCATAGGTCAACACGCCCTGTTCGGTGTACTCCAAATTCAACTCCATAATGGCTTTGAGCTGATCGCCAAAATTTGGCGCGAAATAGAAATCAACGTTCGCCATTTGGAAGCCGCTTTTGGAATTTACGGTATTGGGCAAATTAGGAGGATTGGGTAAATGTCCATAGCCGAGCGCGATAAAACCGTGCACCGGCACTCCCAATATATTGCTGTCGTTAGAAGACTGGTCTGCTGCGCTGCTAGCGACTTGCTCAACCGATTTCTCTAATTTTTCTAGTCGCTGTTCTTGGGCGCTTAGTTTTTCTTGTACCGCGGTTGGAGTGACATTCGCTGTAGGATTGGCTTGACCGGGCGAGGTTGTTTTGGCAGCGTTTTCTAATTGCGTAATGCGCGCAGACAAGGCTTGAATTTGCTGCAAACTTTGCTCTAGTTTCTTTTCCAACTCAGCTGTTCGATCCTGTGCGGGATCAGCCGCTAAGGCAGAAACAGAAAAGAGTTGCGTCATTGCGAAAGCAATCACACTGAGTCGAAAGGAAAAATCTGGTGATTTTTTGCACATAAATATCCCCTAATTAATTTGCCACGCGCGGTTAGCAAAATTTTCCATTTCATGTTCAAAAACTTAACAGGCGCAGCACCAACATGGCGTGATATGCAGCACTGAACGCTTGAAGTATGAAATTTAGGTTAGGGCGCGTTTTACGATTACTCAAGCCGCGATCGAGCAATTTTGCTCAATTTATGGAAAGAAAAATCGATAACGCAGGAAAAGTTTCTCCTATGCCAAAAATTTAGCGTCAAAATGATAAAAGTGAATCTCGATGCAAATTCAAAAATTGGCTCTTAGTTGAGCAAGCTAGTTAAATTTGAAACCAGTTGGTTTTAAATACGATAAAAATAGAAGTATGCACAAAGCAAACTCGCGCTACTTTTCGGGCCAAAAAAGCAGCAGAATCGGAGGAATATGGACGAAAAAAAAGACCGTCTGATTAAGACGATCTTTTTTAAATTTGGTCGGAGTACAAGGATTCGAACCTTGGACCCCCTGGTCCCAAACCAGGTGCGCTACCGGGCTGCGCTACACTCCGAAGACAGCAATTATAGATTCCAACCCGATTTCCGTCAATAACTATCTACCAAAAGCCCAACTAATGAGCCACAAACCAGTAATTACGTTGCTATTTGCACATAACTTCGCCTAGTCAAATTAAACCCGTTCAATCACCAACGCGATCCCCTGCCCTACTCCGATACACAAACTCACTACCGCATAACGACCTGAAATTCGCTGCAACTGGCGCGCGGCCGTCAACACCAAACGTGCGCCCGATGCGCCCAAAGGATGACCCAGTGCGATGGCGCCACCATTCGGATTAATCCGCTCATCGTGCGCAGCCAGATTCAATTGTTTTAAACACGCTAAGACTTGCGGCGCGAAGGCTTCGTTAATTTCAATCACATCCATCTGCGACAATGCCAAACCTGCTCTCTCCAACGCTTTAGGAATTGCAAGCGCAGGGCCAATTCCCATTACCCGCGGCGAAACACCGATTACCGCAGCCGATAATATCCGCGCTAATGGAGCACGTTGCAACGATAACGCGCTTTGCTCATCACCGAGCAATAACAACGCAGCACCATCATTAATGCCCGATGCATTTCCAGCAGTAACCACGCCATTGGTATTCAACGCTTTTAATTTGGCAAGCGAAGCCAGATCGCTGTCCGGACGTGGATGCTCATCTTGGCTCACTTGCTCATTATTTTTATGGACGCTTTTGGCAGAAATCATTACCGGTAAAATTTCATCGGCAAAAAAATCGGCATTCAATGCGGCGTTATATTTCGCTTGCGACGTTGCGGCAAAATGATCGGATTGGTCGCGCGAGATTGCGAAATCCTGCGCCAAATTATCAGCCGTTTGCGCCATCGTAGGATCGCCAAAGCGCGCCACGATAGCAGGATTGGGAAAGCGTGAACCGATAGTGCTATCAAATATTTGCGCATCGCGCCCAAACGCTTGCGTCGCCTTCGCCATCACAAACGGAGCGCGACTCATGCTCTCGACGCCACCGGCTAACAACAAATTACCTTCGTTGAGCTTAATCGCGCGCGCTGCGTCAATCACCGCCGCCAATCCGCTGCCGCACAAACGGTTCACCGTTTGCCCCGCAACCGAGACCGGCAATCCCGCGGCTAACACAACATGGCGCGCCACATTGCGCGAATCTTCGCCGGATTGATTGG
>Ga0209067_10002576_pt1 | contig 10658 bp, 6 predicted proteins | sample ColStrG_CSR_2013_FD_187199 | JGI IMG/M metagenome (GOLD analysis project Ga0209067, IMG submission 187199) | Freshwater sediment microbial communities in response to fracking from Pennsylvania, USA - Cold Stream Run_MetaG_CSR_2013 (SPAdes)... | ecosystem: Environmental > Aquatic > Freshwater >... | reverse complement strand
GATTTGTGAACTGGCTAACCGATTTTTTATTAATCGGATTAATTTATATTAATCTTACCGAAAAGGACTTTGAAAAGGTTAAAGGAATAGCTTATGGGGTAGTTCCTTTGGTTTTAGTGTTTATTTTCAGTGATTTTTTGCATTTATTTAGTTCCAAGTTATATCATAGTTGGGATGATTTAATTAGTATATCCAAGATCTTTGCCTTTGTATGGTTTGTAGCCATGTGGATTGTCAATAATCGTCAATCCAAGGCTCTGGAAGCAGAGAAACAAAAAACAATTGAGAAAGAAAAACAAAACAAGATAACGGAAGCCTTAAAAGCCGATTTGGAAGTTCAGGTAGCCGAAAGAACCGCCGAAATTACTCAACAAAAAAATGCTCTCGAGGAGGCTTTAAATACCCTAAAAGCCACCCAATCTCAATTAATTCAATCTGAAAAAATGGCTTCCTTAGGTGAACTTACCGCTGGAATTGCCCATGAAATCCAGAATCCTCTTAATTTCATGAATAACTTTTCCGATTTAAATAATGAATTGATTGATGAAATAAAAGAAGAACTCCGTCTGGGAAATTTAACAGAAGCCCTATATATAGCCGAAAATATTGCTGAAAACGAGCAGAAAATAAATTTTCATGGTAAACGGGCCGATGCCATCGTTAAGGGTATGTTATTGCATAGCCGAGTTAGCAATGGGCATAAGGAACCCACCAATTTAAATAGTTTGGCCGACGAATATCTACGGCTGGCATATCATGGTTTAAGGGCAAAAGATAAATCCTTCAATGCCACCTTGGTAACTCAATTTGACCCGGAATTAGGCCTAATTGACCTCATACCTCAGGATATGGGTAGAGCCATCCTTAATTTGATTACCAATGCTTTCTATACCATAACGGAGAAAAAAAGCCAACATCCTGAAGGATATGAGCCAACTGTAACGGTAAGCACCCGCAAGTTTATAGACCGGGTAGAAATCGGGGTAAAGGACAATGGAAATGGTATTCCCCAGGAAATTCTCGATAAAATATTCCAACCTTTTTTCACAACAAAACCCACGGGTCAAGGTACAGGGCTTGGACTATCCCTAACCTATGATATTGTAAAGGCTCAGGGTGGTGAATTAACGGTTCAAAGTCAGGAAGGTCAAGGCTCAGAATTCATAATCAAGATTCCGGTAAACCAACCTACGATTTAAGGTATTGAGGTTTATCTTTCTATCCTCTATCCAATCCTTTCTTAGGATCTCCCTATAATTTTTTTAGAAAGGGATCTATTTATCCATATTTGAGAATGAAATTCGATTTTTTTCGAAACCTAAAAAATCAGGATTTTATCCCTGCTAGAAAAGGCTTCTGGACACCCTTTTTTTTTAATCTTTATTTGGATTTTGAAGAAAGTCGGTTATTTCATAAAATCGATTTTCAAGAATTGAATGAAAATCTAAAGCATATTCAAGCCCCTTTATTAATTCTCTGCAATCATTTTTCGTATTGGGATGCCCTTTGGATTTATAATTGGAATAGGAAATTTTTAAAGAAAGATTTTCATTGCATGGTTCTTCGCGAAACCCTTATTAAAAACCCTAGCCTCCAAAAAGTCGGAGGATATTCGGTGGATCCTGGAAAACGTTCTATACTCGAAACCATAGCCTATACCCAGGAATTATTAAAGAATCCGGAAAATATGGTCTTATTGTTTCCTCAAGGAAGACTTTTATCGGGGCATACCTCTTATATACATTTTGAACCAGGATTAGAGCGAATCTTGAAGGGGGCTCTACCTGAGCTGAAGATTATTTTTCTGGCAGGTTTTATGGATCATTTTTCACAAAAAAAACCGGAAATACGGTTTTATATTCAAATAAATAAAACTAAAAGCCCTTATTTAGGTTTAGACTTAGAATATAATTCGTTTTATACACAAGCTCGTATAAAACAAGGCGAAAGGACGAATTAGTATGGTTTTGTTTTATGTTTTATTGGGCTTTCTTTCCATTCGTTTAGGAGTGGTTATTTGGAATGCCTTATCCGATATTCGATTATCTAAAACCGCCTCCCTTCCTTCCAGCGAGTTTATTTCCATTTTAGTTCCGGCTAAAAACGAAGAAAAAAATATATCCAAATTGCTTCATTCTATATTGGAGCAGGATCATGAAAATTACGAGGTTATCATTTTGGATGATCAATCGAATGATGATACTTATGCTATAGTTCATGAATTTACCCAAATGGACGCCCGATTTAAATTGATAAAGGGAAAGGATTTACCACAAGGCTGGATGGGAAAAAATTTCGCCTGTCATCAATTATTTCAAGAGGCTAAGGGTGATTTTTTCCTTTTCCTGGATGCAGATGTAGTGATTAAGCCGGGTTTAATTTCCAAAGCTTTAAATCGTTTAAAAAACGAGAAACTTTCCCTCCTATCCCTATTCGCCGATCAAGAAATGATCCGTTTGGGCGAATGGGTAACGGTTCCCCTAATGAATTATTTTTTGTTAAGCTTTCTTCCCCTAAGCCTGATAAAAAAAACGAAGGAGGTTTCGGTAGCTGCTGCCAACGGCCAGTTTATGTTATTTCCTGCTAGTTCCTACAAAGAAAATCAATGGCATTACCAGGTTAAAAATAAGGTGGCAGAAGATTATGAAATTTGTAAGCGAATAAAGGCAAAGAATCTGGTAACAGAAACTCTTTTAAGTGATGGATTTCTAAAATGCAGAATGTACACGGGATTAGAGGAAGGGATTAAGGGTTTTACTAAAAACACCTTCGCCCTATTTAATTATAGCCTAACCGGAATAATTATCTTTCTTGGGATGATCTCCCTTCTGGATATATGGATAGGTATTCATTATCCTCCCCGATTAAGTATTATTATTTTAATCCCAATCCTGGCCATTCGAATCATTACTTCCAGAATTAGCCTCCAAACGGTTTGGATCAATCTATTGCTCCATCCTGTTCAAATAGTAGTAATGGCCTATATTTCCATTCAATCGGTAACAAAAAACTATATGGGTACCCTTTCCTGGAAAGGTAGGGCTATTAAGCCAACTATGGCCACGGATTTATAAATGAAAATTTCCCATACCTACTTTTTAGGGAAGGCATGGGAATTAATGGAGAAATCGGATTTAAATCATCCCATTTTCATGAGCCATGATTTCAGGAATGGATTGAGAAACGGCCCATCCTTCTACCACGATACCATTCTTCAATCGGAAAATTTCATAAAAAACTGTTGGTCGACCCTCTTGAATTCCAGAGGATAAGCTAAATACCATATTGCCCTCGCCTAAAATATAATGAACCAAATAATGGGCTGGATTTGGATCCTTATCCGAAAATCGAGAAATTAAGTAATCCTGAATAAATTCCTTATGGATAGCAGTTTTATCCAAATCCTGTATAGGGTATATCCCTTGAAAAGGAATATGATGAATATCACTGATGGAAGGGCTATACTGAACCGCGTCCCAATGCTCCATAATCTTCTGCCCTTCTACCCTGAATAAATCCATTACAGAAGTAGTTTTGCCTAAAAAATTAAAATCCATATGGACCAGAACATAGTTTTTATCCTCTATTATTATTCTGGGGGGAGGACCCAATTCCTTGGGTCGTGGTAGAGATTGAATAAAGGCATAAGCCTCCTTAAAACCATTTTTACCCGTTTTTACCTGGGGATTGTGTTGAATATAGTTTTCATCAATAAACTCATCGATGGCTGTTTCATCGTATTCACGATATAACCGCTTATAAACCTCAAGAACGAGGTCCTTGGGAGAAAGTAAATTACTCATTAAAATAATGAAGAATATGGGGTGTAAATAAATCTAGAATTAAAATAAAATTTGGACGAAGTCCACCTGCCCCCTCGATCGAGGAGGAAAAACAGGAGATATTTTCTGATTATCTTTTAATGCCTGAAATTACTGAATTTAAATGAAGGATTAAAAATTGGGCTTAATCATTTTTTATTAGAGTATACATAAATTGAATGAAAATAAAATACAGAAACCCTGGATTCATTTAGTCGGAAATGATTTTTAGCCTATCTAGGATGGGGAAAAGGTTAATGCATTCGACAAGTATTTTAAAGACCGAGGTAGGTGAAGGATTTTTTGAACTGAATCCCGGTCTTGGCTATGGCCCTAATGAAGGCCGAACCAACAAAGGGGAACACCATTTCCCGTTTACACAACAACCTGCCAAACAAATGGATCCAATAGGAAGACTCATTCTGGAAGGCAAACCATTACCCTCCCATAATTTAGGCAAAGAGGGCCGAAAAGACATCCGAATTATGAATGCCATTTACGAATCAGCTCAAACGGGAATAAGAGTTTACCTAGACTAAAAATTAGGCCTGAGCCGTTGGACCTCCAAAATTCATAGGAATAGCCGGTATTTCCTGTACTTTGATTTTTCCATTTATGGCTTCAAACTTCTGAATATTATCGGCCATGGCTTCTAATAATCGTTTGGCATGTTCGGGAGTTAAAACAATTCTGGATTTAACTTTTGCCTTGGGCACCCCTGGCATCACTCGAATAAAATCAATAACGAATTCGCTGGGTGAATGAGTGATAATGGCCAGATTGGAATAAATTCCTTCTGCAATATCTTCTCCCAATTCTATATTCAATTGACCTTCGATTAGGTTCTCTTCCATATTTTCTTTTTTTTAAAAGTAAAAAAAAATCTCCCCCTAAATGGGGGAGATTTATAAAATTACGATCGATACTTTATTAAGCGGTTTCTAATTCTTCTCTTTTAGACGCCATCAATAAATCGTATTCCTCCTGAGAACCTACAATCATACGATCGTATTGACGCATTCCGGTACCGGAAGGAATCAAGTGACCTACAATTACATTCTCTTTCAATCCTAATAAATGATCGGTTTTACCATTAATGGCTGCCTCGTTTAGAACTTTAGTCGTTTCCTGGAAGGAAGCTGCCGATATAAAGCTCTTAGTTCCTAAGGATGCACGGGTAATTCCTTGCAATAATGGGCTAGAGGTGGAAGGGATAGCATCACGAGCCTCAACCAGTTTCAAATCTTTACGCTTTAACACTGAATTTTCATCTCGTAGTTTTCTAACGCTTACAATTTGACCCGCTTTCAGATTATTAGAATCACCTGGCTCGGTAATCACTTTTTTATCATAGATAAAATCGTTCTCAGCCATAAAGTCTAATTTATCTACCGCATCTCTTTCTAGGAATTTAGTATCTCCTGGATCCTCAATGATTACCTTTTGCATCATTTGATGTACGATAACCTCAAAATGCTTGTCATTGATTTTCACACCTTGCAAACGATAAACTTCCTGGATACCATTTACCAGGTATTCCTGAACCGCTGCAGGTCCTTTAATCGCTAAAATATCCGATGGTGTAATCGATCCATCCGATAATGGCATACCGGCTTTCACAAAGTCATTATCCTGAACCAAAATATGCTTAGACAAAGGAACCAGATATTTTTTCTTATCTCCATCCTTAGATTCAATCATCACTTCACGATTTCCTCTCTTAATACCGCCTAAGGTCACTACCCCATCAATTTCGGTAACGACTGCCGGGTTGGAAGGATTTCTTGCTTCGAAAAGCTCGGTTACCCTTGGCAAACCTCCGGTAATATCTCGGGTTTTTCCGGTTGATCTTGGGATTTTAACCAAAATATGACCCGTCTGTACCTCATCATGATCTTCAACAATCACGTGAGCCCCTACCGGGATATTGTAATTTCTCAATAATTCACCGTTAGCATCCAATACACGAATGGCTGGGTTTTTCGTTTTATCACGGCTATCGATAATCACCTTTTCACGGTGACCCGTTTGCTCATCCAATTCCTCACGGAAGGTAACCCCTTCTTCAACCGCTTCAAATTCAACCACTCCACCGAATTCAGAAATAATTACGGCATTATATGGATCCCAGCTACAAATCTTCTCCCCTTTTTCTACTTTCTGTCCATCTTTGACAAACAGGAAGGATCCATAAGGGATATTATTAGTCATAATCACCTTACCGGTACCGGGTTCCGTAATTCGGATCTCACCGCTACGACCTAGAATTACTTCTAAAGTTTCATCCCCATTTTTATACGGTACAGTACGAATATTCTCAAATTCCAATACCCCACCGAACTTAGCATTGATCTGAGATTCAGCAGCAATATTCGATGCAGTACCTCCCACGTGGAAAGTACGTAAGGTTAACTGAGTACCCGGCTCACCAATGGATTGAGCAGCAATTACTCCTACTGCCTCTCCAATTTGTACCGTTTTACCGGTTGCAAGGTTTCTTCCATAACATTTCGCACAAACTCCTCTTTTCGATTCGCAGGTTAATACCGAACGAATCTCCACCTCTTCAATGGCCGATTCAGCAATTTTATGCGCTACAACCTCACTAAACTCACCACCTACCCCTACTATCAATTCTCCTGTTAATGGATCATATACATCGTGAACCGAGTGACGACCTAAAATACGATCGTATAAAGGTTCAACAATATCTTCATTATCCTTCAAAGCAGCGGTTAAAATTCCCCTTAAAGTACCGCAATCGGCTTCCTGGATAATCATATCCTGAGCAACATCATGCAAACGACGAGTTAAATAACCTGCATCGGCTGTTTTCAAAGCGGTATCCGCCAAACCTTTACGAGCTCCGTGGGTAGAGATAAAGTACTCTAATACGTTCAGTCCTTCCTTGAAATTCGAAAGAATTGGGTTTTCGATAATTTCCCCTCCGGAACCGGATTTTTGAGGTTTCGCCATCAATCCCCTCATTCCGCAGAGCTGACGAATCTGCTCCTTAGAACCCCGGGCACCCGAATCCAACATCATATAAACCGAATTAAACCCTTGGTTATCGGTTGCCAGCTGCTTCATTAAGGTATCGGTTACCCTGGAATTAATACGAGTCCAAATATCAATAACCTGATTATAACGCTCATTATTGGTAATGAAGCCCATATTATAGTTATTCGATACTTCTTCTACATCTTTATTGGCTTCAGCAATTAGGGTGGCTTTTACCTCAGGAACGGTTAAATCCTGTAGGTTAAAGGATAATCCCCCTCTAAAGGCCATGGTAAATCCGAGTTCTTTGATATCATCGAGGAATCGGGCGGCACGAGCCATACCGGTTTCCTTAACAATGGTACCAATGATATCTCTAAGAGATTTTTTAGTCAATAATTCATTAATATAACCTACCTCGGTTGGAACAACCTGGTTAAATAAAACTCTACCACAAGTGGTATCGATTAATTTATGAACTAAAGCTCCATCAGGTCCTTTTGCCCAGGTTTTAACCTTTAGCCAGGCATGAAGATCAATTCTTCCCTCATTATAGGAGATAATTACCTCCTCTGGAGAATAGAATATGGAATTTTCTCCTTTAATCTGACGTCCAGGTTCAGATTTACGGCCTTTGGTCATATAATACAGACCCAAAACCATATCCTGTGAAGGAACCGTAATAGGGGTTCCATTGGCCGGATTCAAAATATTATGAGACGCTAACATCAGGATTTGGGCCTCCAATATGGCTGCGTTTCCAAGAGGAACGTGAACGGCCATCTGGTCACCGTCAAAATCCGCGTTGAAAGCGGTACAAACTAAGGGGTGTAATTGGATGGCTTTTCCTTCAACCAATTTAGGTTGGAAGGATTGAATACCCAATCGGTGTAATGTAGGAGCCCGGTTTAATAATACCGGGTGGCCTTTTAGAACGTTTTCCAAAATATCCCAAACCACCGGATCTTTACGATCTACAATTTTCTTGGCTGATTTAACCGTTTTAACTACTCCCCTTTCGATCATCTTACGAATGATGAACGGTTTGAATAATTCGGCCGCCATATCTTTTGGCAAACCGCATTCATGGAGTTTTAAGGTTGGCCCTACCACAATCACAGAACGGGCTGAATAATCCACCCTTTTTCCTAATAGGTTTTGACGGAAACGACCTTGTTTTCCTTTTAAGATATCGGACAGTGATTTTAAGGCACGATTACCTTCGGTTTTCACCGCATTTACTTTCCTGGAATTATCGAATAAGGAATCCACCGCTTCCTGAAGCATTCTCTTTTCATTTCTTAAGATTACCTCAGGGGCTTTGATCTCAATTAATCGCTTTAAACGATTATTACGGATAATTACCCTTCTGTATAAATCGTTCAAATCGGAAGTAGCAAATCTTCCTCCTTCCAATGGAACCAGTGGGCGTAATTCAGGAGGAATAACCGGAACAATCTTGATAATCATCCATTCCGGACGATTCAATATATTTTCATTCGCTTGGCGGAAAGCCTCTACTACGTTTAAGCGTTTTAAAGCCTCATTTTTACGTTGCTGAGAGGTTTCGGTGGCGGCAGAATGTCGTAAATCATAGGATAACTGATCCAAATCCAATCGGGATAATAAATCCTCCAGAGCATCCGCTCCCATTTTTGCGATGAATTTATTAGGATCCTTATCATCTAGATATTGGTTTTCCTTAGGAAGGGTATCCAAAATATCCAAATATTCTTCTTCCGTTAAGAAATCCAGATAGGAAATTCCATCAACCCCTTTAACTCCGGGTTGAATCACCACATATCGTTCATAATATATGATTAAGTCTAATTTCTTGGTTGGTAAACCTAAAAGGTATCCAATTTTATTAGGAAGAGAACGGAAATACCAGATATGAGCTACAGGAACCACCAAACTAATATGGCCCATTCTCTCTCTACGTACCTTTTTCTCTGTTACCTCTACTCCACAACGATCACAAACAATACCCTTATAACGAATTCTTTTGTATTTACCACAATGACATTCGTAGTCTTTTACCGGACCAAAAATACGCTCGCAAAATAAACCATCTCTTTCAGGCTTATAGGTACGATAATTTATGGTTTCTGGCTTTAAAACTTCACCACTGGAACGTTCTAAAATCGCTTCAGGGGAAGATAGACTAATGGTAATGGATGTAAAATTACTTTTAATCTTATTATCTTTTTTATAGGACATTTTGTTTTCCATTAAAAATCCAGAGACTTGGGTAAACCTTAGGATTTACCCAATTTCCAGATTTTGATTAATCCAAAGTGATATTTAATCCTAATCCTCTTAATTCATGAACCAATACATTGAAGGATTCAGGAACACCAGGGGTAGGCAGGTTTTCACCCTTAACAATGGCTTCATAGGTTTTGGCACGGCCAATTACATCATCTGATTTCACTGTTAGGATTTCCTGTAAGATATTGGATGCTCCGAATGCTTCAAGAGCCCAAACCTCCATCTCACCAAAACGCTGACCTCCGAACTGAGCCTTACCGCCCAATGGTTGCTGAGTAATTAATGAATATGGACCGATGGAACGAGCATGCATCTTATCATCTACCATATGGCCTAATTTCAACATATAAATAATACCCACTGTGGTTGGCTGGTCGAATCGGGATCCGGTTAATCCATCGTATAGATATACTCGACCGGAAGCTGGAACACCCGCTTTGCTTACCCATTCTTCTACCTCTTCATGAGTGGCTCCATCAAAAATAGGAGTGGCAAATTTTACGCCTAATTCCTTACCGGCCCAACCTAGAACGGTTTCATAAATCTGACCCAGGTTCATACGGGAAGGTACGCCCAGAGGATTTAATACAATATCCACCGGAGTTCCATCAGGTAGGAAAGGCATATCTTCATCACGAACAATACGGGCAACAATACCCTTATTTCCATGTCGACCTGCCATTTTATCGCCTACTTTCAGTTTTCTCTTTTTAGCGACGTAAACTTTTGCCATTTGAACAATACCGGAAGGTAATTCATCTCCAATGCTGATGGCAAATTTCTTACGACGATAATCTCCTAATTCTTCATTTAACTTAATATTATAGTTATGAAGCAATAATTTGATTTGATCGTTTTTATCGTTATCGGTGGTCCATTTCGTCGGATTGATATTTTCATAATTCAAATCCGCCAACATTTTAAGGGTAAACTTCTGTCCTTTTGCAATCAATAATTCCTTATACACAGAGTAAACTCCCTGAGAGGTTTTATTGTTCACCAGTTCAAATAGTTTCTCTACCAAAAGAGCCTTTAAGCCAGCAACATTTTTATCGTGTTGTTTATCAATCTTCTCCAGAATGGATTTTTCTTCTCCTTTTCCTCCTTTTTCTTTTTTCGCTCTGGAGAATAATTTGGTGTCAATAACCACACCCTTGATGGATGGTGGCGCTTTTAAAGAAGCATCCTTCACATCACCGGCCTTATCACCGAAAATCGCTCGTAATAATTTCTCCTCGGGCGATGGATCAGACTCTCCTTTAGGAGTAATCTTTCCAATTAAAATATCCCCTTCTTTTATTTCGGCTCCAATTCGGATAATACCATTTTCATCCAGATCTTTGGTGGCTTCCTCACTTACGTTTGGAATATCCGGAGTTAATTCCTCCTCACCTCGTTTGGTATCCCGTACTTCCAATTCAAATTCTTCAATATGAATGGAGGTAAAGATATCCTGACTTACAACCCTTTCTGAAATTACAATTGCATCCTCAAAGTTGAAACCCTGCCAAGGCATGAATGCCACTTTAAGGTTTCTTCCCAAGGCCAATTCGCCGTTTTCAGTAG
>Ga0209067_10002574_pt1 | contig 10659 bp, 9 predicted proteins | sample ColStrG_CSR_2013_FD_187199 | JGI IMG/M metagenome (GOLD analysis project Ga0209067, IMG submission 187199) | Freshwater sediment microbial communities in response to fracking from Pennsylvania, USA - Cold Stream Run_MetaG_CSR_2013 (SPAdes)... | ecosystem: Environmental > Aquatic > Freshwater >... | reverse complement strand
CCATCCCGCCTCCTGAAAACTTTGCGGCGAGGGTGTGAACACGATCTTGAAACTGGTCTCATCGAGCGGGCCTTCCGGCGCGTCCGAGCGTTGCGGGTACACCAGGGCCAGGTACCGGAGAATCGTATAGATGTCCTCATCCTCCGGCTGGCGGAACTGGTAGCTGTTGGATCGGAAATGAATCGACGCGCCACGGCTGGAGAGCCGCCACACCAGGAAGGCGCAGCAATCGATGGCGTGCTCGAACCAGGCGTCCAGTTCGTGTGGGATGTCGCGCTCCAGGAAAACCTCCACGGTCTGTTCCTGCTCGCGCGCGAATTCGCGGATCTGCAAGTTGGCACGCCGCTGACGGATGGATGTTATGCCAGCTTAAGCTAGATGGAGAAATCGAACTGTGGAGATCGGGGCTTTTGAAGCGAAAAACAAACTTGGGATGCTCTTGGACCGAGTCGAACATGGCGAGGAGATCACAATCACTCGCCACGTCAAACCCATTGCCCGCCTTGTCCCCAACGCCAGTCGGATTGATACACCGCAAGCGCTCGCCGCATTGGACCGTATTCGGTCGCGGGCCAGGAATCTGAAACTGGAATTCGACTGGGTGGCCCTCAAGGCGGACCGGGTTGCCGGGCGGCCATGAGCTTGGTTCTGGACAGTTCAGCGACCCTCGCCTGGGTGTATGCCGGCGAGATCACGCCCCCCATCCGTCACGTCGACGAACTGGTCTGCCGCGGCGGAGCTTGGGTGCCGGTACTGTGGAGGCTGGAGGTTGCCAACGTTTTGGAAATGGGCGTCCGGCGCGGCCACCACGACACGGCATTTCGGACCGCACCGCTGGCCGATCCCGCGCTATTGCCGATCAGCGTCGATCCCGAGACGGACCGGCAGGCGTGGGAAGCTACGCTCCGGTTGGCGGAGCGTAATCGCCTCACTTTGTACGATGCGGCATACGTGGAACTTGCGCTGCGGCGCGGACTGCCGCTGGCATCTCTCGATGTGGAACTGCAAGCCGCCGCCCACACCGAAGGAGTCGTGGTTCTCGGGAGTTGACCGCGCGAGGCGCGGAGGGGGACGCGCCTTGGCCGCCCCAAGGCAAGTTGGCCATCGCGGACGGTTTGGAATGCTTCCTTGGTTCGGAGTGAAACGACGACAGGAAACTCAGTTGCAGCGCCCACGGGAGATGGCAAAGTCAGCGGACACCCGGTATGAAACGGTCTCTCCGCAGTTGTGCCTATGCCAACACGCGTGGCATAGTGAGGTGCCATCAGCCTATGGCATAATGAAGGCCATTGAAGAACATCCATCTGCCTCGGTCTGACCACGACGCGGGCGCAAGTCGGCTTGGGGGAAGTTAAGACGGCTTGATTCTGCGTTTGGCGACGACGCCAGCTTGGATTGGAACCTGATTACAAATCACTTAGCGGGTTTTCTCGAGGGTGCGGCCAATAGAATCAATAGGTTGGAAAAGTGGCTCCCCAGTCTGGATTCGAACCAACAATCCTGCGGCTGCCCGATAGCGATGTCCGGTGCGAAGCCGAAGTCCGCGGCTTGATCGTCAAGCTCCAGAGGCCGTTGTGCCCGGCTCCCAGACATGCTGCGAACCCTTCGTCTCTGCAACCGGCAGCGTGTCCGGCCCCAGTACGCGCGCGCCCGCCCATCCCGCCTCCTGAAAACTTTGCGGCGAGGGTGTGAACACGATCTTGAAACTGGTCTCATCGAGCGGGCCTTCCGGCGCGTCCGAGCGTTGCGGGTACACCAGGGCCAGGTACCGGAGAATCGTGTAGATGTCCCCATCCTCCGGCTGGCGGAACTCGTAGCCGTTGGAGCGGAAGTGAATCGACGCGCCCCGGCTCGAAAGGCGCCACACCAGGAACGCGCAGCAATCGATGGCGTGCTCAAACCAGGCGTCCAGCTCGTGCGGGATGTCGCGATCCAGGAAGACCTCGACGGTCTGCTCCTGCTCGCGCGCGAATTCGCGGATCTGCAGGCTGGCCAGTTTGGCCGAGGCTTTCCAATCCACGTGGCGGGAGCTCTCGAAGGCCTCGTACGGGCGGATGCGGTAGAAATCCCGGCCGAGGCCGCGGTAGTGGGTTTCGATCTCGCCCGCAATGCCGGCCAGCAGGTCGTCAAACCCGGGCTGCGGGTCGATGGAAGGGTACACCGTCATCTCGCGCCGCAGCGTGACCCTCGCCGTCTTCTCCAAAAAGCCGAAGGGGAACGACGTGGAAAAGGCGAAGCTGTTTTGCCGGTAAGCCCCGCGCCTTGGGAAGCGTGCCTCCACGGTCTCCTCCAGGGTGGCGTTGGCCGCGATCAGCGGGAAGTATACGCCCGATTTCAGCGTGGGGCTGGCCGGGTCGCGAATGCCTTCCACCCGGACCGAGAACGACGGCATGGGCCACTTGGTATTCCTCACCAGCAGCCTCCCCGGCACCATGCGCATGGCGGGCACGTGCTCCGGGAGCAGAAAATCCAGCTCCAGCCCGGCCAGGCAGAGGCGGCTCACCAGGCCCGAGATCATCAGCGTGGCGAGCATCGCGGCCAGGATCAGGAAGAGCAGGTTGTTTCCGGAGACGATGGCGCCGAAGCCCACCACAACGATGGCGAACGAGAACAGCAGGCCGCCGTGCGTGATCCGGTACCGGATCCGCCGCGAGATCAACGCACGAAACTGACGCCAGCGGCTGCGCACTGTCCCGATTCTACCCTCCCCCATGGTAATAATGGATGTAACGCGTGGGCACCATGTTGCTTCGGAGGCGGGCGAAAGGGATGTTCCGGCGGACGGCGCCGGTGGCGGCGTTGGTTTGCGCCCTGGCGACGGCCGCGGAGCCGCTGGTCCCGCTCACGGTCTGCGAGGTGCTCCGCGACCTGACCGTGGTCGATGGCAAAACCGTGGTGGTGCTGGGCCGCTACTCGTTCCGGCAGAACGGCCGTTGGGTGGGCGAGCAGACCTGCGAAGCGGCGGCAGCTACCGGGGCCGCGCCCCAACTCTGGCTGGCCGAGGACGCCAAGGGCGGCCCCAAGCCACCGGAGGATTTCGAACTGGATGCGGCCGTGCTGCACCGCAAGCTGGCTGAAATCCAGCGGCACACGGCGCTCGGCAAATTCAAGTTCGGCAACCCCGACTATGACCGGTGGGCCTTCGTTTACGGCAGGATCGAAGCGCGCAAGGGTGACGCATTGAAGCAGGCCGCCGCCAATATCGTGGTCCGCGGCAGCGGCGCGGTAGTGTTCATGACGCCGGAAGAGTAGCGGGCAAGGCAGGGCGTCAGATCTTCAGACTCGACTCGGGCGCGGAAACTTCCTGGTCCTTATACTGCAACTGGTACAGCTTCCAGTAAATGCCACGCTGCGCCAGCAACTCCTGGTGGGTGCCGGATTCGCGCAGCCTGCCCTTGTGCATCACCAGAATGCGGTCGGCGCGCTGGATCGTGGAGAGACGGTGGGCGATGACGATCGAGGTGCGGCCCTCCACCATGCGGTTGAGGGCTTCCCGCACGCGGAATTCGGTTTCGGTATCGACGCTGGAGGTGGCTTCGTCCAGAATGAGGTAGCGCGGGTTGTGCGCCAGTGCACGGGCAAAGCCGATCAACTGCTTCTGCCCGGTGGAGAGTCCGCTGCCGCGTTCGCGAATGGCGTGGCCGAAGCCGTCGGGCAGGGTGCGGACGAAATCCAGCAGGTTGACGTGGGCGGCGGCGGCGGCCACGTCCGCGGGGCCAATGCCGGCGGTGCCGAGACGGATGTTGTCTTCGATGGTGCCGGTAAAGAGATACGGGTCCTGCAGCACAACGCCGCACTGGCGGCGCAGGGCGAGCGGGTCGAAGTCGCGGACGTCCACGCCGCCGATCCGGATGCTGCCCCGCTGCACGTCGTAAAAGCGCAGCAGCAGGCTGATGAGCGTGGTCTTGCCGGCGCCGGTGTGGCCCACCACCGCGATGGTTTCGCCGGGAGCGATGCGGAAGGTGACGTCGCGCAGCACCCAGTCTTCGCCGTTGTAGGCGAACCAGATGTGGTCGAAGTCGATTTCGGCGATCTCCGCCGGCGGGGTGCGCGGCGCGGCCGGCGGCAGCACGGTGGCTTCGGTATCCAGCAATTTGAAAATGCGCTCCGAGGAGGCCATGGCCGATTGCAGAATGTTGTACTTCTCGCTCAGATCCTGGATGGGACGGAAGAAACGCAGGCCGTATTGCAGGAACGCCACCACCACGCCGAGCGTGATACGCCCGCTTTGCACGCGCAGGCCGCCCACGGTCAGAATGGCGGCCAGCGCCAGCATGGAAATGAATTCGACGACCGGATAGAACCAGCCGTAAGCCGTGATGGCGTCCTTGAAGGCGTTCATATGTTCGCGGTTGACGGCGCGGAACTCCTCGCCGCTCCGCCGTTCGCGGTTGAAGAGTTGCAGCACCACGATGCCGGTGATGTGCTCCTGCAGATAGGCGTTGATTTTGGCGATGGCAATGCGGATGCGCCGGTAGCTTTGGGCGACGCTGCGGCGGAAGACCACCGTGGTGAGGATCACGAACGGCATGGCCGCCAGCATGATCGCGGTGAGCAGCGGGCTGAGGTCGAACATGATGGCCAGGATGAAGACCAGCACCAGCACGTCGCCCAGGATCGTAACCAGCCCGGAGGCGAAGAGTTCGTTGAGCACGTCGGCGTCGGTGGTGACCCGAGTGACCAGGCGGCCGACGGGGTTGCGGTCGTAGAAGGCCAGGTCGAGGCGTTGCAGGTGCTCCATGAGTTGCTTGCGCAGGTCGAACATGGCAAGCTGCCCGGTGTATTGCATGGTGTAGAGCTGGACGAATTCGGTGAGGAAGTTGCCGGCCAGGACGCCTAGGTAGAGCATGGCGACGGTGGAGAGGCCGGTCCAGGCATCGGCGGGCAGCCAGCGGTCGAGCGCGGTGGGCAGACGATGGGGGTCCGGCTGCAAGTACCGGTCGACGGCGACGCGGGTGAGCAGGGGCCCGAGCACCTGGAGGGCTGACTGGACCAGCAGGAACGCCAGCGAGAGCCCGACCAGCCCGCGGTACGGACGCATGTAGGTCAGGAGCCGCCGCATCAAACGGCCATCGTAGGCTTTACCGAGGACCTCTTCTTCCACTGTGTTTCAGTCTAGCGCGGGGGGTGAAGTGGTTGGGTGCGGTTGCGGCGGCCGGGCTACGCGGACTTTTCGCAGGGCGTAGCAAGCTGTCGAGACCGCACAGGATCCGGAGCGTATAGTCACTCCCACCAAATGGACTGAGTCTTGCAAGAACTCGAAAGCGCGCACATGGGCGCCGATCCAGTTGGTCAACTGTTCATCGCTGGTGGCCTCCGCGTAGGTATAGGAACTGGCGCCCAGCACCGCCACGAAGAGATGGCCGGCTCCGGGCGGGCCACCCTGCGGGTCGTGGATCGGACCAGGTCGAGCTTGCTGACCCAACGCTGATACAGTTCGCAGAACCGGCCGTAGCCACCCGGGGTTGGCCTTGCTTGTATTCGTCCCACAGAGGTTGCAGGGTTACATGCCGATGCCGTTGCTTCTGGCTCGGGAATCGCCGCGAAATCCGGCGCCGCTTTGGTGGGGTCGGTGGTAGGCGGTTGCGCTCCACCGAACCACGCCGACTCAAGTTTCTCGTCGCCCCAGCCCTCCGGCAGCGGCCGCGTACTGCCTATGGTTTTTGGCCCGCTCCAGATAGTCGTGCACGGTGCCCAGGCCCAGCAAACCACTGCGCCATGATCGCGATCGCCTTCCGGGCCGATGCCAGGATTGCCGAGCGTCTTGGTGTGGCGGCATCGGCACAAGATGCAGCAATCGGGGATGACCTAAAGGATATAAGCAAGGAGTTCATGGCTCTACAAAACGATAGGCATATCGCCGGCTTACGACAATTCGAAGGTTTGGTCATACACCGAAGTGGAGAGTGTAATCGTCAGAGCGCATCACTTGTACCTCAAATGGTTGGGGCTCGCCAAAACTCCTCTGGCGACGGCTTACCTGCTGGACATGCTCGGCGGAAAATGATGGAGCTCGCCGCCGTGACGCAGAACTAACCACAACTTATGATTAGCCTTGGGACCCCGACCTCCAGCCCGCCCGCGTAGTAGTCTCTTACCTTAACCAATCGAGTTAGAAAGACCACTCGCTCATACGGAGGTGCCGATGCTCGCTCCGACGAGGCCGTAGCGATCACACGCCCCGCGGATAAAGCGCGACAAAAGCGCTACGATCAAGCGATCCACCTGCCGCCTGGTCGCCGATGCTGAGACTGGCCAGAGCGGTGGAGGAATTACTCCTGCCTGGTCGCCCAGCGTTTACCAATTCCGCTGCTCCGTCCGTATCACGCGCGACTCGTACGAAGCAGATTGTTAGAGCCATGGGTACGCATGAGTGATGGCTAGCCCCCCATTCGTTAAGTGAGCATTGGCTTTAGTCCAGCTTCTTGCGGAACCGCGCCGCGCTCAGGCTCAGCACCGCGACGCCGTAGAACAGCATCGCCAGCATCTGCGGCCACAGGACCGAAATCCCCACTCCCTTGAGAAAAATCCCGCGCACCACCTCCATGAAGTAACGCAGTGGATTCAGGTAGGTCAGGTATTGCACCACCACGGGCATGTTGCGAAGCGGGAAGGCGAAGCCGCTCAGCATGAAGGCCGGAGTCGAAAAGAAGAAGTTCATCATCATGGCCTGTTGCTGCGTGTGCGAAATGGTGGAAAGGAACAGGCCCGCGCCCAGCGTGGTCATCAGAAACAGGACGGCGCAAAAGAGCAACAGGAGTGGACTTCCGCGAAAGGGCGTGTGGAAGACCAGGAGCGCCACGGTGCTGATGAGCACCACGTCGAGCAGCCCCACTATGGCAAACGGCAGTGTCTTGCCGAGCATCAGCTCGATGGGCCGGATGGGCGTCACCATCAACTGCTCCATGGTGCCGATTTCCTTTTCACGCACGATGCCCAGCGCGGTCAGCATGAGGGTCACCATCATGATGATGTTGGCCACAACGCCCGGCACGAAGTAATTCCGGCTGTAGAGATCGGGGTTGAACCAGACGCGGCTGCTGGCCAGCACGTTCGGGGCGGTCGTGGCCACCGGGGAATTCGGGCTTCGCGTGAGCACGCGAACGCTCTGCTGCCCCGCCAGCAGGCCGCGGGAGAAATCCGCGATGATCTCGCCGGCGTAACTGGAGACCAGCGACGCCGTGTTCGAGTTCGAGCCATCCACCAGCACCTGGACCTCGGTGGCGCGTCCCCGCCGCACATCGCGTTCGAAGCCCGGCAGCACCCGTACCACGGCCTGGGCCAGACCGCGGTCGAGCGTCTGCTGCACGTCGTCCTCGCTGCGCGGCATCGAGACCACATCGAACCGACCGGAGCCCTCGAAGCGCGCGCGCAGGTCGCGGCTCAGGGGCGAGCGGTCCATGTCCATCCAGGCGATGCGGGCGTGGTCCACGTCCAAATTCACGGCGAAACCGAACACCACTAACTGCACCATGGGCGGCACGAACAGCAGCACGCGCATGCGCGGCTCGCGCAGCGTCTGGATCAGCTCCTTACGTAAAATGACCAATATCCGTTCCCACATAGAGTTCACGCCAGTTTCTGATTCACCTTGCGCGTCGCCAGAACGAAGATGATGGCGGCGTACAGAGCCAGGAATCCGAATTCGCCCCACAAGACGGTGGCCCCCACACCCTTCAGGAAGATGCCTTTCAGGATAGTCACCACGTACCGCGATGGCACGATGTGGGAAATCACCTGGATCGCCGGCGGCATGTTCTCGATAGAGTACACAAATCCCGACAGCAGGAACGCCGGCAAAAAGGAGCTCAGAATGCCCATCTGATAGGCGGCGAGTTGCGTTCGGGCCACGGCCGAGACGAATACGCCCCAAAAGAGCACCCCCACCAGGAAGACGCAGATGGAGACCGCCAGCAGCAGCAGGCTTCCGCGCAGCGGCACGGTGAAGACGAACACGCCCACCAGCACCGCCATCAGAGCGTCGGCCACCCCCACCACGAAATACGCCAGCATCTTGCCCAGCACCATTTCCGCGGGCCGAAGCGGCGTGGATAGCAGTTGTTCCATGGTGCCCATCTCCCATTCGCGCGCGATGGTGAGCGAGGTGAGCAGCGCCGCGATGATCTGAAGAATGACAGCGATCAACCCCGGCACCACGTAGTTCTTGGATTCCAGCGAGCTGTTGTACCAGACCCGCAGCCGCGCGTCCACCGGCGCGCCGCCGCGCTCCCCGCCGCGGCGGTTCTGCATATCCTGCCGCAGCCGCAGCGAGTAGCCGCGCACCACGCTTTCGGCGTAGCCGAGGACAATGGAAGCCGTGTTAGAATCGCTGCCATCGAGCAGAATCTGAACCGGCGCCTCGCGCCCCGCTCCCACGTTTTTCGAATAATCGCGCGGAATGACCACGCCCATCAGAATCCGGTTTCGGTCGATCCCACGCTCGATGGCGCTGTATTGGTTGACCAGCCCGCGAACGTCGAAGAATCGCGATCCCTCGAACTGGCGGACCAACTCGCGGCTGGCGCTGGTTCCATCCTGGTCGTAGATCAGGGTCGGGACGCGGTCCACATCCAGGCTGAGGGCGTACCCGTACAGCAAGAGCATCATGACGGGAACCGCCAGAGCCATCGCCAGGCTGCGCGCATCACGGATGATGTGGTGCAGTTCCTTGATGAACATGGCCCGCAGGCGCCGGTAGCTCATGCCGCCCTCCTCTCTTCAGCCTCGATCATGGCTACAAACACGTCCTCCATCGAGGGCTGAATCTGCTCGAGCTGCTTCACTTCGATGCCCTTGGCCGCCAGCGCGGCGCGCACGCGCGGTTCGATGGCCGGCACGTCATCCACCGTGAGATGGAGGCCGCCGCCAAACACCGCTACGTCCAGGACGCCGGGAAGCCCTTCGAGCCCCCGCATGGTCTCCAGCGGGTCCGACGATTCCAGATTCATGAGGCTGTGTGACGTCAATCCGTTCTTCAATTCCCGCGGCGTGCCCAGCGCGATCACCTTGCCGCGGTACATCAGCGCGAGGCGGTGGCAGTACTCGGCTTCATCCATGTAGTGGGTGCTGACAAAGATGGTGTGGCCGGTCTGGGAGAGATCGTGGATCAGGCCCCAAAACGCGCCGCGGGCGATCGGATCCACGCCGGAGGTGGGCTCGTCCAGAAAAAGCACTGGCGGGTCGTGCAGGATCGCGCAACCCAGCGCCAGGCGCTGCTTCCATCCACCGGAAAGCGTGCGGGTCAGGCTGCGCCGCCGCTCCGTCAGGTTGGCCATCTCGAGGACGTACTGCTTGCGGCCGGCGCGAAGGGCCTTCGGCACTCCGTAAATGCCGGTGAAGAAATCGATATTCTCCTCCACGGTGAGATCGTCGTACAGCGAGAATTTCTGAGACATGTACCCGATGTTGCGGCGGATCTCCTCGGGCTGCGACGCCACATCGAGGCCGCTTACGTGCGCTCTGCCTGAAGTCGGCGTGAGCAGGCCGCAGAGCATGCGAATGGTGGTCGATTTGCCCGCACCGTTGGGCCCCAGGAAGCCGAAAATCTCGCCTTTGGCGACCTGCAAGGAGACACGGTCCACCGCCACAAACGCGCCGAAAGTCTTCACCAGGTCATCGATCTCTACGGCCCATCCGTTTCCGTTCATCCTCGTGCCAACCCCTCAACCTCACGAATGGCGCTCATGAAGGCGGCCTCCATATTGGCGGCGCCGGTGTCTCGCTTCATCACGTCCGGCGCCGAACAGCGGATCAGGCTGCCCTTGTGGAGCAGTCCCACGCGGTTGCAGCGTTCGGCCTCGTCCAGATAGGCAGTGGTCATGAAAATGGTGATGCCATCCTTGAGAAGCTGATAGAGAATCGCCCAGAAATCGCGTCGCGAAACCGGGTCTACGCCGTTGGTCGGCTCATCCAGAAACAGAATCTGCGGGCGATGCAGGAGCGTACACATCAACGCCAGCTTCTGCTTCATACCGCCTGACAGGCGGCCGGCCTGCCGCTCGCGGAACGGTTCCATGCGGGTCATGCGCAGCAGTTGCCCGGTCAGATCGCCGCGCACGTGACCGACGATGCCGAACAGGTCGGCGTAGAAGACCATGTTCTCTTCCACGGTCAGGTCCTGGTAAAGGCCGAAGCGCTGGGCCATGTAGCCGATCTGGTCTTTGACGGCTTGCGATTCGCGGGCCACGTCGTGGCCGGCCACGCGCGCGCTGCCTTCGCTCGGGTCCATCAATCCGCAGAGCATGCGCAGCGTGGTGGTCTTGCCCGCGCCGTCCGGTCCCACCAGGCCGAAGATCTCGCCGCGCGCCACCGAGAGGTTCAGGTGGTCCACCGCCACCAGCGTGCCGAAGCGCTTGGTGAGGCCGCGAGTCTCGATGATGGGTGCGCTGCCGGTGGCCATTACTGCTCCAGCACGATCTCGGCGTCGGCCGGCATGTTCGACTTCAACTCGCGCCGCGGATTGTCGAGCTCGATTTTGATGCGGTACACCAGCTTGACGCGCTCCTGCTGCGTCTGAATCTGTTTGGGCGTGAACTCGGCTTCGGAAGAGATAAAGGTGACGCGGCCGTTGTACACCTTGCCCGGGTACGAATCCGTGGTAACCCGCCCCTTGGACCCCAGCTTGACTTTTCCCAGGTCGGTCTCATTAACGTATCCACG
>Ga0209067_10002572_pt1 | contig 10666 bp, 10 predicted proteins | sample ColStrG_CSR_2013_FD_187199 | JGI IMG/M metagenome (GOLD analysis project Ga0209067, IMG submission 187199) | Freshwater sediment microbial communities in response to fracking from Pennsylvania, USA - Cold Stream Run_MetaG_CSR_2013 (SPAdes)... | ecosystem: Environmental > Aquatic > Freshwater >... | reverse complement strand
AAAAATTTTACCGTCGCCGATTTTGCCGGTGCGCGCTGCTTTAATGATGGCGTCCACGGCATTGTCCACCACCTGATCATCCACCACCACTTCCACCTTAATTTTCGGCAAAAAATCGACTACGTATTCCGCACCACGATACAACTCGGTGTGGCCTTTTTGACGACCAAAACCTTTTACTTCGGTGACCGTTAAGCCAGTAACGCCCACTTCAGCCAAGGACTCGCGCACTTCATCGAGCTTGAAAGGTTTAATAACGGCAGTAATTTGTTTCATGATGTGCTCCGTGTTTTACGTTATGTTGAATGATGACAGACCAGTTTGCTTAAAATTGATACGGCTAATCTCTGAACTTCGAAGTAATTGGGTAACGCCAATCGCGACCAAAGGCGCGATGTGTAACGCGAATACCAACAGGCGATTGGCGGCGCTTGTATTCGTTGATTTTTATTAAACGCGTAATCCGATCGACGTCCTGCTTGGCGTAGCCTGCCGCCAAAATTTGTTCGGTCGAGTAATTTTCTTCCATGTGCAACTGCATGATGCCGTCCAGTATTTCGTATGGCGGCAACGAATCTTGATCGGTTTGATCAGGGCGCAATTCTGCGGAAGGTGGACGAGTAATAATGCGCTCAGGAATGACTGCCGACAAACTATTGCGGTATGCACAGAGACGATAGACCAATGTTTTAGCAATATCCTTGAGCACCGCAAAGCCACCCGCCATGTCGCCATATAAGGTGCAATACCCGACTGCCATTTCACTCTTATTGCCGGTCGTGAGCACGATCGAGCCGTATTTATTGGACAGCGCCATGAGTATCGTGCCGCGGATCCGCGCTTGGATATTTTCTTCGGTCGTATCTAACGGCAAACCCGCAAATTCTGTTGCTAGCGTTGAGGTGAAAGCGTCAAAACAAGAGTTAATTGAAATCTCATCGTAGCGCACGCCTAATTTAGCCACCATTTCGCGCGAATCTATCCACGATATTTCGGCGGTATAGGGCGACGGCATCATCACGGCCCGCACCTTCTCTGCCCCCAATGCATCGACCGCAATCGCCAAGGTTAACGCGGAATCCACGCCACCTGACAATCCGAGCAGAACGCTGGGGAAACCGTTCTTGGAAATATAATCCCGCACACCCAGCACCAAGGCCTGATATACCTGCGCCTCCACTGGCAGTTCCGGCTCAAGCACGCCAGCGACTGGCTGTCCGTTATCAAACGTAATGAGCTGCATATCTTCTTGGGCATGCTTGAGTTGCGCGACTAACTTGCCCTGCTGATTCAAGACGAACGAATTGCCGTCAAAAATTAATTCATCTTGCCCGCCCACTAAATTGGCAAAGGCCAAGGACATGCCTTGCGCGCTGACGTTGTCGCGCATGACCTGCTGGCGCAAGTGCTGCTTGTTCATGTGATAGGGCGATCCGTTTAAAATCAGCAAAACTTGCGCGCCATCCGATTTAGCTTGTGCGGGAACCGATGTATTCCACGAATCTTCGCAAATCGCCAACCCAAATTTCACACCAGCCAAACTAAATACCAAGGAATCTTTACCCGAGTCGAAATACCGTTTTTCATCGAACACGTCACCATTGGGCAAATCCTGCTTGCGGTAGCTTCCCACAACGCGGCCATTGACTAACAACGAGGCAGCATTAAAGCGACGCCCCTGCTCCATCAGCGGATGACCGACGATCACATGCAAATCCACGAATTCTGCTAATCTCTTGGCCAACTCGTCCAAAGCAACATCGGAAGCGCGGTAAAACGAATCGCGCAACAATAAATCTTCGGGCGGATAACCGACCAACGATAATTCTGGCGTGAGAACAATCTGCGCGCCTTGTTGATAGGCGCTGCGGGCGAAATTAAAAATACGATCAGCATTGTCGGGCAACGCGCCAACAGTGCTATTCATTTGAACTAATCCAAGCTTGACCATGATGGAAGACTATCGATATATGCAAGTAGCGAATTATCGCACGGCTATCATAAAAAATTTATCCGAAATTACTCTCGACCAATGGGAGCAATGCCGTGGCGCGCCATTTAATCAGCAGACCACCCCATTTCTGTCCTACGCCTATTTAAGCGCGCTAGAACAATCGGGCAGCGCCTGCACCAAAACGGGCTGGGGTACTCACTTTGTGACGCTTTGGCAGGGCGATGAGTTACACGCTGCACTGCCCATGTATTTAAAAACTCATTCGTATGGCGAATATGTCTTCGATTGGTCTTGGGCTAATGCATTTGAACAAAACAATCTGCCGTATTACCCTAAATTGCTATCGGCCATTCCATTTACACCAGTTACAGGGCCAAGACTGTTAGCGCGTGATCAGGCCGCTTTCGACGCATTACTGGGCGCGCTCATCCAGCACAGCGAGGCTGGCAACACTTCAACGACCCACCTATTATTTCTTCCCGAAGCTCAGGCAAACCAATTGCAAGCAGCCGGTTACATGCTGCGTTACGGTGTGCAGTTTCATTGGACTAATCAAAATTACACTGATTTTGCAAGCTTTCTAGCTAGCTTGGCGCAAAAAAAACGCAAAAACATCTTGGCCGAACGCCGCAAGGTCAACGAGGCCAATATCAGTTTTCGGCATAAAGTCGGCAATCAAATCAGCCGCGCTGATTGGGAATTTTTCGTCGAATGTTACAACCACACCTATTACGAACACGGTGGAATCGGGTATCTCAACTTAACTTTCTTTTTGCAAATTGCCGAAACGATGCCGGATAACATTTTAATGATCACGGCCTATCGAGAAGGAAAACCGATTGCCGCCTCGCTGCTGTTTCTTGATCAAGAAACCGTCTACGGACGTTACTGGGGCTGTGTTGAGTATCATCCTTGCCTGCATTTTGAAACCGCCTATTACCAGCCATTAGAATTCTGTATCGCGAATCGTTTGCGCTATTTTGAAGGCGGCGCCCAAGGGGAACATAAAATGGCACGTGGATTTTTGCCAAAAACCACCTATTCTGCACATTATGTCAATCACCCTGCGTTTGCTGACGCGATTGAGCGCTTCCTCGAACGGGAGCAAGTTGGAATCAATAACTACATCAATGAACTCGAAGAACACAGTCCATTTGCCAAACATGGGAAATCGTCAACGAATCAAATCGATAAAGATAAAAGCTCCGACGAGTGAATTTGATTCTGTTAAAACTAAGCGACAAAAATACTCCCCATCCCAAAGTAGAAATTTGAACGGTTACATATCCACAGAGAGCTAAAAATATATGTGAAAAATGGGTGTATATATTATCTTCGAATAAAATCAGACGATTAAATCGAAATTAATCAAGCCAGATACTCCCGTATGTATTTAAGATTTTCTGCAATACAAATTACAATGCCGCGTTAAGCAATTTGACCTAAATTGTGAATTACCCAATAATACTTGCCATATGGAAAATAATAAGCGATAAAACTAGCCCGATATGAATTCAAATCCACCTCAAATCCACTCCAGCATGACCCCTATTAAAAAAGTAGGGCGTTTTTTGCTTTACCGGGAATTGGGGCGCGGTGCAATTGGCACCGTTTATTTTGGTCACGATCCGGTCATTGACCGAGCGGTTGCCATCAAAATTTTCCACAATTTACCTTCCTCGCAAGAGAAAAAGCAGCGCGATCAAATCTTCATGAACGAAGCGCGTGCGGCTGGTCGCTTGTCGCATCCCAACATCATCACAATTTTTGACGCATCCAGCGAGGGAACGGCAAGTTTCATCGCCATGGAATATTTGCAGGGACAGGATTTACGTCAATATTTGGCGGACAACAAACCGTTGCCGTATTTGGTTGCTGCGCAAATGCTGCAAAAAATTGCCGAAGGTTTGGAATACGCGCACAACGAAGGAGTGATTCATCGCGACATTAAGCCTGCCAATATTTTCATCCAAGAAAATATGCAGACCAAGTTGGTCGATTTTGGCATCGCCCGCGCCGTCAAACGTGAAACCACCGCCAACGCCGAACAGCCAGCAACCTTATTCAACAACAATATTTTGGGCACACCCAACTATATGTCGCCGGAGCAAGCGCAAGCCCGACCGGTGGATAAACTCACCGACATCTATTCGCTCGGTGCTGTGATGTATGAAATGCTAACCCGCCAAAAGCCGTTTCAATCGCGCGACATGGATAGTCTGATTCACATGATTATCAACAAACCGATCAAAGCTCCACACGAAATCAATCCCGATATTCCGTTAGCGCTGTCCAAAATCGCTGTTAAAGCGATGTCCAAAACTCCGGATAAGCGCTATCAATCTGCTGCGGAAATGGCATTGGAATTACGACGTTATGTGTTAGCGGAAAAGCGCGATCAAAAACAAGCCGCTGAAAAAAGCAGCAGAAAAAATGACAAGGCTGAAGGAGAACGTGGTCGGTTATTTTGGTTAAGCTGCATCGCGATCGCGGTGGCGTTATTTGTTTCCTTGCATTCTTGGCTGAGTAAATAGTGTCGAATGAAGCCCAAACGTCGACCACACAGCGCGGCTTAGCGCAAATTTAAACTGCTGTTCATCCCACACAAAAACTAATGGCATCATTTCCATCCCAACTTGGGACAAAAACAATGCCATCTACAAGTTGATGCGCCAAATAAGCGGCGCAGCCAACTAATTAAGCGATAGATTTTTGGTAAGTCGCTACGCCATCCAAAATTTCTGTGTGCGCATCTTCTGGGCCGCCCCAACCTTCGACCTTAACCCACTTACCTTTTTCCAAATCTTTGTAATGCTCAAAGAAATGTTGAATTTGGCGCAAACGCAATTCATTCATGTCTGCCGGTTTTTGCCAATGCGAATAAATCGGCAAAATCTTATCTACCGGAACCGCCAACACTTTCGCATCTTGACCCGCTTCGTCAGTCATTTTCAACACGCCAATTGCGCGGCAACGAACGACCACACCAGGAATCAGCGGGAAAGGCGTAATTACCAACACATCCACCGGGTCGCCATCGCCAGCAATGGTTTGCGGAACATAACCGTAGTTGCACGGATAATGCATCGCTGTACCCATAAAACGATCAACAAAAATCGCGCCGCTTTCTTTGTCCACTTCGTATTTAATCGGATCGGCATTCATTGGAATTTCGATGATGACGTTAAAGTCATGTGGAAGGTCGCGGCCTGCTGGGATTTTATTCAAACTCATTTTGCTTCTCTCTATTAAAAATCAACGGATAACACATACAGAAATCGTTACGAACGTTCGGTAATCAAAGCGCAAGCGCGGTAATATTCGGCAGCCTTTTCTTGCTCACCTAATTGTTCATTTAATTGCGCCAAACGCAGATTCGCTTCGCGCAAACAGGTCGGGTCAGAGCCATACAACAAAGCTTGTTGCAGGCTTAATTCGGCTTTGCCCCACAGCTTTTGGTGTAAGCACAAAACACCCATTGTTAAAGCCAACTCGGGATCAATCGGATATTTACCCATCCAAAATTCACAGCGTTCGATTTGATTCAATAACGCTGCGGAACCTTCTTTGGCTGCGGTTTCGCGGTAAGCGACAATCAAGCGATCATCCCACGATTCATCCAACGCTTTTTCTAACAAATTACGTGCGTCGTCGGACAAACCTTGCGCCACCATCGTGCGCGCAGCTAAGGCGGCGACAAATGGCTTCAAGCGATCTTCGGCAGGAATGCTGTACCACAAACGGCGTATCGATTCGGCGTCATGTCCATGATCGGATAGCAAATCTTGGTATGCCAATTCACGCAGTCGTAGCGACAAGGCTGGATGCAGTGAACGATGTTTATCAAGCGCTTTGACCAAGCGCAATACTTCGGTCCATTGCTTGGCTTGCTGATTGGCTTTTAAGGCCCAACGCAGAACATGAATGTGGCGCGTACCATTGGCGTTCAATTCTTTCACTGCTTGCAAGGCCAAGCCAGATTGGTGTCCATCGACCAATAATTCGGTGGCGCTCACCAAGCGTGCAACTTTGTATTGCTGATTGTCTTCAATACCGGCCAACCACGCATCGCGTCTATCCATTTGCCCCATGTTGTGCGCGGCACGTGCGCCAATTAACGAGGCCAATGCTTCATTTTCTGGCAGCTCAGCAGCGCGCATGGCGGCTTTTTCAGCATGACCGAAGCGACCTTCAAAAAATGCTTTGAGGGAATCGCGCAGCGCTTTATTGCCTTCGCGTTCGCCTTTGCTACGGCGATAAGCCGCAACACGCTCAGGCATTTGTTTGGTCATGCTGATGGTGTAAAACAGCACACCCAACAAGGCGAACACAACGAGCACCGCGAGAATAAATAAATTCAATGACATGTCTATCCGATACGGCGGATAGAACAAGACGACATTGCCGGGATTAAAACGAGCGGATAACGCGACCAAAACGGCCGTCGTAAATAGTAGGACTAAGCGGATAAAAAAGCCCATTATTGCTTCACCGTAAAATTACGCACGGCGTTTAAGCTTTCGGCCAAACTCGGCATTTCGATCGAGACGTTACTGTTTTGAATTTGGCGCAACAAGGCTTGCACGGTTTGGGTTTGTTTGGCGCGGGTGTCGAAGTAGCGGGCGATTTCGTCTTGCGCCGCAATCATGTCGCTTCTAAAAGGTGTTTCGCTGCGCGACAACAAAGCCAAACGCGCATTCAATAAACGCAGCTTGACGTTTTCTTTAGCAAAGTAACCTTGGCTTGGCGTGAGCAACAAGGCATCGGGGTTTTCGACATTACGGATACGGACTAACTGGCGCAATTGGCCCCACATTTCGGTCGACCAACTTTGCCACCGGTCGTCCAACCAAACAGACCAACTGGACGCGGCGCTTGGCTCAGCGGTGCGAGCGTCTTTGCTGTTTTTAGTATTACTTGCGCTCTTCGCGGCGCTTGCTGCTGGCTTTGCGGGTTCACGCACTTTCACCGGACTAGCAATCACAACCTGGTTTTCATCCACCCACAACGGCATTGACTCAACTTGCGCGATGGCGCTATCTAAGCGCAACGCGATACCCGGCAAATCCAAATTAGGCAACGCTTTTAGGCGGTCGATGTCGCGTGCAATGGAACGGCGAATGGTAATGAATTGCGGCTTATCGGAGCGCGCCAAACGCGCGTCGGCATTTTGCAAGGCGATTAATGCACCTTGCACATTGCCCGATAACTGCAATTGCTGGCTTGCGGTGGACAAGACTTGTTCGATTTCGGACAAAGCCCAATCGTCGCGATTTTTGGATAAATCTTGATATAGCTGCTGCAACGCCAAGGCGTGGCTTTCTGTCTCGGACTGCTTACTTTCTAGCACACCGACTTTGACTTGCAATTCCTTGCCCGCTTCTTGGAATGATTTGGCTATCGTTTTAGTTTCCGCGTTGCTCGCATCAACGGCTTGCAAGCGGCGCGCTAATTCTTCGCGTAACTGACTAATTTGATTGGTAGAGCTCCACCATTGCGCGACCAATAAAACGGCCAAGCCAATAATGGCGCCGTAAGTTAAATTGGTCGAAGACAAAGCTGGTGAAGAAGGCGATTTGATATCTTGAGCTGAATTAACAGGAGTATTTTCCATGGTCGTTTTGACTGGATAAGCTGAATCAGCAGGTTGCTGCTCTGGAGTTGGGGAAGTATTCGGGGATTCGTTCATGGGCTAGATTGTAACGCGAGCAAGAGGTTTTCGTCGCCTGAACCGATGAGGCGAATACACTTAAATTCACATTTTTCGGCGGTCTCTACAATACGATGATGAGATACTAACAAATTCACTTGTTGTAAATGAACAACGGCCGCATCACCAAGCAGTTTTTTTGTCAGCTCAACAAGGGTACGCAGTGCTTCCGAGCTACTCACCACCCAAGCAGACGAATTAGAAATCAAACCCTGCAATTGCTGAGCTAACTGGGTCGCGTTTTCGCCATCCGAAGCTGGGGACAACCGTCGATAAGCGACGACCTTGGTGACATTAACGCCATGCTCCAATAATGCATCTGACAACAACTCCCGCCCGCTTTCCGCCCTAAAAATTAAGGCATCACAGCCCTTCAATGTAGGCAAATCCAGCTCTAATAACAAGGTCTCTGAATCGCTGCGATATGGATCCGTCGGGCAATAAATCAGGTGCGTAGCATCGTTAATCCCGTGCTCAGCCAACGCAACACGACTGCCCTCACCCACAACAGCCAAAGCCAGTGCATTGGGCCAAGTCAGGCCGAGTTGGTCCAGCGCAGCAAACACCGCATGCACAGCATTGGGGCTGACGAACACGGCCAAAGCAAAGCGCGGCAATTGGGCTAAGGCTTGTTGTAATTGAGCGTAAAGCGCCGAATCGGCTTGCAGGCCTTCGATTTCTAACAAGGGGAACATGGCAACCTCATAACCCAAACCCGTCAAACGCTGCGCTAAAGGGCGCGCTTGGGCAATTGGGCGGGTGATTACGATGGGTTTTGGATTACTCATGGAAGGGTCATTAACTGCTTCAATTCGGATGCCACTAGCTAGGGTAGTATCGAATCTACTCAAAGACTATGACTGCTTACTGACAACAAAGCGCCAAGCGTAACGCTCATCAAGAAAATCGTTACGCTTGTGCAGTTTCAGCTAAGCATTGCGCCAAAATCGCGGCAGCGTCTTGCTGTTGTAATTGCTTAACGACTTGCGCGCTTAACTCAGCGCCTTGGTAACTCGGCCCACTGGCTTCGGCACGCACAATTTTTGTGCCGTCTGGCAAGGCAATAAATGCACGCAAACGCATTTGCGCGCCATTAATCACCGCATGCGCTGCCAACGGAATCTGACAACTACCCCCAAACGCTTTCGACACGGCACGTTCGGCATGCACCGCTTGCGCTGTGGTAAGGTCATTCAGGGGAGCTAACCACACAGCCAATTCTGGATTATTGTCGGCAATTTCAATCGCCATCGCACCCTGTCCGGCGGATGGCAAACTTTCTTCTGGCTCAATGTAAGAACGGATCCGTTGCGGCAAACCAAGCCGTTTTAAACCAGCGGCTGCCAAAATAATGGCGGCATATTCGCCTTGATCAAGCTTACGCAAACGGGTATCCAAATTGCCGCGCAGCGGTTTAATGATGAGGTGCGGAAACTGCGCCATCAAGGCTGCTTGTCGGCGCAAACTGCTGGTTCCCACGACGGCACCCGCCGGCAATTGATTTAAAGCGGCAAAATCATTCGACACAAAAGCGTCACGCGGGTCTTCGCGCTCCAACACAGCGGTTAATTGCAAGCCTTCCGGCACATCCATGGGCATGTCTTTTAGGGAATGCACCGCCATATCCGCACGACCATCGAGCATCGCCGTTTCTAATTCTTTGACAAACAAGCCTTTACCACCGACTTTGGATAGGGTACGGTCCAAAATTTGATCCCCGCGCGTAGTCATACCGAGCAATTCGATGACGCAATCGGGATACAAGCTCTGGAGCCGGGCTTGCACGTGCTGGGCTTGCCACATCGCCAAACGGCTTTCACGGGTCGCTATTATTAGTTTTTTGGGGAATGAGGTGGTCAAGACAGGTTCTCTCTTGGCTGGCGAATTGAGCAAATTGGGGGCGCAACTAAGCGCGCACCTTACTACAAAAAACCGCCGATTAATCGTAATTTTGATGGCGGATTTTATCATATGGCTTTGGAGTAATATTGCGTTAAGTTAATCCACTACGTAGAATTCGCCCAATTAGCAACTATTTGCCCCTTATTTGCACCCTACCTACGGAAAAATCATGGATTTACTCGACAACCCAGCCCTAACCGAGTTGGGAATGGTGCTAGCGGTCAGTACATTATTGGTACTTTATTACTGGCTGTTTGATCATGGATTTCTGGGCTCACAGGCCTTGCGCAGCTTTAATCAGCAGTCGCGCCAACATTGGGTGGCCGCGATTCTTACTCATTCGGGCAATGAAATTTTGGCAGTACAGGTGTTGCGCAACTCAATTATGAGCGCCACTGTCATGGCGTCGACTTGTGTGCTGTTGGTCATTGCCACCATGACGCTGGTGAGCGACCCAGATAAATTTGCCGCCCATTGGCTGGGGGACGCCGTAACCCACGGAGTGTGGCGCATTAAAGTCGGCAGCTTGTTGCTCGTGATTTTTTTGGCGTTTTGGCATTTTGCGCAATCGATTCGGATATATGGCCACGTTGGGTATTTGCTGGGAATGCCCAAGCAAGGCAAATCTGCTGACTCAGCCAACCTTCGACCAAACTATTTGCCGGCCCCAGAACAAGCGACGGCATTACTGAACACGGCGGGTCATATGTTCTCGTTCGGCAATCGTTATTTTTTCTTTTCACTTGCCTTGGCGCTATGGTGGTTTGGATTTATTTATTTTGCCATTGGCACGATTAGCTTGACCGCGATGAGCTGGCGACTTGAAAGGCGCGCGCTGCTTCCCAGCCAGCCAATTACCCCGATTAAATGACTAAGTGGAGTGATTTTGGTGCGATGCTGCGCCTTGACACTCAACTTTCTGCGCGGCATGATGGCGCTCTTTATTTGCCGCACGAGCCAAAACTGGTAGCGCGGCGCAATCCTGAACACAATTAAAATTGCTCGATCCGCTTTATCGTCGTCACTCTGCCCGCCATTTCACCAGCCCAACCAACGTTAAGCTAAAAAAATCCGGGCGCCGTGCAGACAAATTGGAAAAC
>Ga0209067_10002571_pt1 | contig 10668 bp, 9 predicted proteins | sample ColStrG_CSR_2013_FD_187199 | JGI IMG/M metagenome (GOLD analysis project Ga0209067, IMG submission 187199) | Freshwater sediment microbial communities in response to fracking from Pennsylvania, USA - Cold Stream Run_MetaG_CSR_2013 (SPAdes)... | ecosystem: Environmental > Aquatic > Freshwater >... | reverse complement strand
AATGAACGGTAGTAAGCCTTGCGGTAGTAGTAACAGGTCATACGGAATGCGAGTGGAAAGATCAAAATAAAGAGTGATGGAGAGACGGTCATTCCGAAGATGTGATACGTACCGAAAATTGTTCCGACAAATGAAGGAGATCCTTTTACGCATGCTGTCGAGAGACATGGGGAGTAGAAAGGTGAGATCAAAGGCTCAGCAAAGTACTTTCCATTTTCGAATGCGCGGAAGGTTGCATAAACGATAAATGAGAAGAGAACAAAGACGGTGATCGCGGGTTGGATCCACCACTTGTCTGTGCGTAACGTGCGAGCGCTTAACTTTGCTCGACCCTCTGAGAAGACGCCGTTGCCTGAGGTATCAATTGCCATGGGAGAAGTTTCGTACCAGAGTCCCATTAACGCTAGGTAAGTACCTAGTTGGTAGGGGTGAAATCGCACACAAGCGCGAGAAATGGGCAAAAGATGGCGGAGGGCGTGGGATTTGAACCCACGAAGGTTTCCCTTGCCGGTTTTCAAGACCGGTGCACTCGGCCGCTATGCGAGCCCTCCGTGGGCAAACTTAGTGGCACACCTACGAGGAGGCAAAATTCAAGAGGTGAGCACCCTTACGGACGGGTATGGTCGGGAGCCTCATTATTAAGCCCGACCTAATAAATCAATTTTTTTGAAGGAGTCGATCTATGAAGGATCTCGAAGTCGTAATAGTTGTAGGTGCTGGCCCAGGCGTTGGGGCGGCAGTCGTGAAAGCCTTCGCACTCAAGGGGCATCCGATTCATTTAATCTCAAGAAGCGCAGATAATCTCGAGAAACTTGCCGTTGAAATTCGTGCGACAGGGGTACCCGTGACAACTGCTGTGGCTGATGCTGCGGTTCCCGGCGATGTTGCGCGAGCCATTGAAGCGATCTCAACTCCCATTGATGCTCTTATCTACAACTCTGCAGCATTTGGTGGACCATTACTCGCATCTGGAAGTGATGAGATCAGATCTGCAACCGAGGTCAATTTATATAGCCTTATTAGCGCGACTCATGCAGCCCTTCCAAAACTCAAAGAGAGTTCCGGTGCGGTTCTAGTAACCGGTGGAGGGTTCGCCCTTTATCCGTCGAGCGCATATGGAATCTTGTCGGTAGGTAAAGCGATGGTGCGCAGCGCCGCACTTGTGTTGGCACAAGAGCTTGCTCCCCTTGGAGTTCGAGTCGCTACTATCACGATCTGTGGAACCGTTGCTCCCGGCACCCCATTCGCTCCTGATCTCATTGCACAGAGTTACATCGCAGCCTTTGAAAATAGAGAAGGCGAAATTGAAACAATGTTTACCGGAGCTTAAACGGGTAACTTAAGCAACTGCTCAATAACTATGGCGACCCCATCCATGTGGTGGGGATCAGCCACGAACTTTGCATATTTAGGTGCATCACGGTGGCCATCTGCCATCGCCCATGATCGTTCTGCCCATGAGAGCATCGAGAAATCATTGGGGTTATCGCCAAATGTCACGACATCTGCAGCGGTAAATCCCAATCGTCCAGTCAGCTTTGCCAGAGTCTGACCTTTACTCACTCCTAGCGCAGAGATTTCCAAAAGTGATTCCCCTGCATTCGAATGTGTGATCGTTACCAGATCCCCTACTTCACGTTGCGCAATGACCAACAACTCGTCGGAGGTGAATTCAGAATTTGAACATCGAGCCAACATCTTGAAGGCAGGTTGAATCAATTTCTCTTCGATGTAGGTAACTGGCGAGTGATCTACTCCCACATCCCAACGAGGCACATAGGCGCTCTCATGATGAAATTCATTGCCATACTCGGTCGCAAAGGAAATCGAAGGGACGGCGGTGCGCATCCGCTTTACAAATTCAAATTGAGAATCAAGGGGAATTAACCACTCTTCCAACACTTTCTCATTAAGCAAGTCATAGTGCATCGCCCCATTGGCACAGATTGCATTCCCAAACCCAAATGCCTCTTTGATCTCAGGCATCCAGCGCGGTGGTCGTCCAGTAACAAAGAATATTTCTAAACCTAATTCGTGTGCGGCGGTGAATGCCTCAATGGTTCTAGGTGTAATGCGCTCATACGAAGAGACGATCGTTCCATCTAGATCTGTTGCGATGACCTTGGGTCTAGTTCCTGCTACGCCGGAAGTAATCTGTCGACTCCTAAGAAGGGGCGAAGCGCGAGTGGAACATTTACTGAACCATCGGCTTCTTGGTGATTTTCAAGAATTGCAACAATCATGCGCGGTATCGCGACGAGCGTGCCGTTAAGTGTGGCGACAGGTTTGGTGGATTCGCCATCACGATATCGAATATTTAAACGGCGTGCTTGGAACTCTGTGCAATTAGAAGTACTTGTCACTTCACGATAGGCACTTTGAGTAGGGATCCACGCCTCAATATCAAATTTGCGAATTGCACTTGCTCCCAAATCACTGGAGGCAACGTCGATTACTCGATATGGGATCTCCATCGCATTGAGAAATTCTTTCTCCCATTGCAATAATTTCTGATGTTCTGCGAGCGCATCTTTCGGTTCGCAGAAGATAAACATCTCCACTTTATCGAACTGGTGTACCCGGATAATGCCGCGAGTATCCTTACCGTATGTACCTGCTTCACGACGAAAACATGTGGAGTATCCGGCATATCGCAACGGTAGTTCTGGGATAACTTCATCCATGTGATACGCGGCTAATGGAACTTCGCTAGTGCCAACGAGGTACATATCATCTTCCTCGAGACGATAAACATTCTCTGCGGCTTGACCAAGGAATCCGGTTCCTTCCATCGCTGGAGGGTTGACCAAGACCGGAGGAATTACTGGAGTAAATCCCGCTTTCGTTGCAGATGAAATTGCATAATTAACAAGAGCAAATTCAAGAAGCGCTCCAACACCAGTTAAATAGTAAGAACGAGACCCGGAAACCTTTGCACCGCGTTCGGTATCGATCGCTTTAAGAATCTTGCCGAGTTCAACGTGGTCCTTTGGTTCGAAACCTGCTGCGGAGAAATCTCGCGGAGTTCCGACGTGTTCGAGAACAACGAAATCTGCTTCCCCGCCGACCGGCGCTTCTGGGCTAATTAAATTATGGATCTGCAACAACGCGGCGTCTGCAGCCGCCTCGGCTGCGGCGCGCGCTGCATCTGCTTCTTTAACGCGGACGGATAAATCCTTAGCGCTCTGGAGAAGTGCGGCCTTCTCATCGCCTTTTGCCGCTCCCACAGATTTCGAGAGGATATTCTGTTCAGCTCTCAGGGCTTCAAAGGTGGTAATTGCACTTCGGCGAGCTTCGTCTAGAGCCAAGAGTTGGTCGACGATCTCAACGCTCTCACCGCGCACTTTTTGGGATAAGCGAACACGCTCTGGATCATCGCGCAGTATCTTCAGATCAATCACGGGGTTAGCCTATCTATTTGCGGCTCGGGGATAAGAACCAAGAACTCGGATGTCTTCACAGATGGAGCGCAAGCCCTCAATTGCGAGCGCAACTGCCTTATCGCTCTGGTGACCTTCTACATCAATGATGAAGTGGTAATGCCCGAGCTCACGACCAGTAGGTCGACTCTGAATAAAAGTAAGGTTGACGTTGTTCTTGGCAAATTCGGTCAGAATTTCTAGCAGCGCACCTGCATGGTCGATATCTATATATGCGACGAGAGAGGTTCGGTCATTTCCTGTGGGCGCAGGAATTGCACCTGGCATACGTGCCAGAACAAATCGAGTTACCGCTGCGTCATTGTCCCCAATATTTTCGGCGATCACGCTGAGTCCATATTTATCGCCGGCTATCTTCGCCGCGATAGCGCCATCCCAATTGCCCTCTTTCAAACCTTCAGCTGCTGCTGCCGTTGAGGGAGTTGCGATCACCTCAGCACCTGGATATTCACGGGCGATAAATTGGCGACACTGGGATTCGGCATGGGGGTGGGTTGCGATGCGGGTGATCTTTCCGCCGATGTTTGAGGGAAGAGTCATCAGAGCAAAGCTGACGGGAATGGTGGTTTCTGCCACGATCTCCAGGGCTTGACCGGTAGCCAACTCATCTAGGGTGCGGGCCACAACACCTTCTACAGAATTTTCTATCGGTACTAAAGCAAACTCAGCGCTATGTGATCGGACCGCGTCTAGGGCCGCCGTGACATTGGCGTATGGGACTAGATGATCATCCTTAGTTGTAATGCCGATGAGGGCTGCTTCGGTAAATGTTCCGGAAGGGCCTAGATAGGCATAAGTGCTCACTCGCCAACTCTAACTGAGTGAAATGAGTGCCCGAGAGGGGATTTGAACCCCTACATCCTTGCGAATACACGGACCTGAACCGTGCGCGTCTGCCGTTCCGCCACTCGGGCTTACTTATAAGAGGTTAGCACCGTTAGGCTAAATCTATGAATCGCTCATTCAAAGTTATTGCGCGAAGCGAGCTAGGACTTGTGCGCGATGGCAACGAGGATGCAGCGCTGGTCTCACCGCAATTAGTTGCGGTCGCCGATGGAATGGGTGGCCATGCCGGTGGCGAGGTCGCTTCAAAAATAGCGATCACCTCTGTTAAAGAGTTGAGTGGGGTATTAAGCGATCCCGCCCTTGATACTGAATCTCGCGAAGATCTCCTGCTTAATATCTCGTTCTCCATCGATCATGAGATTGCAACAGCGGCAAATTCCGATCGAAGTTTGCAGGGCATGGGGACCACACTCACCGCCTTGCACCTCAATGGTGAACATGTAGAACTGCTCCATATTGGAGATTCACGTTGTTACCAGTGGCGTGGCAAGAAGTTAGTGCAACTCAGTTATGACCATACAGTTATGCAAGAACTCCTCGACCAAGGTCGATTAACCCCCGATGAAGTTATAAATCATCCTCAGCGATCTTTACTTACCCAAGCCCTAATCGGTGATTCTGGAATTGATCCAATCTTGCACCTCTTTGAAGCAAAGGTTGGCGATCAATATCTGTTGTGCAGTGATGGCTTAAGTTCGGTTTTATCTGATCACGAAATCGCCACAATCATCAAGAAATCTGGTCCGCAGAAAGTTGTGGACCATCTCATTGATGCAGTTCATGAAAAAGGTGCTCCCGACAACGTCACGATTCTATGGGTGGAGATTGTTGAAGGCGCCAACGAACCACAATTAGAACTTCTGGGAGCTGCACAAGTATGAACAACAAAATCTTTAATAGTCGATATGAACTTGGAGCCATGATTGGCACAGGGGGCATGGCCGATGTATATATCGCAGAAGATTTACGTCTCCACCGCAAGGTTGCAGTTAAAATCCTACGCAGTGACTTAGCGCGTGATCCAGCATTTGTCGCTCGTTTCAAGAAAGAGGCGCTTGCTGCGGGTGGCTTGAATAACCCAGGGATAGTCGCTGTCTTCGACTCTGGAGAAGATGGCGCAGATTCTTACATTGTTATGGAGTTGGTCAAAGGTCATACGCTGCGACAACTCTTGCAATCAGGTGTTGTGATGACACAAGATGAAGCCGTCAAGATTGTTACTGAAATTCTCGAAGCATTGGACTATTCGCACACGCAAGGGATTATTCACAGAGATATTAAGCCTGGAAATATCATGATCACCGAATCTGGCAAGGTCAAGGTGATGGACTTTGGAATCGCTCGCGCACTCGATGATATTGGCGCCACGATGACCAATACATGGAATGTTGTTGGAACCGCCCAATATCTATCTCCCGAGCAGGCGACCGGTGAATACGCCGATGCGCGAAGTGATATCTATTCCGTTGGTTGCTTAATGTATGAATTATTAGTTGGACGACCACCATTTGTTGGAGATACGCCTGTATCGATCGCCTTCCAACATGTGTCAGCACCTTTGCCAGCTCCATCGGATATCAATCAAGATATCGATCCAAACCTGGAAACCATTATAAAAGTGGCACTTCATAAGGATCCGAATGATCGTTACCAAGATGCAGGTGCGATGCTTGAAGATCTTCGTAGAGCCGCACGAGGTGAGCAGGTAACCACCAAGATCCGGAGAACACAACCTCGTCGCAAATTCTTGTTGGTGGGTGGAGTTGTAGTTGCGCTAATCCTTATAGCTGGTTCAACTCTCTTAACGAAAACTCATTCACCTGCTACGCCATCACTTCAAGTTCCCAATGTCGTTGGATTAACTGAGGCGCAAGCTCGTGCTCTGCTGACAAACTTCCCCACAATTACGATTCAGCCGGCTCCCTCATCAACAATTCCAAAGGGAAGAATTTCTAGCCAACTTCCTCTCGCTGATTCCAAAGTAATTCCAGGAAGCAGCATTACGCTCACAGAATCATCCGGAACTGGTAACACTTCTGTTCCAATTAATCTGGTGGGGCTCTCACTCGCTGATGCGCGCAATGCTCTTACCGCCGCTGGACTCACCATTTCGCAAACAGTCTCGCAGGATTCAAACCAGTCACCAGGAACTGTTCTTAGTGTCAACCCTTCACCTGGCAGTATCTTGCAGGCCGGAACCGGTGTCATCTTGCAGATAGCGAGTGGAAGTTTGCAGGTTCCAAATCTTGTTGGTTTGACCCAAGTGCAAGCAATTACAACGTTGACTCAAGCTGGGTTCTTGGTGCGAACTGCAACTGCTTCTGATGCAACTCAGCCAAATCAAATTGTTTTAGCGCAAGCTCCAGATGCAGGAACTACACAAAATATTGGTAGTACCGTCACGATCACCGTAAACACTCAAGCGAGTAATCCATCTCCGCAACCATCTAATCCGTAATTAGGATCGGATCACAACAGGCGATAAGCCTTCTGAACGTGCGCGAGCGCCTACATCGCCACAGCGCTCTAACCAGTTCCCAAGCATCTGGTGTCCATGTTCAGTAAGCACTGATTCAGGATGAAACTGAACTCCAGAAATCGGAAGAGTTCTGTGTTCAATCGCCATCACAACACCCGAATCTGTTTTGCCAGTTACTTCTAATTCAAACGGGAGAGTCTCTGGCTCAATAGCAAGTGAGTGGTATCTCGTTGCTGTAAAGGGTGATGGAAGATCTTCTAGCAATCCCTGATTGGTGTGGTGAACGATTGAGGTCTTTCCATGTAAGAGCTCAGGAGCTCGTGAAACTGTTGCACCGAAGGCAACGCCAATTGCTTGATGGCCAAGGCAGACTCCAAGAAGTGGCATCTGATTGGCTGCCGCATATTTAACGAGTTCGATACTGGCCCCAGCTGCCTCTGGGGTTCCAGGACCGGGAGAGATGAGGAGCCCGTCAAAACTTCCGAGGGTGGAAAAATCCACCTCATCATTGCGGACGACCGTGACCTGGGCGCCTAGTTGACCCAGGTACTGAACTAGGTTGTAGACGAACGAGTCATAGTTATCAACGACAAGTATGCGAGCCATGGGGTAAGGCTACCTATTCTGGAGAATCGGGGTTTTTTAGATTGCTCTTGAGGTGGTGTACCTTTTACTCATGCCTAAGTCCAAGAGCCGCAAGAAGGACCCGCTCTACATTCCGGAAGAGATAGCCCATCTGGCTCCACTTCCTAAGGAGAGCCCAAAGTGGCTCGCTCCGCTGATGTTGGCAGGCTTCTTAATCGGTCTGGTCTGGATCGTTATCTACTATGTGAGCAATACCAGCTACCCAATCCCTCATATCGGGGCTTGGAACATGGTCATTGGCTTTGGTTTTATCGCTGCGGGCTTCAGCCTGGCGACTAAATGGCGTTAATTTAGCCACTAATTACACCGCTGTAATTCTCCACACCGTGGATAAACCCTGTGGAAAACTTCGGCTATTTCTCAGGAAATCCCCAGTCAACTAGAGAATTCTCTCTCTTGCACCCATCTATGGGTGTAGAAACAGTTCCGTGGAGGATTAAGAAATGACCGCACTTAAAGAGAGAGTCACCGTGGCAGATTCATCCAATTCCAATTTGCAGAGAATTCTCGTTGTAGATGATGAGAGTTCTATCAGTGAACTAATTGCGACCAGCCTTCGTTTCGTAGGTTTTGATGTCCGCACCGCAGCAACCGGCTCCCAGGCCCTGACTATCGCGGAAGAGTTCAAACCCCACGCCCTAATCCTTGATGTGATGCTGCCAGACCAAGATGGCTTTGAAGTCTGCCGCCAACTTCGCTCCGAAGGTCATAGCGTCGGAGTCCTCTTTCTAACCGCCAAAGATACTGTTGATGACAAGATCGCCGGACTCACCATCGGTGGCGATGACTATGTCACCAAGCCATTCTCATTAGAGGAGCTTGTTGCTCGCCTACGCGCTCTACTTCGTCGCATCGGCGCTGTTGAGGCAACTGTTGATGAAGAGAAGATCCGCTTTGCAGATCTAGAACTCGATGAGGCAACTCACGAAGTTCGCCGCGCTGGCAACTTGATCGATCTCTCCCCAACTGAATTCCTCCTTCTTCGCTATCTGATGATCAACGCTGATCGCGTAGTGAGTAAGTCGCAGATTCTCGATCATGTTTGGCAATATGACTTCCGCGGTGATGCTGGGATCGTTGAAACTTACGTTTCATACCTACGCAAAAAGATTGATATCTACGAACCCGCTCTCATTCATACAGTGCGTGGCGTCGGCTATCGAATGCGAATTCCTGCCGGAAGCTAAGATAATTCTTTCACTATGAAGAAATACCCCGTCTTCTCGCAATGGAGCCTGCGCAATCGCTTATTGCTCGTCACTGTGGTCGTGGCAGCAATTGGAATCAGTGCATCTGATTTCGCAGCCAATGCTGAGTTACGGGGTTTTCTCATTCGCCAAGTTGATTCTCAACTCTCGAGTATTGCAGGCGGAACCGTTGGTCGCTTAGTACGAGCCGGAATAGATCCCAACTCGGACGACTCTTCTACTACTCAATCGCAGTCGCAACCATTTCGAGCAGTCAGTCCATTGCGTGGCGTTCCAACTGCAACCTCTGTAACTCTCTTAGATCCGACAGGGGTTGTCCTTGGTCAACTCGGTGGAGATATCTCCGCAGGAGGAGCGCAACCAACTTTTAGCGGAATGACTCTGGCGGAGGTTGCTGCAACAAATAGCAAACCATTTACCGTCCATACAACAAATCCTGATTCTGAAACTCGTGCTGAAGCATTTGTCCTTCCCTCCAATCTTGGATCTGTAATTGTTTCAGTTTCACTATCGAGCGTCGATAAGACGTTGCATGAACTGAGCTGGTTGTTCCTTCTAATTAGCATTGCAGTATTGATAGTTATTGGTTTGGCTTCGCGTTGGTTGATTGGTTTAAGTCTGCAGCCATTGCTGGAGGTTGAAGTTATCGCCGCCGCAATTGCCGATGGTGATTTATCCGCTCGTCTGCCAGAGCTAAAACCATCCACCGAGGTCGGTCGTCTCACCCAATCCCTCAACACCATGTTGGGGCGCATTGAAGAGTCCTTTGAGCAGAAGAATGCTTCGGAATCAAAGCTTCGCCGCTTCGTTGCGGACGCCTCTCATGAACTTAGAACTCCATTAACCGCCATCCGCGGCTTTGCCGAGTTACATCGCCAGGGTGCAGTAACTGGTGAAGAGAAGACTAAGGAGCTCGTTGGCAGAATCGAAAAGGAATCGATTCGCATGGGGTCACTGGTCGAAGATCTCCTCTTACTCGCCCGCATGGATGAGGCAAGACCCCTCGTGCTCGAACCCGTTGATTTAACTCACCTTGTTGAGGAGTCTGTCGCTTCGGCTCGTGCAGCAGGTCCGGATCATCCGATCCAGGTCAATGTGCCACAAGAACTCTACGTTCTGGGTGATAACAAGAGGATTCATCAAGCGCTTGCCAATCTCCTGGCAAATGCTCGTACTCATACGCCAAGCGGAACCGTCATTGAAGTCAGTGCAAGCTCTGACGAAACTGAGGTAACCCTCTCGGTAAAGGATTCTGGTCCGGGGCTCTCGGAGTCGGATCAAGCCAAGATCTTTGAACGCTTCTTTAGAATCGATCCATCTCGCGCTCGCCACTCCGGTGAGGGAAGTGGACTTGGTCTTTCTATCGTGGATGCCGTCATGAAGGCACACGGTGGCACCGTCTCCGTTACCTCTAAACTTGGAGAAGGCGCCACCTTTACCCTGCACTTTCCGATTACAGCTTAGTTTGAGTAACCCAACTTAGAGCTTGAATCGCCTGTCCAGGTGTCCAGCCACCTTTGTACACCGGACTCTTATAAACGTTAGTGCTACTGCCCATGAAGTTAGCCAGCGTTTTAGAGATTGTGCCCGTGAAGGCAGGTAGCGTTCCACTTACAAAACGCAAGTGTTGAGTTGAATCTATAATTGCGAATCCATCAGAGTGATTGATGTCGTACGTCAATTTCTCATACGGAGCCATCCAGTCGGTTGCCGGAGGGTTTCCTTGAGGAATGACGTTTACCGAGTATCCAAGGAACTTCTCAATGGCGAGAAGGTTTGGATTGATATCCCCGGTGCCTATTGGATTTTTCTTCGCTAGATCAGCTTTCGTTAGGGTTGGAACAGTGGTTTTCCCAGCGGCGGTCCAAACTTGAAAATTTGCTCCTATCAATTTTGTATAGGCTAACAAACGCTTTGGTGAATCACGGTAGGGATCTACGTCGATGCCAATTACTTTGATTGAAGTTATTTTCGAATCTGATAGAGCCTGCTGAATCTTGAGCATATTGGCGGAGGTAAAGGGACAGGTATCTCCGCAAAGCGTGAGAAG
>Ga0209067_10002568_pt1 | contig 10684 bp, 12 predicted proteins | sample ColStrG_CSR_2013_FD_187199 | JGI IMG/M metagenome (GOLD analysis project Ga0209067, IMG submission 187199) | Freshwater sediment microbial communities in response to fracking from Pennsylvania, USA - Cold Stream Run_MetaG_CSR_2013 (SPAdes)... | ecosystem: Environmental > Aquatic > Freshwater >... | reverse complement strand
TGTTATGTCTTGCCGGCGCTGGCGCACCTATTTGCTCCTGGAATATCCCCGTCAACCCGGGGATCGATGTCGGCGGCGCTCGCTATCAGTTTTAGGTAATTGTCGCCTTCGAGGCAAGCACATTGAGCAGCCGAATGCCTCGAAGTAGCCAAAACTCGCGGCAGCGCCTTCCCCGACACCTGTCGTTTAGGCCCCGCTCGGCAGGCAGTTGAAGCTCCTCTCTGGCGACTGAGCCCCGTTGTCGTAATTGCGAATCGAGCCTTTGCCGGTTTCGCCCTGGTTCCCGGGATTCCGTATGGCCATCGAACCGTGGGAAACTCTTAAGGCAGCCTTGCTCACCCCCACTCAATTATCTCCGGCATCTGTAAATGCCTGTAATAACAAGGCTTTTTACAGGGCAATCCGGGACTTACCGTCAGAAACACCGTCGAAAGATCTCGCTTGAGGGCGATAGATGGCGATAGATGCCGAAAGCAATTACCTAAAGTCGGCGGATCTCCCCGGATAACGCAGTAAACCTGCCTATATGTATTCCATAAATTGGAACCTCTTGTTCCATTTTTGGGAATCCCGAGGTATCCTTTCTCCCCGTGATCGTTATCGGCACAGATATCGTAGAAGCTTATTTCCGGTCACGGGCCGGCCATAGGGGAATCAAGGCTGCCCGATCTCAATATGACGCCTGGCTGGCGATCGCGGGCGCAGCGGACTGGAAGACACCGGAAGATGTAAAGAAGGACCATCCTAAAGCAAGCGTTTTGAAGGGCGGTCGAGTGGTTTTCAATGTCAAAGCCAACGATTATCGGTTGATTGCGTTGGTTCAGTACGTGGATGGGGTTTTGATGATCCGATTTTTCGGATCGCATGAGGAATACGACGGCATTGATGCGGAGACAGTGTGATGAAAACGACCTTGATTGTGATTCAAGATGAAGCAGACCACGCTGAAGCAAAAAAGCTTATCGAGAAGTTGATGGGGTCGAGCGAACCCGGGGACCGGGCACGGATGGTAGCTCAGGCCCGCTTGGTCGAGGCTTACGAGCGCTCGGAGTGGCCACGCACGGCGCCGACAGTTCCAGTTCTTCTCGCGTACCTAATGGACCAGCATGGCCTTTCGCGCGCCGATCTCGTGCCGTTGCTTGGCACAGCCAGCCGCGTGAGCGAGGTCTTGAGCGGAAAGCGGGACTTGAGCATGACGATGGTGCGCCGGCTCCGGGAGCGCTTTCACATCTCGGCAGATCTGCTAGTTACGCGGGGTCGAGCGCGCAACAGATTTGCTGCGTGAGCTACCGGCGAAGATCCCTGCCCCACACCACGCCCTTGAGCACGATCCGCCGGGGAGGTGGCTCAACGGATCAGTCGCGTAGGATCAAGGGTGAAATGCTTTGCCTTGCTCCATCAAGGCAAGAATCGTCTTCATCCGCTTTTCTCTGGTTTCCGGCCTCTTTGCCGTTTCGAGACGATAAACAATCGAATAAACATTCGCTTTGTTTAATGTCCTGAAAAATGCTTCTGCTTTTTTGTTTTTTCGCAAATCTCTCAGAAAATATTCAGGCGGAGCTGCACTACTGGACGATGTATAGGCAGCGTTCCATCGGCCATCGGTCTTTGCTGCTTTAACCGCTTCCATTCCTGCAGGGGTCATTGTTCCCGCCTTGATAAGGCGTTCCACATGCTGAGTATTTATCTTTGACCACCTGCTCCTGGGGCGTCTCGGCGTGAATTTCTGCAGCCATGATAGTTTATCGGACGGCTTTTTCTGACCATCGATCCAGCCATAGCAAAGCGCCTGATCAAGTGCTTCAGCATATGTCAGGGAGTTCTCACGCGATTCCCTTTGTTTGGAAATTCGCAACCAAATGCCATCTGACGCCGCATGGTTTTTCTCTAGCCAATGTCGGAAATCCACAGATGTTTTGAAATGTAAGATTTCCATGAACTGCGTCCCGTTGGCGCGCATACGAATCGACTCGCTGCCAGTCTTGCCCTAGTTTCTGCAGTTACGCATTTTACTGTGAACATCGCAAATTCTGTAGGTGTCCCCCTCACGCCCACTCAATTGTCTCCGACGCTTATAAGTGACTAATCACGCTGGCCTTTTTCGCAGGGTGCGCCAAACTTACCGTCACATCTACCGCCAAAAGATTCCGCTTGGAGGCGATAGAAGGCGATAGATCACGAACGTCTGCCTGCCCGAGCAAATCGGTTCTCACTCTCGGCCACTCCAGGTTGTGCGCGACGATAGCGGGGGTACATGCGGGTTTGATTCCAGGCTGCGCTGCTCATTCTGTGCTTAGTCATCGAGTCCAAGGCCTTTCAATATCCTCGGCGCATGCCTCGCTACGCGGGCTGCGCGAGTGACCGATTGCTTGGCTCCACCAAAATGCAGCAAGTACCCTTTCTGCCTGCCTGGGGTTAGCGCATGAAAGGCTTCGGCCACTCTTGGATCATCGTCCAATCGTTTTATAAATTCTTCCGGCATATCGAATTGCTCAGCGCTCTTCATCTCAACCCTGGCACCGGACTTTTCAACTGCAATGGCCTCACTGATATAGGCCTCGATAATCGTTTTTTGCTTGTTGATATCCGCAATTTCGGCAAACCGGATCTGCCTTGCAGCCTGTACATTCTTGGTTTGCTGAACGAGGATGCCCTTGGGATCCTTGAGCAAAGCCCCGTTCATAAATAGCAAAGCGCAATAGTCCTTGAAGCCGTGGATTAACACCACATTCCCGCCATTCAAGTCATAGCAAGCCTGACCCCATTTCAGCTCTTCGTTGAGTCCGGATGCGAGACAGAGTTGGCGCAGCGCTGCAAATTCAGCGCTCCAGCGCTTCTCCTTCGCGTGAGCCTTACCAACCAGTGGGTTCGATCTCCCGAGGGGACTCGACGGAGACCGCTCGCTCCGGTGCGATTTCTTCACGCCCTTCCCCTGTAGCGCTCCCTCACGATATAAGGCAGCACGAATAGATACAGGCCCGTCAAAAGAAGCACCGCGAGCGGCAGGAGTGGCGAGTAAGTTATCCAAGCCGGCGGAGCTCCCTTGGCTCTCACGATGAAATTGGCGATAACGGTTGCCGTGAAGGCAATAGACACCCACCGATGTAACTGGCGTATCGACGGTCTAACAATAGAGCCTTGGGAGTCGGACATGCTCAATTACTGGTATCGAATTGCTTGGCGTATTCCGCGTTTAGGCGTTGCCAGCCTTCAAACTTCATCGTTTCAGGGCCGACGAAGCGGCCGATGGGAGCCCCGCTCAGTGCCTGATCCATAACATCAAAGCAAATGTGCCAGCCGGCGGCACCCATGGAGATGTAACGGCGATCAATGTTGTGCCATAGCGTCAGGCGAGTCCCGCCGCCAAAATCCTCAAGCTCCCAGCGCAGGTCTCCGTCACTCCAGCGAAACTCCAGGACTTTGGGTTCGACGGCCCGTTTGATTGTCGTCTCCGAGATCATCGGAGAGGGTGTACCCACCGTACTCAACTTCACCGTGGTTCCCGCCATGCCGAGGTTTGCGTCCGCGTCGAATGGCGCCCACTCACGCAGCTGGGCAGGATCCGTGAGCGCTGACCAGACCTTCTGAGGCGAGTGCCGCAACTGTCTGACCAGCACCAGCGTCCAGTTCTCGCCATCCTTTTGAATCCTCGCAAGGTTGGCGGAGCCAGGCATGTACCGTTTTGGTGTCGTCACCGTTGCGCCCTCGCCTTCTTTCTTACGTGTGATGCGATCTTGGTTCGCTCAAGGTGGCGCTCAAGCGCATCCACATGCGCTGACCAATATCTGCGGAACGGCGCCATCCACGCGTCCACCTCCTGCAACGGCCCAGGGAGTATGCGGTAGACGCGTCGTTGCGCATCGATGGTGGCCTCTACGAGGCCGGCTTCTCGCAGCACACGCAAATGTTTGGAGACCGTAGGTTGCGAGAGATTGAGCGCAGCCTGGAGATCCCCGACGGTGCGCTCACCGTCGGCAAGGAGAGTGAGAATTGCGCGGCGACTTGGTACAGCGAGGATAGTGAACGCGGATTCCATGGCTCATCATATGCCTCTCTTCGTATATACCTGTCAAGGCACCTTCAAGGTACACCTCTGTGGGCGGTAGATAGTGATAGATGCCGAAAGCGCCGCCGATCTATTCGGCTTGACGTCGCAGAGTTGGCCCACCCGCCTGCATTTGGTATAATAATTATACCTTAACTATACCGTTTCGCGCATTGGCAGAGCATCATGGGTTTCGAATACGACCCGGGCAAGAGCGCGGAGAACAAGCGCAAACACGGCATTGACTTTGAGGTGGCTCAGAGACTTTGGGCCGACTCCAGGTTGGTGGAAATTCCCGCTCGTACCAGTGATGAACCCCGCTGGTTGCTTGTCGGGAAGATCGACGAGAAGCACTGGTCGGCGATCATCACTCGGCGCGACGACAACATTCGATTGATTTCCGTGAGGCGATCACGGGATGAGGAGGTGGAACTTTATGAAAGCGAAGACCTTTGATCGAAAATTTGATTCTGGCGGGAAGATCGTTGATCAAGTTGATCTCAGTAAGGCTCGGCGTATCGGCACCGACGCGAGGCGGGTTAATGTGGACTTCCCTGCCTGGATGGTAGATTCCCTTGACCGCGAAGCGCGTCGACTTGGGGTGACGCGGCAGTCTCTGATCAAGCTGTGGCTTGCCGACAAGCTCGGTCAGCCAATCGTTGCCGCGAAGAGGTGAAACCTCGCGTGCGATGGGCCCAATTGGGACGTGGCCGGGCTTCTGCCTGCCTTACCTAGCTTCCGGGGCTACGGATAAACAGCGAAACGCGGCAAACTCTTGTAGGTAGCCACGCTCGCTCCCATTCAATCGACTCCGGTACTTACGAGCATTTGAAATCAGATGATTTCGTAGCGGAGCGCGTCAATTTTACCGTCAAATCCACCGCCAAAACATTTTCCTGGACGAAAAGAGCGGAACACAGAGCGGAATCACGTGCCTCTCGGCATTCTCAGAATATAGCGAAACAGGGGGCTTGCGGGAAAACCCTGCTCGTGCTCCACCATCGTCGCTCAATTTGTGAAACGACGAAGGGGAGTGACGAAATGAGTGAGAGGCAGTCGAAGTACAGAGCAAGATGAGCCGCTGCACCCATGGCGGGTATCGCGGTGCGGTCACTGGCCATCGGCGCGGACGTGCCGGTGAATGCGCCGTTGAACGGTGCGAAGCTGCGCCCTGCGGTTGTTTCGCCGTCCACAGCCAACGGATAACCGGGATGAAAGGCCATTCAGTATTAATCGCTGGAGCGGGGCCGACGGGGCTGATGTTGGCGGGTGAATTGGCGTTGACGGGGATTGACGTCGCTATCGTGGAGCGGCGCGCGAATCAGGACATTGTCGGTTCGCGCGCGGGCGGGCTTCACTCTCGCACGCTCGGGATTCTCGATCAACGCGGAATCGTGGATCGCTTCTTATCGAAGGGGCAGAAGGTGCAGTTCGCAATGTTTGCGGGGACACGCTTGGATTTGCGCGACCTCCCCAGCCGGCACAACTATGTCCTTGGACTATGGCAGAACTAGATCGAACGCGTGCTGGCTGATTGGGTCAGCGGGCTGCCCATGACCTTCTACCGGGGATGCGAGGTGATAGGCCTCGCTCGTACCGAAGCCGGAGTTGACGTCACGCTTTCCGGTGGTCGATCGCTCTGTTCAGACTTCTTGGTCGGATGCGACGGCGGTCATAGTCTGGTCCGTAAGTCAGTCGGCATTGAGTTCCCCGGATGGGATCCGACGACGAGCAGTCTGCTCGCCGAAGTCGAGATGACCGAGCAGCCCGAGTTAGGCATCCACCGCAACGCCTTCGGCATCCACTCCTTCGGCAAAGTGATGTACGAAATGCGCAATGGCGAGATTTTCTACGGAGATGGCGGTCCAGTGCGCGTCATGGTGACCGAACAGCATGTCGGACCGAACTCCCAGCCCACCCTGCGCGATCTCAGCGAGGCGCTCATCGCCGTTTGCGGTACGGATTATGGGATCCACAGTCCGATCTGGATCTCGAGGTTCACCAACACAACCCGTCAAGCGGCGTCTTACCGCAAGGGACGGGTACTGCTGGCCGGTGACGCCGCACACGTGCACGCTCCGGACGGCGGACAGGGCTTGCAGATCGGTTTGCAAGACGCGGCGAACCTTGGGTGGAAGCTCGTCCAGGTGGTCAAGGGGACTTCTCCGGAAAGCTTGCTGGATACCTACAATACCGAGCGTCACCCGGTGGCTGCCCACGTCCTGCGCAACACCATGGCCTCAGTCGCGCTACGGCGTGAAAATGAACGCACCAAGGCACTCCGTGAATCGATGTCCGAGCTCCTCGGCATGGAAGAACCGCGCAGACGATTCACCGCGATGATTTCCGGTCTGGACATTCATTACGAGCTCGGCAAGGGACATCCGATGCTCGAATGCCGCATGCCTGATCTCGACCTGTCCACCCGCAACGGCCCGCTTCGAGTGCTCGATCTGATGCACGATGCGCGGCCTGTGCTGCTCAATTTCGGCGACCCCGGCGGCTTCGACATCTCTCCATGGGGACATCGACTTCTTCTGGTCTACGCCAAGTGCGACGGTCCGTGAATGCTTCCAGTTCTCGGAGCGGTCACCGCACCCGTCGCAGTATTGATTCGGCCCGACGGATATGTGGCGTGGGTGGGAGACCTGGGCCACCCGGCGCTGGCTGATGCACTGGACACGTGGTGTGGACGTGCATTCACTATCGAGGAAGCTGGGTAGTGGCCGCTTTGCTGCCCTCACTCCAGTTGCCTCACGACTAACATACTACCAGCAAATGGATCTTCGCGACCGCGGGGGCGGGGGCGGGTCGAGAATCCTGGTCCAACTCCAAATAGCGTAACGGGCGCGACTATTTCTCAGCCGATGATCTTTCGCGCGACTCAGGCGTCCAGCGTCAATTCCTGCTGGCTGGTAATTGCCACTTTTGGCCAGAAACTCAGGCTTCACGGGCTCTGCCGACCGTGCGAAAATGGCGGAGCGGGCTTGTCACTCCCACTCAATTGTCTCCGGCAGCTATAAATTCCTGAAATAATTAAACTTCTGCTCATCGTCCGCGAAATTTACCGTCATACCTACCGCCAGAAATTTCCGCTTGGGGGCAATAGACGGCGATAGACCGCGAAAGCACATTGCCGCATGCAGCGATTTTTCGAGGCCCTCCCGCTAAATATTTCAGACAACGACGCCGGACGCTGCGAGCAACGCCGAGCAAGCGCGCTTCGGCAATGGAGTCGAGGTCAACGCGCGCCCGCTGTGACCAACGCGAGTAGCTTGCGAATTTCCTCGAGAAGGTATCCGCGCTCGGGAAGGCCTTCGGGAAGCGCCTGCACTTCGGCGACCATATCGATGAACAAGGGACGGAAGTGGCCATCGTGTGCGGGGTCGCGCTTGCCGGAAGGCGGACAGGCGCGAACGTTACGTTCAATGTCGCGCAGGGCGACCAATCGCTCGTCCTGGGAATCCTGCACCTTACGGATCAGAATTTGGCCGCGCTCCAGTCTCACAAGCTCGTAGCCAGGCCGGTAGACGAACAGGCGCAAATGATCACTGTCGAAGCTGCCAAGATTCCGCCACGTCTGGCGCCACGTCGAAAATTCGAATCGCCCAGCGGAGTCCGATAGCAGCGTGTCGGCATCAAAACATACGTAACCCCCCGGGACATACGTCTCCCACGCAGCAATCACCCATACTCCAGCCACCGGGAGGTTGGTCTCCACTTCGCGAACCAAGCCACTCACGTGATGACCATCCGCGAATCCTAAATGGCTGGCACTCGCGAGCAGGTCTATTGGGTCGTTTGAGGGCTGTGGCGTCCGCGGCAACGGTCCCTGACGGCCATGAACTACCTGGTTTCGAAGAACCGGCGGCGACGGTAACTGCCGACCATTCTCCGCTTCGGTTTCCTGTGCCAGCGCAAGGTCATACAGCACTGTCGCAGCGATTACTCCAACGCCCGCGATCGCGATCCAGCGTGATATACGTGTGCGTAACTTCATCAACAATTCCGTTGCTCTCAACATGCCGCCACGACATCGCGCGATATTCCTCGTCACGCCAGCTCCGCCATGCACTGCGCCAGTGACATCACTTCCACCCTCGGACGTAGCGCATACCGGATCGAACCTGGATAAACGACCAACAACCGATGCAGATCCAGGTCGTCCAGCGCCGAGGCCATTGACGGTGTCATCTTCGGTGCATCAGCTCGCTTGATCTCGATTCCAATACGCCGCCCCTTCAGAAACAACAGCAGGTCAAGCTCTGCGCCGGCATGCGTTCGCCAGTAGTAGGCTTTGGCCTTTGGTACTTGAGCGAGAAGTTGCTCGATGATGAACCCCTCCCATGATCCGCCAACTTTCGGATGCCCTTCAAGTTGTCGGCGGTCGCCGATTCCGAGCAACGTATGCAGGAGTCCGGAGTCCCGAATGTAGACTTTCGGTGATTTAACCAACCGCTTACCAACATTCTCGAACCAAGGCTCCAGGACACGCACCACAAGCGCTCCGGACAAGGCGTCGAGATGGCGTTTGACGGTCGTATGAGCCTCCCCGAGGGATCGCCCAATCTCCGAACTGTTCCAGATCCCGCCTGAGTAATGGGCGGTCATTGTCCAGAATCTGCGCATGGTTCCTGAGGGCACTTGAACCCCGAGTTGAGCCAAATCACGTTCGAGGAACGTGCGGATAAAATCCTCTCGCCATGCGTTACTCGCCGCTTCCGTTCGCGCCAGGAACGAGCGCGGGAAGCCGCCTCGCAACCATAATCGGTTGAGATCCGGGCGACTGAGCTCCTCAAGCGTAAATCCGGCCATCTCGACAACGGCAAGCCGGCCCGCCAGAGTTTCGGAACTCTGGCGCAGCAACTCGGGCGATGCGCTGCCCAGAATGAGGAAACGCGCTCGAATCGGCTTGCGGTCCAACAACACCCTGAGGATCGGAAAGAGATCGGGATGACGCTGCACCTCATCGATCACGATCAGTCCGCGCAATTGCTCGAGCGCCGTCATGGGCTCGGAAAGGCGGGCGAGGTCGACAGGATTTTCCAGATCGAAGTAGGTACTCTTCGAGGCACCTGCGAGCTGCCGGGCGAGAGTGGTCTTGCCGCACTGACGGGGACCGATCAGCGCCACCGCAGGACTGGCCCTTAGGCCAGCGCGCAGCCGGTCCAAGAGTTTTTCCCGGTTAAGCATACCTCGCATAATGAGCGACCACCGCTCAATATTCAAGGTACTAGTTAGCCATTGTCACTCCCACTCAATAGTCTCCGGCACGTATAAGCGACTGAAATTAAAACACTTCTCGTCGGGGCACGCCGGACTTACCGTCACATCTACCGCCAAAAACTTCCGCTTGAGCGCGATAGACTCCGATAGATGGCGAAAAGGTCAAGGCTCTTTGGCCGCCATGGCATGCGACTGGTGCTTCATTGGTCAGGATTTTCAGTTTCGCAATCTTGGGCGAACTGCTGCGGGGGAGATCAAACACCCAGAACCGCGGCCGAGTTTCCAGCTGACAACCGATATCCCATTGCCCGGTAGCCGCGCTGCCGCTTCACCCACATCCGCAGCAACGCCGGGTGACCGGTGTCCACGAAATCGATGATTCGCACATTGACCTTGCCCGCGTGCTCCCGATGGAGGCGCCCCGCATACTGCTGTAGTGTGCCTTTCCAGGAGACCGGCATCGCCAATATCAAGGTATCCAGCGGAGGATGATCGAAGCCTTCTCCGACGAGTTTCCCGCTAGCCAACAGTATGCGTGGGGCATCTGCCGGAAGTGAGCCCAATGCCGCGATGACGGCCGCGCGCTGCTTCTTCAACATTCGACCGTGCAGCACCAACGGCGCAGGAACCTGGCTGCCCAGGGAGGTCTTGATGGCGTCGAGATGCTCGGTACGCTCGCTGAGCACCAGTACCTTGCGACCTTGCCCGAACGCCCCGCTGATTTCGGCCGCGATAGCGTCGGTCCGCTCCTGGTAGTTGGCGAGGTGACGGAACACCTCCTGAATGCCAGCCTCCCGGGGCAAATCGATGCGGGCGTCCCATAACCGGGGCACTACTTCCAGATCGCGGGGAGCACTGGCGGACTCGGCTGCCGTGTAGCGTATCGGTCCACACTGCATGAAGATGATCGGCTGCTGTCCGTCGCGGCGGATAGGTGTCGCCGTCAGGCCGAGCACGTACCTCGCCTTCGTCCGCCTCACGATCGCATCGAAAGAGACGGCACCGACGTGGTGACATTCGTCGACAACTACCTGACCATAGCTCTCGACCAGCGGATTCACTTCACCCTGTCGCGATAGCGACTGCATCACGGCGATGTCGACCTTACCGCTGGGTCTGGACTTGCCGCCGCCGATGACGCCGATCATGCCCTTGTCGACGGCGAGAAAAGCCAGGAGCCGCTCCTGCCACTGCTTCAACAACTCGGTTCTGTGCACCAGCACGAGTGTATTTACACCTCGACGAGCGATCATCGCGGCAGCCACGCCATCGGGATAGAAATAATGTGCATCGATCAGATCGAAGGCGTAACCGCTTGCAAGGAGCGCCGAGAACTTCCGTCTCGCAGCCAGGTACAAGGAGAAGGGCGCCACCGACATGGACACCTTAGGCAGCAGAAAATAACGCGGGTGA
>Ga0209067_10002565_pt1 | contig 10694 bp, 10 predicted proteins | sample ColStrG_CSR_2013_FD_187199 | JGI IMG/M metagenome (GOLD analysis project Ga0209067, IMG submission 187199) | Freshwater sediment microbial communities in response to fracking from Pennsylvania, USA - Cold Stream Run_MetaG_CSR_2013 (SPAdes)... | ecosystem: Environmental > Aquatic > Freshwater >... | reverse complement strand
GGCATGTGCCGGCCCCAGGCATACGTGTGCAGATTGTGGACCAGGTTTCCGCTGCCGACGATCAGGATGCCCTCGTCCCGAAGCGGCGCAAGTTGTTTTCCGAGCTCGAAATGGAAGGAGGCGGGCTGGGACTCATCTATGCTCAGTTGAACAACCGGAACATCGGCCTTCGGATAAGCATGCACGAGCACGGACCAAGTCCCGTGATCGAGTCCCCAGGTGTCGTCGAGAGTGACCGGAAGGGGCGCGAGCAGCTTCTGGACGCGGCGGGCAAGCTGAGGGTCACCGGACGCGGGATACTGCACCCGGAACAATTCGGGCGGAAAGCCGCCGAAATCGTGAATCGTCCTCGGTGAGGTGCTGATCGTGACGCCGGTTCCCGGCACGTACCAGTGCGCGGAGATCGAGAGGATGGCTTTGGGCTTGCGCGTTTGCGCCCCGATTCGACGCCAGGCTTCGGTGTAGCCGTTGGTCATTACGGCGTTCATTGGATTGCCGTGCCCAAAAAAGATTGCGGGCATCAGTTCCGGCATGTCGGTCCACCTCCACTATCTCCACAGCCTTTCGTGGCTGTTACATCACACCAATCTGCTTCAACATTCCCATCAGATCGTAAAATAGATTCTCTTCCACGATCTCTCCCTTCTCATTCCAGTGCGCCACGGTGCAGAAGTCCACCTTAAAGCTCTTGTTCGTGGGGGGAATCACCGTGCCGTCGGCCATCGTCATCGGTCCCGTCATGGTCCCGGTAAACTCGGCTATTGTGCATGTCCAATCCCCCTGCCCGATCATCGTTTTGTATGGATTGTTCACGAGATGCTGATCGGGAAATGTCTTGAAAAAGGCAAGCGCCTCCTGCTCATGAGCTTCGATTCCGTGCGTCGGGGGTTGGTTGGGCCATCGCACCACGCAATCCTTGGCGTGGCGTTTGTGGAACGTTGTAAGCTCCTTCGCGTTCCAGGAATCGTCCAGCGTCTTCATCAATTGCAAGTTCTGCTCTGGGGTCATAACCTCACCTTTCGTTTGATCTACGTTTATTCCGTCTTCGCGTTATAGGCGTCGACGGTGCGCGCAGAATAGACCATGGCCGCGCCGGCGTTGACCATAATGGCGACGTCCAACGCATCAACCATCTCTTCCTTCGTTACACCAGCTTTGACGGCCGCATCCGTATGAGTATTGATGCATCCATCGCAGCGTAACGTCATAGCGGCAGCAAGCGCGATCAGTTCGCGCGTCTTGGCGTCTAAATGTGCCGACTTGGCGCTGGCCTGGTGGAAGCCGGCGTAGGCCTTCACGATGTCAGGATTCGCGGCGGAAATATCCTTGACGGCGGCATTTACCTTATCGCGATAGGTTTTCCAATCCAACATCATTTCGTGACTCCTTAAACGTGTGGGCGCTTCGTCTTCGAGTGTTGGCAACCCTAAGCCGGGAAGCGAGGCCATGTCAGCTGTTGGGCTCGGCCCGCTTCCAGGTTAGGTACGAGTTTGTCTCTTTTCCGCCGGATATGATAGGAGCCGCCGTGCTCAGGTGGAGCATGTCGCCCTCGATCTTCACAACCCGCGGCTGTGTCTGCCCCAGCCAGTTCGGGAACAGCGACACGAACATCGAGTGGGTAAGGTGCTGCTTCTCTTCGTCCGTGTGGAAAGGGCCGCAATAGGCGATGTAGCCCAGCGCCTCCTCCTTGATCTCCTCGTCGGTGCCGCGAAACCAGTCGCCCGATGCGAACTTGGGACGGCCGGGGCGCATGAGCTGCGCAGACATGTAGCCGTCGGGTGTATACATGATGATGCCCTGCGGCTCCTCTCCCATCGGGTAAAAGGGTGCCGACCCGTCAACTGGTTTTTCGACGTAGGAGATCAGCTTCCATGCGCCGATCAGTCGCTCGCGTAATCCCTGTGCCATGATTGATCCTCTCAGATTCCTTTGTCGTTTGGTGCATCAGTATGCGGACGTCTGCGCGTCGTTATCGATCGGCAGGACCTGGCCGGAGATTGATTTTCCCGCGTCCGACGTCAGGAACAGGATCAGCGCGGCAATGTCCTTGGGATCGACGAAACGTTTGAGCGACTGTACGCTCATCGCGGCTTCCCTCTCTTCTTCCAGCGTTTTGTGTTCTGCACTGGCACGGCCCTGAAGAACGCGTTCGATGCGGTCCCCGCCCACGGCTCCCGGCGCGATGGCGTTGACGCGAATATTGTATTGGCCCAGTTCACGCGAAAGCGTTTTGGCGAAGCCGATCAACCCCATTCTTGCCGTGCAATATGCGCTGCGGTTCGGATAGCCGAAGCGTCCGCCGAGCGACGACATCACGACAATGCTTCCGGCAGCAGATTCTTTCAGATGAGGAATGCTAAGCCGCGTGACATGAAACGTCCCGATGACATCAACGGTCATCACTGCCTCCCATTGATCGGGGTCCGCGACCTCGACGGGCGCCGTCGGTCCTGAGATACCGGCGTTGTTCACCAGCACATCGAGCCCCCCCAGCGCCTCGACAGCGCCGGCGACCATGCGTTCGATGTCTTGTCGCTTCGACACGTCGCAGACGATGGTCACCAGGCCGGGAATGTCCTTCGCCGCCGTATCGAGCGCCTTCGCGTCAATGTCGCAGACGCAGACCGTGGCGCCGTTCGCCGCGAAGGCTCTCGCAATTTCTTTCCCGATGCCGGACGCGCCGGCAGTGATTAATACGCGCTGTGCCATATTCGTCGCCTTTCTAAGTTGAGGCCACAGTGGCGGCTGATTTGGGCCCCGGGTGCCCTGAGCCGTTTGTTTCCCAACATCGGCTGGCGCATGTAGTGTACAGCAAGTAGTGGAATAGTGACAGCGGTCGACATTCACTCGCCCGCTTGAGGATCTCCGGGCAATGGCTGTAAAATCTCCGCCTTCAGAGCCAGGCGATGATTGACGATTGGCTTTTCAAGCGATTCCCGAAGCCCGATGTCATCCTCGGCCAGCATGTGATGTGCATGCCCGCTGGCGTGATTGGCGGCCGCATCGGCGCCACCACCTCAGCTGCGGACAGCCTACAAATCAAACTATTTGGGCGCGGCGCTCACGGGTCCATGGGAGTGTGTGGCTCGAGCGGTGTAGACTGCTCTGACGGGCTGGCGACGGGAAGCCGCCAGCCGCGCCGGATTGAGACCATGCGGAGCCCAAAACAAAGAGTGGCCGCCACAACCGCTACCGGCGCGGATGGAAACTGGAGAATGTGGCCGATAACGACTACGACGGCACCGGCCAGTGCCGCGACGGCGTAAATCTCGGCACGAAACACAGCGGGTACGTCTGACACGAGCACATCCCGGACTAAACCGCCGCCAATTCCCGTCAGCATGCCGAGCAGAGGCGCGGCCACAGGGCCGAGATGAAAGGTGAGCGCCTTCGACGTGCCGACGACCGCGAACAGCGCAAGGCCGACGGCGTCGAATACCTGCACAGGACTACGCAGCCGCTCGACCGCGGGAAACCAGAAGAAAGCCATCACACCGGCAACGGCAGAAACTGTGACGTATCGCCAGTCGCTGATGGCTGCCGGAGGCACCGCGCCAATCAGGACGTCACGGGTGATTCCTCCGAAGTTCGCAGCCACGAACGCCAGCACGAGCACACCGAAGAGATCGAGCCGGTGCTTGATCCCGGCCGCGGCTCCGCTGAGTGCGAAGACAAAAGTCCCACCGAGATCGAGGACAACCAGAAACGCGCCTACCACGATTTGTTCGTTCACCACCATATGGCTCACGCGGACAGCCAAGCCTGTGCAGCAACTACCATCGCCTCCACACCGGTTCGGAGAGTTGGCTGAATCACGGGCGCGAAGCGCGGGTTGTGGTTGGTGGGAATCTCGCCGATTCGTCCGGCCTCTGTGGCTTTTGCATACACGCCCGCATCGATGCCTCCGACAAACCAAAAGACTGCCGGAACGTGCCACTGCGAACCGAAGCACCCGAAGTCCTCACTCGCTGAAGTGGGTTTGGTTTCGTGCACCTGGCCGGCGGCAAAGTGGCCGAGGAATGCTGCTACTACTCGCCTCGTCGCCTCGTCGTCGTTCCTCACCAGGGAATATCGGTCGAGCGGGGTGATCTCTGGAGGCCGGACTGCGCCGGAGGCCGCGGCCTCGGCATTGACAATCCGCTCAATTGCCGCGAGTACCCGCTTGCGCACGGCCTCGTCGAAAGTGCGCACGTTTAGCTTGATGATCGCCTCGTCCGGGATGACATTCTCTTTGGTGCCCGCCTGTAGTGCGCCAATTGTGACAACAGCAGTCTCAGCCGCTGCGAGTTCACGAGAGACGATGGTTTGCAGCCGCAGCACAGTAGCCGCAGCCATCACCACTGGATCAATGCTGGCCTCAGGCATGGAACCGTGAGCGCCGCGCCCGAACAACCGGATCTGCAGGCTATCGGCAGCGGATGTGACGACTCCCGCCCGCCAGCCGATTTCGCCTGCCGGCGAACTCATGACGTGTTGGCCGAGCACCACATCCGGTCTGGGGAATCGCTCGAAGAGGCCGTCGTCAATCATGGCCTGGGCCCCTTCCGCTGTCTCCTCCGCCGGCTGGAAAACGGCGAGCAGTGTCCCCCGCCACACGTCGCGGGCGCGCGCCAGCAGGTTGGTCGCCCCTATTAACCAGGCCACGTGCATGTCATGCCCGCAGGCATGCATCACCGGCGTGGTTTTGCCCTCGCGGTCCTTGGCGGTGACTGTGCTCGCATAGGGCAGTCCTGTTGCTTCGAGGACCGGGAGCGCGTCCATGTCGGCGCGCAGCATGACAGTCGGGCCCTCGCCGTTGCGCAGGAGACCGACCATGCCCGTCTTCCCGACGCCGGCAGTCGTTTCGAAGCCCACCGCGCGCAGCCGGTCCGCGGCGATTCCCGCGGTTCGAGTCTCCTGCATCGACAACTCCGGGTGCGCGTGAAGGTCGGTGTAGATCGCCTCCAGTGCCGGGAGCAGGTTGTCGAGATCAGCAAGTGCTGTTCGAGAAGCTCCCGTGGGTTCTGTGTTCATAGCTGCAAGCCCCTTCCCGAGTCGAATTCATAGTGTAGTCCAATTACTTACTTGGCAACCCGCCTAATGAACATCAGAGGAGAGCACAGGCTTCTTCAAAACTCAACCGCGGATTGCGGGGATGGAGTTGCGAACGATCACCGTACCCGATATTGCACAAGAAATTGGTTCTGACGTGGGTGAGCGGGAAGAACTCCTGATCGCAGTCATCGACGTTCTTCCCGGACCCGAAGAACTCTTGGTCCACTTTTGCGCTGTCAAAACCCGACAGGGGGCCACAGTCGAGTCCCAAGGCGCGGGCCGCGACCATCAGATACGCTCCCTGGAGGCTCGAATTCCGGCGGGCAGTCACCTCGGCAAGTTCTGGAGACTTCGCAAAGACGTCTCGATAGCCTGGCGCGTGAGGAAAGAGCGTCGGCATCCGCTCGTAGAAGTGAAGGTCGTACCCGATGATCGCGGTGACCGGAGCCGTTCGTACCTTTTCGACGTTCGTCGGCGAGAGTGCTGGGATGAGGCGTTGCTTGGCTGCTGGTGTTCGAAGGAACAGAAAACGGGCAGGGCTTCCGTTCGCGCTCGTCGGTCCAAGCTTCACTAGCTCGTACAGTCGGCGCAGCGTGTCGTCGTCAACTGGCTTCTCCAGCCAGTACGAGAATGACCGTGCCGTGCGAAATAGTTGGTCGAGTGCTTCATCGCTGAGGCCGCTGGCTGCCGGCCGTTCTTCGTTTGACGACATCTGATTCACCTCGTGGGGGCTATACGCTGACAACTGGACACGGGGATTGGGTGATGATCGCATATGCATTCGCTCGGAGCCGACCTACTAATCCGTCATGCGGGCTGCGACCGATGACCAGGAGATCCGCCTTCAATGCCGCTGCCGTTGCCACCACGGTCTTTGCGGCCTCGCCTGTCTCAACGTGAATCTCACAATCCGCGCCGACCGAATCTCTGAGCTTTTGGAGTTCTTCGTGAGTCGCGCTCATGAACGGTATTCGCCAGTCTGGATTAAAGTATTGGCCTGGGACTGGATCGAGAGCCGGTGCGACATATAGTAAGGTGAGCTTTGCTTGCCATTGGCTCGCGAAGCCGAATGCCCAGGCTAAGGCCTTGACGCTCTGCAGACCCAAGTCCACGGCGCAGACTACGTGACGCAGCTCAGTCCAGACGTGTGGCGCCAGTTCATGATGTACGCCAGTCCAAACGGGGCAGTCTGCGTCGTGCAGGACCTTGGCTGTCACGGAGCCGATTATGTACCGCCGAAACGCACCTAGCCCCCGTGTTGGCATGAGAATCAGGTCCGCCTGGAGCGCGTGTGAATGTTGAACGATAACTTCGGCTGCGAAGCCCTCGGCGAGAACGCGACGGATGGACAGATGCGAGAACTCCATCTTGAGGAAGCGTTCGACTTCAGTCCGGGCACTTTCCTTCAATGCGGCAGTCGTTTCGGGAATTAGTGGCGTCATGTCCAACGCAGCGACGTGCGCTGGCAGAGGTTCCAATGAATAGAGCAAGACCACTTCGGCCTGAAAATGTTCTGCAAGCGCCTTGACGCGCCCGCCAATCAGGGCGCAGCGATCTGAAAAATCCACCGGAAAGAGTATGCGAGCCATTCGTAGCATATGACACCGCCCTCTTTGATTGTACGAGGAGCTATTCACACGTGGCCATCACCAACAACCTTCATGATGCACACAAACTGGCGAACGGCGGCGATACCATCACGTGGGGTCCCACAACGCGCGAACCGGACGGATAGCCTGCCAGACCGCGGATCCGACGAAAGGCGCGATTCGATATGGGTGCCGTGGGGGTGGCGAACGGAGGCATGTATGAGGGGGTTGTACTCGGGATTGATTTACGCCCTGGAATGCCAGGACGGGAAAGATTCTCTGGAGCTTCGATAGCGCCGGCTGGGTTATTGATGTGCCGTCCATTGCCGATGGAGTGGTGTATTGTGGTTCGGGATATGCACATATCGCGCCGGGGAACCGACAAGGGCTAAGGCCGTGACGTCGCCATCCTGGGGCTTCCCCGTGCGCTGGACCGGGACATTTAAACTGTGCTTGGTTAGCCTCCCCAAACATCCAAGCTTTACTCCTCAACGACCGGCCCAGCGAATTTCAAAACAACGGAAACTGTAAATCAACGCGAGGTACCTCCCTCCGCCGCATTGAATGTACGGAGGGCGGGCGCGTTCCGAACTTCAGAGCTTCGATGGCGGTTTCAACGGTCAGGGGCGGCTTGACCACAGATGTTGTCAGGGGCTCATCCTCGACAAACTGCTCAGGCTCGCTGGGGATCGCGGCGGGGGTGAGAATGGTGCTGTTCTCGGCCTGAATCTGTCGCCAGACCGCAGCTGCGGACTCGCCGACGCCGTTTTCGGTCACAAGTTCGCGCGCCATCGCTGTCAACATATCGTCGTCTTCATCGAGTGATTGCAGCCCATCCCGGCTGAACTTGCCCTCCATGGCAAGCGATACCAACAGCTTTCTACCCATCAGGCGCAGACAGCTCGATTGCATCGTCTCCTCATAGTGAAGATAGAAGACCCGCACAGGTTGGCGTTGGCCGATCCTCCACGATCGCCTGCTGGCCTGTCGAAGAGTGTGCAGCGAATAGCCAGACTCAAAAAAGATTAGGCTGGAGTGGTTCAGTAGGTCGATCCCAGTCTCGATGATTTTGGGATGGCTGATCGTAACTTGAATTCCCTCTCGAACCCTCTGCGCAAACCATGCCTCCCGCTTTTCGGGAGGCACATCGGAAGTGAGCACTGCGACGCGGATCCCTTCCCGTGCCAGAATAGTTTCGATTCGCCTTGTGACATCGCGCTTTCGGGTATAAACGGCGAACACGTGGCAGCAGCGGCGGCCCATCTGCAGTTCCGCCTTCACGATCTCAACCAGGCGTCGTTCTTTGGCGTACACGAACCCCTGATCCAAGTCCATCGGCTGAGCGATCAGGAATCGTTCCCGCTGCTGCGTTTCCGGATCGTACTCGTAGCCGTAAAGGTCCCCGATACTCCAAGGGTGATCCGGGTATAGGAGCAGGGCGTTCAAGCCGACGCTCACAACCGAATGGTTCATGTGGTGCTGCTTGATGGCGTCCCTAATCTCCTCCTCAAGCGCCTGATATGCAGCCCGGAGCGGTGCGTCCATGCGGACACCAATCACCTGTTCCGTGAATGGCGGCAGCTCGGCCGAAATGTCCTCCAAAGAAACGAAGGCCGCAAGGCTCATCAGGAACTCGCTGAACAGCAATGGCGAGGCACCGGGCCTGCGTTTAATCTGCTTGGTTACGCGCGCCTTCGAGCAACTGTTGTCCGTCGGCTCAATGGTCGTGACCCTTTCCAACACGCCATAGGTTTCTGCGAAGGAACGCAGCCCCGGTTCACCCCACTCGTATCCGCGGCTGGCCATTTTGCCAGCCTCCAGCCGATACAGGAGATTGTAGACATCGCTGGCGTAACCGCCCAGCAGGGTTCCCGTGAGGATCACCGTGCGGTCCGCGCAGGCCGCCAACGTTCCCAACCCGTTGCCCTGTGCCGTATCATTGGCCAACTGGTGGGCCTCGTCGCATATGGCATAGTCGAACCAGCCCGGCATGAAGCGTCCAATGAAATCAAGCGGCGCCACACGGCGGATTCTCTTGCCATCGGCCTGCCATAGTGGACTATGGATCCGCCGCCGGGGATTCAGATCGGCGCCCTCTTCCTTCGCGCCGCCGCCGCCGATGACCTCGCTGAGGCGTGCTTTTCGAAAATCGGAGGCGATCAGCCAGCGCTCTCCCATCTCCACACGCACGCCAGTGTCCGAGTTGACCACGCTCCCTTGATAACGCCCGGAGCGCGCAATCCGATACGCATGGCGCCAAAAGTGGGATAGCTTGCCTTTGTCTCGCCCGACCACGAATAGCGCCGGTCCAGAACAGATTTCCTGCTGCCAGCGCGCACGGGCGCTCTTGTGGTTCTTGCGCAGCCGAAGGTCGGTGAGCGTGGTGTGCAACCCCTCTCGGACGATCTGTCCGCGGCGCAGTTTCACCTCGTTGACCCCGGAAGGCGCGCTGCCATCCCGAACTCGATCCCGCAGACCGTCTATCAGAAACACCCTCAGCCGGGGGATCGTCTCCAACGCTTCTTTGCACCATTTCAGTGTGATGTGCCCCGGTGCCATCACGATCGCTGTAAATGGCCGTCCATCGCTGTGAACGTGTAGGGCGGCGAGCGAGATCAGAGTCTTTCCCGTCCCGCATTCTGCGATCACAGCGGCACTGCGGTCCGTCTCCCACTTCTTGGCGACACCCATGGCGGCGACCGTTTGGGCCGGGAAAGGCTTCCGCAGCAAGGTGGCAAGCCGTGGCGAGACTGGATCGTGTGCGTTGTGTAGTGCGGGAAAGCTCTGCAGGATTCTCTCGCCCAACTCGCCAGCGAACATGCGGAGGTAGTCTTGCATTGAGTGTGGAACTGGCATGAAATGGCCTTTCTCGAAGGGGATTTCAAAAGAGGCAGGTAGGAAGCCTCGGTTCAGCACTACGGTTAGTAGTGCCATCGCGGTAGTCTCTTCTGTGCTCGACATAACCAAGGGTCCGTGTCGCGGCCACCAACCGCACGCATTATTCGACGTCGAAAGCAACATGGCGAAAGCGAACTTCGTCGCCTTTGAGGTCAACCGCTACCCATCTGTGCAGTCGTGCGAAGACGCGTGCACGTGGTTTAGGATTCAAATGAATCTGGGACTGGCGCACAATACGCTGCAAGCATACGGCCGGGCGCTCAACGACTTTCTTGCTTTCACCAGCAAGTCCGGCGCCAGCATTGTCGCCGCTGGCCGCGAGCACATCTCGGCTTGGGTGCGAGATCTTCTATCAAGGCCCAACGGCAGATCTAACAAGGCGATCCTGATCGATTCGGGCGTTGGACTGTCCAATGCCACGCTGCAGCAGCGAATCACCGCCGTGCGCCTGTTCTACGACTTTCTCATCGAGGAAGGTATGCGCTCGACGAATCCAGTGGGCCGAGGCCGCTACACGGCGCGGAAAGGCTTCGCATCCAAGGGTGAGCGAGGTCTGCTGCCTCGGTTTCACAAGCTGCCGTGGATTCCAAACGATGCGCAATGGACGGCGATAGTCGCCGCCACGCTTCGGGAGCCGTTGCGCAATCGCCTGATGCTGGCGCTTTCGTACGACTGTGCGCTGCGGAGAGAAGAGTTGTGCGCCATTGACACGAAGGACATCGACCCGTCGTCACGGTTAATTCGGATTCCTGCCGAAAACACGAAGAACCGGCGTGAGCGGGTGGTGCCTTTTTCAGAGGCGAGCGCTCAGCTCTTCTCGGCGTACTTGAAGGAGCGTTCGGGGCTCAGCCGCGAGCGGGGCGCGCTCTTTCTTTCTCGCTCCCGCCGAAATACTGGCCGGCCCCTCTCGATCTGGACCTGGTCGAAAGTCGTGGAAGGTATTTCCGACCGCTCCGGCGTGTTGGAGTTCACCACCCACACGGCGCGTCATCTTCGCCTGACCGACTTGGCGCGCGCAAACTGGGATCTACACGGGATCGCAACCTTCGCCGGGCACAGGAACGTGCAGACAACGCTGCTGTATATCCACCTGAGTGGACGCGAACTCGCTGCGCAGTTAGCCGCCGGAATGGACCAGATTCACGCTTGGCGGTTGGATCTACTCGGGAAAGA
>Ga0209067_10002562_pt1 | contig 10699 bp, 7 predicted proteins | sample ColStrG_CSR_2013_FD_187199 | JGI IMG/M metagenome (GOLD analysis project Ga0209067, IMG submission 187199) | Freshwater sediment microbial communities in response to fracking from Pennsylvania, USA - Cold Stream Run_MetaG_CSR_2013 (SPAdes)... | ecosystem: Environmental > Aquatic > Freshwater >... | reverse complement strand
CACGCAGCCCTTGCTCGCCGAGTCGGTCAATCCCAACGCTGCGCGCGGCAAGGCGGTGCTCTACGTTTACAACCGGATCAAATTAGAGGGTGCCCGCAAAGCCAGCCCGGTTGACCCCAAGCGGATCGATGCCCTTGAAACTTGGCGTCGCAATGATGAAAAGGCGATGGACTATCTTCGTACGCTCGGGTTCACGGTGACCGGTGTTGGCGAGGACGCCGACATGGCCACCGTCAAGGGCAAGGACTTGATCATCATCTCCGAGTCCGTCGACGCGATCAATGTCGGCACGAAATATCGCAGCACGCCAGTTCCGTTGCTGACATTTGAGAATGATCTGCTGGGCGAATTGGAAATGTCGGGATTCAAAAGCGGCGTCGACTACGGCACCGATGACAATCAACGCTTTATCTATATCGTTAATGCGCCGCACCCACTTGCAGCAGGTTTGAGCGCAGGATTTCAAAACGTCCTTACCGACGAGCACTTCAAGATGAATTGGGGCAAGCCGGGTCTCGGAGCGATCACAATCGCAACGCTGCGCGGCGAACCCAACAAGGCCGCAATCTTCGCCTATGAGAGTGGCGCAACGATGAATGGCGAGTTTCTGGCACCTGCGCGCCGCGTGAGCTTCTTCCTCTGGCAAGATACATTTGAGCAGATGCGGCCGGAGGGGCTCGCGCTGTTTCGCGCGGCGGTGCTCTGGGCAGTCACCCCGCCCGCTTGATCATCAGGGAAATTATTATGAACGTATCGCCGCAGAAATATGACATCCGCACCATTTGGCTGCACTGGACTGTCGCATTACTCATTGTGCTGATGTGGATCGGTGCACACATGATTGATTGGTTTCCCAAGGGCCCGTTGCGCGTCGACGCACGGTCCGTTCACATTGTTGTTGGCGCTGCATTGCTCATACTTGTCGGCTATCGGCTTTATTGGCGGATGGTGCGCGGCGTTAAGTTTGCCGACCCTAGCACAGTCACATGGCGGCTCGCCAAATTCGTTCATTATTTGCTGTATGGTCTTATTCTTACGGCGCTCGCGCTTGGCGTCGCAAATGCCTGGGTCCGTGGTGACGACCTGTTTGGGATCGGCCATATCCCCAAATTTGGAGATTATGATGCGGCCGCGCGGCATGCGCTGGCGAACCAAATTGTCGATTGGCATCGGCTGGCCGCGAATGCCATTTTGGTGCTGGCGGCGGGCCACGGACTGGTTGGGTTAGGACATCGCTGGCTATTGAAAGACGCAATCTTGCAGCGCATGTTGCCGTGACAGTCATGATCGGCGGCACTTTTCTAGCGATCATTACCCGCTGCCTGTGTCGTGAAACTGAAGAACAATTCAGGTGCAGTCGAGGTTAAAGTCAGATTCAGCGTGTAGTGCCGTTACGTAAGGCTCAAACTGACAACGATATATTGGAGGGTATAATGACTGGACAAATTCTTGCTCGTGTTCTGGCACTGGCGCTGATCGGCACGGTGCCCGGTGCCCCGGCCATTTTGCGGGCCGAAGCGCCTAAGAAAAACTGGGCTCCGCCGGCCTATAAAATCTACGCACAGGCGCTGTCAGACGACATTATGGCGCATCATCCTGAGTTGTGGAGTGTAACGTTTCATGGTGTTCCGCCAGGTATGAGCAAGGTTTATACGATGTTTGCGGGATCTTATCCGGACCGGATCGGTAACCCCGACGACCCTGATGACGTCGATGTGATTGTAAAGGGTATCTCCTCGGTCGATCCGCGCTGGCATCGGCACGATGCGAAACCGAAATTCGTGTTGCAAATACCGCTGCGCGATAAGTCTGGCGAAAGCGTTGGTTTGTTGGTTTTGGCTTACAAAATCGGGCCAGAAATGCATATGAATGAACGCGACTACTATAGCGCTGGCACGCTGTTGCGTGACGCGCTGCAGGAGCGAATTCCGAGCTATGGAGCATTGTTCGACCCCGTAAAATAAATCAAACGCTGTCGATGACTGGTAGCGACACGGTAACCGACAGTCCCGAGCGATCAGTGCGATTATGGGCGGAAATCTGTCCGCCGTGCAAGGCGACGATACTTCGGGAGATGGCAAGCCCCAACCCACTGCCGCGGGCGCGATGCTCAGGCGAGCCAAATTGCGTGAACCGATTGAAAATTTGGTCGAGCTGTTCATTGGCAAGCCCTTGACCCTCGTCTTCTATCGTGACCAACCATTGGCCTGCGGAGAAACGCGAGCGCATTGTCACCTGGCCATGCGGCGGGGAGGCGTTCAGCGCATTGGTGAGGAGGTTGAGCCAGACTTGACGCAGCCAGCGTTCGTCCACTCCGACGAGGCCGCTGCCTTCAAGCACCAAAAGAAACTGGCGTTGATCCTCATGCTCGGTCAGCGCCATAGCGTCCTGCTCAAAGCCACTGAGCAGCTCACAGGCTTCGCGACTGACGAGATTGAGCTTAATCGCTTGCGCGTCCGCACGCGACAAGAACAGCATCTCATCGATAATCTGGTTAAGCCGCGCCAACTCCTCGAGTTGTACCACCACGGCGTCCATGCTTGCGCCCGACAGAGCGGAGTCTTCAAGCAATTTCTCAGCGTGCAGCCGGATGAGCGACAGCGGTGTTTTCAACTCGTGCGACGCATCGGCGGCAAAGCGCTTGATCTGGTGAAAGGAATTCTCGAGCCGCGCGAACATCTGATTGAGTAATTGGGTCAGGTCAGCAAGCTCATCTTGGTGCGTTGGCGTTGGGATGCGCTCGCTCAAATTGTCCGAATTAATGCGGTTGGCTGTCTCGCGAATAAAGTTAAGCGGGCGAAGCACCACGCGGCTCATGCCGAGGCCAATCGCGGCGCTGATAAAAAGCATCAGCAGGAGTAGCCCAGCGCAGACCTCAATATAGCTGTGCATGCTCTCGCGCACCTGCGCCATCGGCGTTGCAATGGAGACGTCGAACGGTGCCATCACGAATTCGCCAACGCGCACCTCGCCGATTTCAGGCATCTCAGCATCGTATATATGCTTCCCTTTGACATCCGGAATTGAACGATGATTCAGATTGTGTGAGTAGAACACCATGCCTGTACGCGGTTCGTCGACATTGATAAAAAATAAGGCTGACGTGGCGTCAGCAGACTCTCGGATGCGCTCATTAATGATCTTTGGCGTGAGCGATGCATAGTCGGAGCCCAAACGAAGCTGAAGCTGGCGGAACTCGGTCGCATTGAGTTGGTCGAGACCGCGAATGAGCCGTGTTTCGAGGAGCAGATAGCCGGCGAGAAACAGCAACGCAGCAGTTGCCGTGGTTGCGCAGGCATAAAATAGCGTCAGCCGTGCTCCGATCGACTTCATATCAACTGGTAGCCTATGCCGCGCACGGTCTTGAAGCGCGGCCGATCGGGCTTCTCAAGTTTTTTGCGCAGACGGCTCATATAAACATCAACAAGATTGGCATCGATGTCGTAATGCGATGACCAGATTTTCTCGGAAATGAGCGTTCGCGTGAGCACGCGACCCGCATTCTGCATAAAGATTTCGAGCAGCGCAAATTCTCGGCTGGTCAAATCAATTGGTTCATCATCGACATGAACGATATGGCCGATCAAGTCCATTTTCAGGCCATTATATTCGAGCGCCGATTGTTTAACCGCAGCTTGCCGCCGAAGCAGCGCGCGGACATGCGCGAGCAACTCCTCAACGCTAAACGGTTTTGGCAAGTAGTCATCGGCACCGAGATCAAGCCCCTTGATCCTGTCAGCCACCGTATCGCGTGCGCTCAAAATAAGCACGGGCTCGACAAATCCCGCGTCGCGCCAATCGGTCAGCAAATTGAGTCCATCACCATCGGGCAACGTCAGGTCGAGAACGATGACATCGAATGTGGACTCGCTAATTGCCTCATTCGCTGCGGCGCACGAGCCAACCACTTGCACGGTATAGCTGCGTTCGGTCAAACTGCGCCGCAGGAACTCCGCGAGCCGTTCCTGATCTTCGACGACGAGGATTTTCATCTGCCTCTCCCATATATTCTATTTCTTGAGACCTAATCCTCAAATTACCCGGCGTCAAAAAATGGCTTGAAACCTGAATTTTCTTTCAGGTGAAGTTCAGGAATGCCTCAGGCCAACGGCATATGAGTGAGGTCAAATAAGACACAATGAGGAGAGACATGATGTATAAGCGGATGCTTGCCGGTGCGACCTTGCTCGCGACCTTTACCCCCGCAACAGCCCAGGACACAGCACTGCCAAATGGCCCAATTTATGCCCAGCACCTCATCGATGTCAGCCTAGCCGCGCACCCCAATGTGAAGGTGATGGCGATCCATGCTGTTCCAGCAGGCGGCAAAGACGACGTCATTATCGCCAGTAACATTGGCCGAATTGGGAAGTTGGCTGACGCCGACGACCTCAAGGTCGCCGCAACGGGCGTACCACTGCTCGCCATCAACAAAGCAGGTGATCGCTACGAGGTACAATTGCCGCTTTTTGATGCTTCGCATCGCCAGCTTGGGACGATTGGCGTCGTATTCGCCTATGCCAAGGGAGCGGATACGGCTGCCATGCAGGCCGAAGCTATCGCAATTCGCGACTCGATGTCACGTCGGGTGTCACATCAGAAAAATCTGACCGAGCCCTATCGCTTCGATACAGCAACGCCGATCAACAATTACAGCCAAAAGCTGGTCGATGACTTGTTTGATGCCCATCCTGAACTGGTCATTCTGTGCGCGCATACCATTCCTGACGGGAAGCCAGATACCGCGATGACAATATCGGGCTGCACCATCGGTCGGATCGGCAAGGCACCCGACGAGGATGATCTCGGCGTTATTCGAACGGGGCAAGAGCGGCTCGAAATTAATGAAACAGGCGATCGGTTCGAGGATGAAATGGCGATCCATGACGCCAGTGGGAAAACCATTGGCGCGCTAGGCACCGTGTTTAATTTCAAGGCGGGCGACGATAAAATGGCGCTACGCGCAAAGGCGCACGAGATTCTCGCGGCATTTGAAGCCAAGGGCACGAGTGCTGCCAAACTTCTCGGGCCGGCCGACGGCTCAGCAGCGCCGACCCAACAATCACCGCTCAGTATCAAAGCTCGCATCGATCTACCCGGTTATACCGGTGATTTTGATCATTTCGCGGTCGATCTAGCGGGCGATCGTCTCTTCCTCGCTGCGGAGGATCACGGGACACTCGAAGTTTTCAAACTCAGCACGCTGGATCGTCTGAAGACCGTCAAGGGTCCGATCGAAACGCCACATGCCATCCTGTACATGCCGGATATTCACAAGCTGCTCGTGACCGAAACGGGAAAGAGCCTATCGCATTATTTTAACGCCAACACCTATGCGTTCGAGAAGCCGTTGAAGCTGGTGCAGGGTGCCGACTCAATCGGCTATGATGTCGCGCGTAACCGGCTTTACGTGGTGACCGGCGGCAAAGACGTGCCGATGACCGACAGCTGGCTCGAGCAGGTCAACCCGCGCACCGGCCAGTTCATCAACCATATTCACTTCGATGCCGATCATGTCGAGGCGATGGCCGTCGAGCAACACGGCCCTAATCTTTTCATTAATGTGACCGACAAAAATTATATCGCGGTCCTCGACAAGGTCAGTTTGAAGGAAAAGGCACGCTGGCCAATCGCGGCAGCGGACGGCGCAAATTGCTGCTTTGCCTTTGACGAGGCGCATCGTCGGTTGGTGGTCGTCACGCGGAACCCTGGCAATATTTTGGTGCTCAATGCCGATACCGGCGCGGAGATTGCGCGCTTCGCGGGCCCTGGACGCGTTGACCAAGCCGAATGGGATCAGCGGCATCAGCGCGCCTATATCATCGGTGGTGAGGGCTGGATTTCGGTGATCGAGGAGCGCGACCCCAACCATTTCGTTGAGCTTCCCCGCCTTGTGACCGCTCCCGGGGCGAAGACGAGTGTCCTTGTTCCTGCCCGCAATGAGATGTTTGTCGCGGTGTCGCCGGGCGAGTCGAAGGCGATGGCGCAAGTACTGCGTATCGATTTGGGGAAGTAAGGTGCGTCGTGTGTTCACCGCGCTGATAGCGACTGCTAGTCTCGCCCTTATTGCTGCCGCTGCTGCGCCGGATGATGAGGACAAGATCGCTTCCATTCCGGCTGGGTTCTATCGGTTGCAGAGCGCGGTCAAGCTGCCGGGCAACAGTCCTGACTGGGATTATCTAGCTTATGATTCAGCGCACCATCATCTGTTTATCGCCCGTCGTGCCGCTGGTTTGTGGGTGTTTGATACCCGAAGCAATCGGCTGATCCGTAAAATCCCGAATACGGCAGGTGCCGGCGCGGCAACGCTGATCCCAAAGCTCAATCGCGGTTTTTCGGCCAACGAGGACGGATCGACCACTGTGTTTGATCTGACAACGCTGACGCCGATCAAGCGCGTCAAGTTCGCCGATGACGCGGATGCAGGGAGCTACGATGCCGTCACCGGCAAGATCGCTTTCGTCTCAGCCGATAGTCGAAAGCTGACTTTCGTCGATGCGCAAACATTAGCGATTGGGGCGACCGTCGTGTTAACGGCCAAAAAGGCTGATGCGTCGGCGGCAGATGGATCGGGGCGGATCCTGCTGAATGAGCGCGATCGTAATATGGTTGCTCAGATCGATATCGCGACCGCTAAAATAACAGCCGAATGGCCAACCACGGGTTGCTCGCAGCCAACAGGTATGGCGGTGGATACAGCCCATCACCGGGCCTTTATCGGTTGTCGCAGCAACACCCCCGTGCTTGACGTCCTGAACACTGAGACGGGCCAGATTGTTGCAACGTTGCCGCTGGGACGAGGCAATGATGGCGTTGTGTATGATGCGGCGCGCGCCCGCGTGATCACCTCCAATGGCGTCGAGGGGAACATCGTCATTTATCATCAGGACGATGCCGACCATTATCGGCTCGAACAGTCGATTACGACCCGTCCGAACGCACGAACGATGGCTTATGACAACGCAACTGGCCGTATATTTAGTGTAACGGCAGAAGGCGTCGTTAATCCGGCTGAAAAGGTCAACACAGGGCCATCAGCGTTTTATCCCAACGCCTATTATAACAATAGTTTCGTTGTGCTGACGTTCGCGCCGCAACGACGCTGACAGAAGCCTGACTTGGATTTCGGATAAAATTCAGGTTGGATTTAGGGAAATGTGAGAGCGTGAGGCCAATAAATATATAAACTGGAGAGGGGTATAAACCATGACGCGAGTCGCAATTACACGCATTTTGTTAATGTCATCCGTTTTGGGGACATCGCTCTCCGGAGTTTATGCCGCCCCGCCCAAACCGTCAGCCAGCACTGAGCAAGAGATCGTCGTAACCGGATCAGCGATCAAAACTTCGCCCGATGCCGTTGCGGTCCCCGTAACCATTGTCAATGCTGACGCAATCGCCAAATCTGGCGTGAACACCAATGTGCTCGACATTCTGCGCAAATCGGTACCTGCGTTTGGTGGCCGCAGCAATCAGGGCGCGAGCAATGGCGCGAATAACAACCAGCGCACGGCTGGCGGCTGCTCGCTGCAATTGCGCAACCTCGATACGCTGGTGCTGGTGAACGGCCGTCGCGTTGCGATTGACTCCATCCTTGGCTCATCAAACGGCAAGCCGTTTGTGAACATCTGCGAAATCGCGCCCGATGCGATCGATCATATCGAAGTGCTGACTGATGGCGCTTCCGCTATTTATGGTTCTGATGCGATCGGTGGTGTCGTCAACATCATCCTTAAATCAAATTATGAAGGCGGCGCGGTGAGCGCGCGTTACGGTGGAGCCTCGGGTTATAATGAACGCAGTGTTGGGGTGACATTGGGCTTTAACCCGCTCAAAAACACCAACATCACGATCGGTGCAAACTACTCCAAGTCTGACCCGCTCTACCAAAATCAGCGCGGCTTCACCTCGCCATTTTATTCGACCAACTATGGCGTTCCAGGGAGTATCGGCAGTTATTATCTCACCCCGGGGATTACGACACCTGCACTGGGCACGGGTGCTGCAGGCGCGGCTACCGACCCGCAATATATCAATGCGGGTCCGGCTGTTGGGACGGCGATCAATACCGGCATAACGGGCACGCATGATTTGTCATCCTACAGCACAATCCTTCTGCAGGAGGAGCAAAAGGCGGTGACGCTCAATCTAACGAGCGACCTGTCGGGTGGCGCTCACACCGTCGAACTATTTGGCGATTTTGAGTATGCCAAGAATGACAGCTTTGCCTCTTATGCACCCACGGTAACGGGGGTCACTGTCCCCGCCTCCTCGCCGATTAATCCCTTCACCAGCGCTGTAGCGGTCAATTTTGGTGATTCACTCGCTCCGGTTACGTATACCAATAGTGAGCAAAGCTTCCGCGGCACAATTGGCCTGAAAGGGAAGCTGAATGCGCTCGGCAAAGGCGCCGATTGGGAGATCGCCTATACACACAGCGAAAACGAACTCGATGAGACGATTGCAAACATTCTCTATCGCCCCAATGTCGTGAAGCTTGGCGCGGGTGCGGCAATTCCAAACGCGTCAGCCGCCGTTGCAGGGGGCTATAACGCCTCTTGTGTCGCGACACCTAACGGCGGCTTCAGTCGGGTACTCTCGGCTGCCGATGGGATTAGCTTTGTTTGCCAACCGGTGCTCAATCCGTTCGCGGTCGGTAGCGCAATTACCCCGGGCTCGCTCGCTAATGTGCTCACGAATGAGAATTTTCATGGCAAGAGCAAACTCGATACGTTTGATGCGAAAGTCAGTGGCAATTTGTTCCAACTCCCCGGGGGTAAAATTGGTTACGCTGTCGGCGGGCAATGGCGGCGCGAACAGGTCTCATCAGTCTTGAGCCCAATCGCTTGGCTCCATCAGGACGGCACCACCAATACGGGTCTGCTAGGAGTCAATCCGGTAACCGGCGGCGTTGGAGTCGGTGTTTATAACGCTGTAACCAATCCAAACGGCGGCGATGTCGGTGCGCTCATTACCGCGCAAAACGGTACATCATTAACGGGCGACCCGTTCAGTGCCTCGCGAACAATTACATCAGAATATGCCGAGGTGCGTATTCCGATAACTGGCGCTGCGATGAATGTGCCCGGGTTTTACAATTTTGACCTGATTGGTGCCGTCCGGCACGAACATTATAGCGACGCTGGGGACTCGACGGTGCCCAAAATCGGCTTCCGGTGGCAGCCGATCCCGCGCCAAATAACCATTCGCGGTAATTATGCGAAATCGTTTACCGCGCCGACATTGTATCAGTTGTTCCAACCGATCAACTTCCGCACTGTTGCAACCGGGCCAATCACCTCGGGCATCTCTGGCGCGAACGTCGCAGGTATCGGGGGCTTTTATGGCGAAGATGGCAACGATCCGGCAGCCAAGCCTGCGCATTCAGACTCCTACTCGCTGGGACTGGTGTTGAAGCCGGATGTCATCCCTCATCTCAAGATTGATGCAGAATTCAGCAGTGTCAAAGAGACGGGACAGATCACGGGTATTGGCTATAATAACATCCTCGCAGACGTTAATCTCTATGGTTCGGCCTCCCAATTCTATAATAATGTCGCGGTTGGCGGTTATCAGAACATCGGTGCCGGCGGTAACACGTTTGCGACACCCGGCTCGCTGCTCAGCTATATCAATGGAGCGAAAGCGGCAGGGAATGTGGACTCGACCGGCAACCTCAATCTCTATGTTGTGGATCGCCCGACTAATCTGGGGCTCATCAACATCAAGGCACTGAATTTCACCACGACTTACGAGGTGCCGACGGAGAGCATGGGCACGGTGAGCTTCCTGAGCCAGATCGCCTATCTCATCAGCTACAAATACCAAGCCGTCCCCGGTAACAATCCGGCCAACCCAAGTACATTGGTTTACGAATTTGCTGGGACCACCACACAAGGTGGTGGCGCGCAGGGTACATTGCCAAAGTTCCGCATGTATACGTCCGTTGACTGGAACTGGAACCAATGGAATTTTGGCGTCGCGAACACCTATATCGGCCCTGTCACTGACATTGGCGCGGGCGGAGCGAGCTATTTTCTTGGTGTGAACAATGCCAACCCGGTCACTGCAGCAACCTTCATCCCAGGCCATGTCAATTCATTCTCGTCATGGGATTTGCGTGTTGGCTGGACGTCGAACAAGGACAAAGCGTCGGGTCGTCGCGGTGTGACGATCACCGCCGGTGTGAACAACCTGTTCAACACCCAGCCACCGATATCCACCAATATCAATCCCGCTGCCGGCGCGGCAAATGGTGCTACGGCTTGGCGTCTAGAGAATAATACTGATACTGGCACGTATAACGCGGGTGCCATAGGCAGGTTGATCTGGATATCCGCCGGCCTAAAGTTCTGATCAAAAAGGGGTAATTATGACAGACGTACAACAGGACTCCGCCATCGGGCATGTGGCGGAGGACACGGGGCAGTCAGTATTTAGTATTGGTGTTATCCCGTGGCCGATCTTCCTCGTTCTGTTGCTGGTTCTCGGTGGCTTTATCTGGCTGGGTAAATTGCCGAGTGACATCTCGCTGATGATTGCGCTGTTGGGCGTCGGTGGCTTTGCCTGCGGCGAACTCGGTAAACGCATACCAATCATCTCGTCACTGGGTGCTGCCGCGATATTTGCAACCTTTATTCCGTCATACCTCACTTACGCAAAAATTTTGCCGAAGAACGTTGTTGGGGCGATCACGACG
>Ga0209067_10002561_pt1 | contig 10706 bp, 9 predicted proteins | sample ColStrG_CSR_2013_FD_187199 | JGI IMG/M metagenome (GOLD analysis project Ga0209067, IMG submission 187199) | Freshwater sediment microbial communities in response to fracking from Pennsylvania, USA - Cold Stream Run_MetaG_CSR_2013 (SPAdes)... | ecosystem: Environmental > Aquatic > Freshwater >... | reverse complement strand
TTGCGCCGCTGCTGTGGTGCTCGGCTCATTTGCGCTTTATTGCATCGGGACGCTGAGTTGCGGTTATTATGCGGCGGTGTCGCAATCCTACCGCTTTGCTGCCACCGATACAGCGAGCGAGTCGTTCAAGCCACGGGCGATTTCTTTCGTCATGGCGGGCGGCGTTCTGGCCGGTGTGGTGGGGCCGCAACTGGTGCAAATCACCATGAACATGTGGTTGCCCTATGTTTTTGCCGCCTCTTATCTGGCGCAGGCCGGTGTGGCACTGGTGGCCATGCTGGTTTTGTCCGGCATTGATATTCCAACCCCGACGGCGGTCTCGCTGGCGACTGGGCGGCCCTTGCTGGACATTGCCCGCCAGCCGCGCTTCATCGTCGCGGCGATCTGCGGTGTGGTCAGTTATATGCTGATGAATCTGGTGATGACCTCGGCACCGCTGGCGATGAAAATGTGCGGACTCACACTGTCCGATTCAAATTACGGCATCCAGTGGCATGTGATCGCTATGTATGCGCCGAGTTTTTTCACCGGCAGCCTGATCGCGCGGTTTGGCGCGGCGCGGGTGGCGCTGGCCGGGCTGGCACTGATTGGCCTGAGCGCGCTGGTGGATTTGCAGGGGCTGACCGTCTGGCATTTCTGGAGTGGGCTGGTTTTACTCGGTATCGGCTGGAACTTTGGCTATATCGGCGCGACCGCGATGGTGGTGACGACGCACCGCCCCGAAGAGCGCAACAAGGTGCAGGCGTTCAATGATTTTCTGGTGACGGGGATGATGGCCTTCGGCTCGTTTTTCTCCGGACATCTGCTGGAAACGCAGGGCTGGGGCGCGGTCAACAATGTGGTGTTTCCGGGGATTGCGCTGGGATTTGCGGCGCTGGCCTATCAACGCTGGGCGCGGCCGGGGCGGGCTTTGGCCTGATTGAGGGCATTAACGAATTGTTTGCAACTGGGCCGTTGTTAAATTGATTCAGGTCAAGTTTCTAAAATATTGAAAATATACAGCTAATTTTTAAGAACAAATTTTCGCCACATTCTTCTTCTGCCGCATTGCGGCGGCATTAACTTTCTGGCAAGAAAGATTAATAAAGTCGCCTGACGGGTGAGTCCGTCTGGCGGGCGGCAAGTTTTTGTCGATAAAAACGGGAATGGAGCGTCAGTGCGATGATTTGGCTTGTTCTTTTGGGCGGATTGCTGTCCGTCATCTACGGTGTTGTCACCGTTAATCAGGTTTTGGCGGCAGACGCCGGCAACCAGCGGATGCAGGAAATTGCCGCGGCAATTGCTGAGGGTGCCCAAGCCTATCTCAAGCGCCAGTATATTTCGATTGGCGCGGTGGGCGTTGTGATTTTTGTGCTGCTGTGGATTTTGCTGGGCGCAATGGTCGCCGTGGCTTTCCTCATCGGTGCGGTTTTGTCCGGTCTGGCCGGTTTCATCGGCATGAACGTCTCGGTGCGCGCCAATGTTCGTACGGCGCAGGCGGCGTCCAAGTCTTTGGCGGGCGGTCTTGATATCGCCTTCAAGGCGGGCGCGGTCACCGGCATGCTGGTGGCGGGTCTGGCTTTGCTTGGCGTTGCGGGCGAATATTACGTGCTGACCGGCCCGATGGGCCTGGCTCCCGGCAGCCGTGAAGTGATTGACGCGCTGGTGGGGCTAGGCTTCGGCGCTTCGCTGATTTCGATCTTCGCCCGTCTGGGCGGCGGTATTTTCACCAAGGGCGCGGACGTCGGCGCCGATCTGGTCGGCAAGGTCGAAGCCGGAATTCCGGAAGATGATCCGCGCAATCCCGCAACCATCGCTGACAACGTTGGCGACAACGTCGGTGACTGTGCCGGTATGGCCGCGGATTTGTTTGAAACCTATGCGGTGACCGTGGTTGGCACCATGGTGCTGGGCGCGATTTTTGGCGCTGCGGCGGGCAATGTTTCGACGATGATGATGTATCCGCTCGCCATTTGCGCGGCCTGCATCGTGACCTCGATCGTCGGCACCTATTTTGTCAAGCTGTCGGCAGGCGAAAATCCGTCGATCATGGGCGCTCTCTATAAGGGCCTGATCGTCACCGGCATTCTGTCGATCGGCGGTCTGTGGCTGGCCACCAATGCGGTGGCGGGCTGGGGCGAAATCGCCAAGGTCGGCACCATCTCGGTGACGGGCTATAATTTGTTCATCTGCGGTCTGGTCGGTCTGATCGTGACCGGCCTGATCGTCGTCATCACCGAATATTACACCGGCACGGGCAAGCGTCCGGTGGTGTCGATCGCGCAGGCTTCGGTGACGGGGCATGGCACCAACGTCATTCAGGGTCTGGCGGTTTCGCTGGAATCGACGGCGCTTCCGGCGCTGGTGATTGTCGGCGGCATTATCTCGACCTATCAGCTTGCGGGCCTCTATGGCACGGCGATTGCCGTGACCACCATGCTTGGTCTGGCGGGCATGATCGTTGCGCTTGATGCCTTCGGCCCTGTGACAGACAATGCCGGCGGTATTGCCGAAATGTCGGGTCTCGACAAATCGGTTCGTCACAACACCGACGCGCTCGACGCGGTGGGCAACACCACCAAGGCGGTCACCAAGGGCTATGCGATTGGCTCGGCGGGTTTGGGCGCGCTTGTTCTGTTCGCGGCCTATTCCAACGATCTGACTTTCTTTGCCGCGCATGGCGACCAGTATCCTTACTTCAAGGGCATGGGCGTTGTGTCCTTCGATCTGAGCAACCCCTATGTGGTGGCTGGTTTGATCTTCGGCGGTCTGATCCCCTACCTGTTTGGCGGCATCGCCATGACGGCGGTGGGCCGCGCTGCCGGTTCGGTGGTTGAAGAAGTTCGTCGCCAGTTCCGCGAAAATCCCGGCATTATGGCGGGCACCTCGAAGCCGGATTATGCCCGCGCGGTTGATCTGCTGACCAAAGCCGCGATCAAGGAAATGGTTATTCCGTCGCTTCTGCCGGTTCTGGCACCGCTGGTGGCTTATTTCGGCGTGCTGCTGATTTCCGGCTCAAAGGCTTCGGCTTTCGCGGCGCTGGGCGCGAGCTTGCTCGGCGTGATTGTCAACGGCCTGTTCGTGGCTATCTCGATGACATCGGGTGGCGGCGCATGGGACAATGCTAAAAAATCGTTTGAAGACGGTTTTGTTGACAAGGACGGCGTGACCCATCTGAAGGGCGGCGACGCTCATAAGGCCTCCGTCACCGGCGACACTGTCGGCGACCCCTACAAGGACACGGCAGGCCCGGCGGTGAACCCGGCGATCAAGATCACCAATATCGTGGCCTTGCTGCTGCTGGCGATCCTCGCGCATCATTAATTAAAGGTGCGCCCCCGCGCCGTGGCGCTGATTTGAAAATAGAGCCATCCGCAGCAATGCGGGTGGCTTTTTTATGGATGGGGCATTCCTTGGCTCGCGCAATATAAGCCAACAGACAAAAAAGGGCCGGAATGACCGGCCCTTGAAAATTGTTCTGTGTCGTGCGGCTCTTAGTTGAAGCGCAACAGGCCTGCCAGCATGTTGCGGACGAAGCTCGGTTCAGCACCGCCGGTGGGCGTGGTGCGCGAGATGAAATCGAACACTTTGCCGTCTTCCATGCCGTAATTGGCGATGCGCTCAACTTTTTTGCCCTTGCCGAAATAGACCGCGAGCACGCGCTGGTCGGTGACCGTCGGCGACATGAAGGCGACTTTGCGCTCAACCTTCTGGCTGATGTAATACCAGGAATCACCGCCAACGGTGGAGGTGGTGGAGGGGGTGCCGAGCACAGTCAAAACTTTTTCGGCGGGCATGCCCGGCTTGACTTCGGCCAATGTGTCGGGGTCGACGACATAACCGCGCTGCACGGTGCCGTCATAGCCGCAACCGGCCAGCAACAGCCCCAGACCGAGAACCAGAAGACCGCGACGGCTCGGCCGCGTTGAGAGGGCAGGAACCGAAGGACTTTTGACCAGACGCATTTCTGAGCTCCACTCTTGCCGAATATTTTGCTTGCCACATTTGATGATGATGCCTAACTCGCACGAGCATGAAAAGCAAGATCATCGCTAGCCAAGCGTCGGGGCGAAATTGTGGTAATTCTGAACTTTACCGGCTTTTTGTAAACGCGCCATTGCGGCGCGGCACATTTTGTCCGGAGCATGGAACCGGCGCATGGAAAAGGACAGGGCAGATTGATGGTCATTCGGGCGATTTCAAATTTGCTGGGTTTCGGGGGCAACCATCGGAACAGGCTGTTGATGGACGGGTTGCACGCGCAAATTGTCGCAGCTGTGCGGCAAGTGCCGTTCTATGCTGAATATGGCGTTGCAGACACGTTTGACGGCCGGTTCGAGCTGTTTTGTCTGCTGGGCACGCTGGTTTTGCGGCGGCTGGAGCGCTTGCCCGCGCCGGGACCGGATGTGGCGCAGGACCTGACAGACGCCGTTGTCCGTCATCTCGACATTATTCTGCGGCAGGAAGGCATTGGCGATGTGGCCGTGCCCAAACGCATCAAGAAATATGCCAAGGCCTTTGCCGGGCGCAACGCCGCCTATGCCGCCGCCCTTGATCAGGGCGATGATGCGGCGCTGGAAAAAAGCCTGCTGCGTAATCTGGCCGGGGTCTATGGGCCTGAATTCGTCGCGCGTTTTGAAACGCAGCGGATGGTGCTTTATATCAAGGCAACACAACTTGCTTTTGAAACGGCGGACCTGGCCATTTTCACCGATGGACAAGTGCCATTTCCGGATGCGGCACAGGTGGTTTAGGTTTTTACGGTCGAATTTTCAGGATTGACGATGACACAAGAACAGCCTGCGGAGGGCATCAAGGCTTTGCCTTTGCCGATCAACAATTTTTTTAATTTTGATACGCTGAAAGACCGGCCGGTTCGGGTGGAGATCAAGGCCAGTCCGGCGCAATGCGAGGCCTTGGCCAAACTCAATGGCCTTGTGGCTATCGCCGATTTTATCGCGCGATTTGATGTGGTGCGCCTGGGCCGGACCGGGGCGAAAGTCACCGGCGAGGTGCGGGCGCATATCACGCAAAATTGCGTGGTCAGTCTGGAGCCGTTTGACAGCGAAATGCGTGAGCCTGTTGAGGTGCGCTTTGCCGAAGGTGCCAAGGATTTTTCAGGTGCGGCCCGGCCCAAGCGCGGCGAATTTCTCAAGGAAGCGCAGGAGCTTGTTGTCGAGCACCATATTGGCGAAGAGGAAGAGCCTGATCCCATTGTTGACGGCAAGATCAATCTGGGGGCGCTCGCCTGCGAGTTTTTTGCGCTGGCGCTTGACCCCTATCCGCGTGCGCCGGGGGTTGATCTGGCGGAGCTCGCCAAGAATGTGCCGAATTTGGAAGTGAATGCGCCATTGGTCGAAGAAGCCGAGCTTTCGCCCTTCGCGGCGCTGGCGCAATTGAAAACAAAATCAAAAACCGGCGATTGATCGACGTTTGATGATTGCGCTTCGCGATTCAGACGTTATTGTTCCGCGCGCGTTGGACTGGCGCGGACAAGGCGCGCGCGAGATCAAGAAACGGAAAGACTGATGGCAATTGCGGTGAAAGCAGTGAAGGTTCGGATTGCAGTGGATGCGATGGGGGGCGATCATGGCCCCAAGATCGTTATTCCCGGTGCCGCGCTGGCGCTTGAACGGCGACCGGATGTGTCCTTTGTGTTCTTCGGCGACCAGAAGCTGATCAATCCGCTGCTGAAAAATTATCCCAAGCTGCTCGCGGCGTCCACAGTGGTGCATTCGGATGTGTCGATCGGCATGGACGAGAAACCGAGCCAGGCTTTGCGGTCCGGGCGCAAAGTGTCCTCAATGTGGATGGCGCTGGAATCGGTCAAAAAAGGCGAGACGGATTGCGCCATTTCGGCAGGCAATACCGGTGCGCTGATGGCGATGTCGAAATTTTGCCTCCGCACCATGCCGCAGATTGACCGTCCAGCGATTGCGGCGATGTGGCCGACTTTGCGCGGTGAGAGCATCGTGCTGGATGTCGGCGCAACCATTGGCGCGGATGCTCAGCATCTGGTTGATCTGGCGATCATGGGCGCGGCGATGGCGCAGATCGTGTTCGACCTCGACCGCCCCAGTGTCGGCCTGCTGAATGTTGGCGTCGAGGAAATCAAGGGTCTTGAAGAGATCAAGGCGGCGGGGCGTATGCTGCGCGAAACGCCGATGCCCAACCTGATCTATCATGGTTTTGTTGAGGGCGATGACATTGGCCGCGGCACCGTTGATGTGGTGGTGACCGAGGGCTACACTGGCAATATTGCGCTCAAAACGGCCGAAGGCACCGCCAAGCAGATGGGCCAATATTTCCGCGATGCGATGAGCAGCAGCATTTTCGCCAAGCTGGGGTATTTGCTGGCGCGCGGCGCGTTTACGGCGATTCGGGAAAAGATGGACCCGCGCAAGGTCAATGGCGGAGTTTTTCTGGGGCTGGATGGCGTCGTCATCAAAAGTCACGGCGGAACCGATGCGGTGGGCTATGCGGGGGCCATTGAGGTGGGTTATGAGATGGTCAAGCACGAGTTGCTTGGTAAAATCGGTGAGGCGCTGGCCCATGCACAGGAAGCGCGGTTGCATTCCGCTGCGAGTTTGCAACACCAGACAACAGAAGACTGATCGGAACTTTACGTGACAAGCACATATTTTTCGCCAAGGGCAGCTTTGCGCTCGGTTGTTTGCGGTATCGGCTCGGCTTTGCCCAAGCAGGTGGTCACCAATGCCGACCTGGAAAAGCGGGTCGAAACCTCTGATGAATGGATCGTGCAGCGCACCGGCATCCGTCAGCGCTACATTGCCGGTGAAGATGAAACCACTTCTTCGCTGGCCACACTCGCAGCGCAGGCGGCGCTTGAACAGGCCGGAATCAAGGCCAGCGAGGTTGATCTGATCATCGTGGCGACCTCGACGGCGGACTATACGTTTCCGGCGGTGGCGACAATGGTGCAGGCTAATCTGGGCATTACACAGGGCGTGGCTTTTGATCTGCAGGCGGTTTGCTCTGGGTTTGTGTTTGCGGTTTCGACGGCTGACAAGTTTCTGACCTCCGGCTCGCACACATGCGCGCTGGTGATTGGTGCGGAGACATTCTCGCGCATTCTCGATTGGGAAGACCGCACCACTTGCGTGCTGTTTGGCGACGGGGCCGGTGCGATGGTGCTACAAGCGCAGCCTGTCAGCGGCGCGGCGAATGAGCGCGGCGTTCTGACCAGTCATTTGCGTTCCGACGGACGGCACCGCGCCAAGCTCTTTGTTGACGGCGGCCCCTCGACCACGCAGACGGTGGGACATTTGCGGATGGAAGGCAAGGAAGTGTTCCGCCATGCCGTGGGTATGGTTACGGATGTGATCTATGATGCGTTCAAGGCGGCGGGAATCACAGCCGCCGATCTTAACTGGTTCGTCCCGCATCAGGCGAATCGCCGCATCATCGACGCTTCGGCGGATAAAATTGGCATCGCGCCGGAAAAAGTTGTAACGACCGTGCAAATGCACGGCAATACTTCGGCGGCGTCCATTCCGTTGGCTTTGAGTGTTGCCGTGGCGGACGGACGCATAAAGCCGGGTGATCTGGTGATGATCGAGGCGATGGGTGGCGGATTTACGTGGGGCAGTTCGCTTATTCGCTGGTGATTCATCAAAATTATCGCCTGGAGATAGAAGTTGCTTCCATTTCGCTGAAAATAAACATAAATATGACTTCAGATGAGTTTCCGCCCAACGGGGCAGGCGGCTATTTTGAGGGATCGGAGAATCTCATGGTTAAGGTAAAGCAGACACGAACGATCACCCGCGCCGATCTGGCGGAAGTGGTCTATCAGCGTGTTGGCCTGTCGCGCACCGAATCGGCTGAACTGGTCGAGGTGGTTTTGTCGGAAATTTCCGACACGCTGGTGCAGGGCGAGAATGTCAAACTGTCGTCGTTCGGTTCGTTTCTGGTGCGCTCGAAATCCGAGCGGATCGGGCGAAATCCGAAGACCGGTGTCGAAGTTCCGATTACTCCGCGGCGCGTGATGGTGTTTAAACCATCCAATATCATGAAATCGCGGGTGAACGGGGAGATCGTAGCCGACGAAGCGGAGTGATAGGAGCGAGGGGGGCGCTTTTCGTAAATGACCGATAAAAGCCCGGACGCATTTCGCACCATCAGCGAAGTTGGCGCTGATCTCGACTTGCCGCAACATGTGCTGCGATTTTGGGAAACACGGTTCACCCAAATCCGGCCGTTGAAACGCAGCGGCGGGCGGCGTTATTACCGGCCCGAAGACGTTGACCTGCTCAAAGCCATTCGTCATCTGCTTTACGGGCAGGGTTTCACCATCAAAGGTGTGCAGCGCATCCTGAAAGAGCAGGGTGTCAAGGCCGTCATCACGCAGGCGCTCAAAAGCGGCGGCGCGGCGTTTCAGCCCGAGTTCAACGGTGTAGCTGCTGAGAGCGACGATAAGATCGAGCCCGACGAGATCGCAGTCGTTCATCTAGCCGCAGAAATCAGGCCCAAGGCAACACGCTTACGGGTTGACGAGACCGAATTTCCCGGTGTTGAGCGCAGCCTGCTGAGTTTTGAAGATGCCCACCGGCTCAAAGCGGCACTTTTTGAATTGAATGAAGGGTTGCGAATTTTGCACGATGTTTTGAACGCTGAAAATTCTTAAAATTACGCGGGTTGTGCGCGGTTATTCGCGCGGGCTGGCGAGCGCCGCGAACACCAACCGCCGCAACCGTTCCGCCAGCGGGCTCATCACATGGGTTTTGCGGGTGAGGAGGTGATAAGGATGGACAATCACCGGCTCAATCACGTCCAGCACCGAAATGCTCGCACCAAAGGCTCCGGCGCTGATCAATTCCGCCACTTCTCCTGATGTTGGTGCAATGGCCTGCGACGAAGCCAGGTAGGCGATCATCACCAGAAGCGAGGTCGTGTTGACGATGTCATTCGGCAAAGCCACCTGATGGGCAATGAAAGCGGCCTCGACAGCTTGCCGCATCGGGGTTGGCATCGGCTGGATGACCCATTCAAAGCCCGACAGATCTTTGAGGGAAAGCGGCCCGCGTCCGGCAAGAGCATGGCCGGCCCGCACCACAAAACGCACAATTTCCTCGCGGCCAGGCAGGATTTGAAAGTCCCGCGCGTCAACCTGCGCCGGAATGCGCGATAGAACAAAGTCATAGTCGCCGCGCACCAACCCATCTATCAGCATGTCGCTCGGCCCGACATCCACGTGAACATCAACGCCTGAGGCCGTTTTTTTCAGTTGCTGAATGGCGGGCACGACAAAGGCCACCGCGCCGCCGGTCACGGCCCCGACCCGCACGATACCCGCACGCCCGGCGCCCACTGAGCGCACCTCACGCAAGGCTTCCACAATTCCATTGATCAGGCTTTGGGCATTGCGGGCCAGAATGGCCCCCACCGGCGTGGCCACCATGCCCTTGGGGTGTCGGTGAAAGGCCGCTATGCCAATCTTGCGTTCTATCCCGGCCAGCAAGCGCGAGGCGGCAGGCTGGGTCAGCGATAAACGCTCTGCCGCCATTGCCAATTGTCCGGTCTCGCTGATCGCTAAAATCAGGCGAAATTCTTTCAGTTGAAGGCGGTTCAGAAGGTGATCCATAGCGACTTATCATAAACGGTATCTCAAATGTCAATATATGCAATTGCGCGGCATGTCGTTTAGGCCGTAACGTCACAACAGGGTCGGTTGATCCGGCGTGCGCGGGCGTTCAGGAATGGCGCAAGAGATGCACGCAGCAAACGGGAGGACTATATGAAAAAGCTTATTTCGGTGCTGGGCACGCTTGCCCTTGGTGTGGGCTTGATGAGTGCGCCGCTCAAAGCCGCGGACAAAGGCATGATCGGCATTTCCATGCCGACAAAATCCTCGACCCGCTGGATTTCAGACGGTGAGAGCATGGTCAAGAGCTTCAAGGCGCTTGGCTATTCGACCGATCTGCAATTCGCAGAAGATGATATTCCGAATCAGCTCGCCCAGATCGAGAACATGGTCACCAAGGGTGCCAAGGTTCTGGTGATCGGCGCCATTGACGGCACCACCCTCTCCGACATTCTGAAAAAGGCCCATGCGGCTGGCGTCAAGGTGTTTGCCTATGACCGCCTGATCCGCAATTCGGGCGATGTCGATTATTATGCAACCTTCGACAATTTCAAGGTTGGCGTGTTGCAGGCCGAATCAATCGTGAAGGGCCTGAAGGAGCGTTTCCCCAAAACCAAGCCGTGGAATGTTGAATTGTTCGGCGGTTCGCCGGACGACAACAACGCCTTCTTTTTCTATGACGGGGCGATGAGCGTCTTGAAGCCGCTGATCGATTCGGGCGATATCGCCGTTGTATCGGGCCAGATGGGCATGGACAAGGTTGGCACGCTGCGTTGGGACGGTGCTGTGGCTCAGGCTCGCATGGATAATTTGCTGTCGGCCAATTACACCAAGAAGAAGATCAACGGCGTGCTGTCGCCTTATGATGGTCTTTCGCGCGGCATTATTTCTTCGCTGAAGGGCGTCGGTTATACGCCGGGGCCGGAAATGCCGGTTGTGTCGGGTCAGGATGCTGAACTGGCATCGGTCAAGGGCATGCTGGTGGGCGAGCAATATTCGACCATCTTCAAGGACACCCGCGATCTGGCCGCGATCACCGCCAAGATGGCCGACACTGTAATGCAGGGCAAGCAGCCTGAAGTGAACGACACCAAGACCTATAACAATGGCGTCAAGGTTGTTC
>Ga0209067_10002557_pt1 | contig 10716 bp, 9 predicted proteins | sample ColStrG_CSR_2013_FD_187199 | JGI IMG/M metagenome (GOLD analysis project Ga0209067, IMG submission 187199) | Freshwater sediment microbial communities in response to fracking from Pennsylvania, USA - Cold Stream Run_MetaG_CSR_2013 (SPAdes)... | ecosystem: Environmental > Aquatic > Freshwater >... | reverse complement strand
CGCTGCTGGCGGTACTGATGCTGCGCGGCCCCCAGACGGCCGCGGAGCTGCGCACGGGCACGGAACGGATGCACCGCTTTGCCGACGTCTCTTCGGTGGACGCTTTCCTCGAAGAACTGGCAGCACGCACGCCCGCGCTGGTGCTGCGCCTGCCCCGCGCACCGGGTGAGCGGGAGGCCCGCTGGGCGCACCTGCTGAGCGGCCCGGTTGAAGTGCGCGCGACACCGGCGTCGGCCGCGCCGGCGCTGGACCTGAGCATCGGCGAGCTGGCCGCGCTGCGCAGCCAGCACGCCCAGCTTAGCGCCGAGGTGGCCGCCCTGCGCAGCCTGGTGGATCGCATTGCCGCGGAACTGGGCATCAAACCCTGAACCCACCGCGCGTCAGCCGAACCGCGCAAATAAGGGGGGTTTCCCGGTCCAATTCAGGATTTCCCGGGAAACCAAGGCTTTGCCAGCGTATTTGTTGAATAGGACTGGCTCTGCTCACCTAGGATGGGTGCTGCGCTGGCCTGCAATGGAGCAGGTTTGCCGGTAACACTGCCACCTTGAAACCGAATCTCATTGACGCCGTTGCCATTGCGACATCGCATCGCGATCGGGATGAACTCGACCGTGCGGTGGCCCGCATGCTTTATGAACACGTGCAGCCGCAGTGCGTGAAGATCTATCGCGTGCTTGGCGACGAAGGGCGGCAGCGCGTGCAGTTGCGCGTAATCATGGATGCCGACGGCCTGCGCGACGGGGCGGAACCCAGCGACCCGGCCCTGCTGCCGCTCATCACCGAGCGCCCGCACTGGCATGAATGCGCCCTGCTGACCGATGCTGTGCACTACCTTCCGGAAGGCTCGCAGACGGAACGCTTCGACAGCGTGTTTCCGCTTACGGGCAACCGCGGGCTCATAGGCCTTATCGAGGTCGAATTCTCGGGCCTGCGCGCAGCCATACGGCCGCACGATGCCAACCTCGTGCACGGCGTGCTGCGCATCCTGAAAAACCACTTGAGCGCGCTCGATTACGGCGAGCGCGATACGCTCACCGGCCTGCTCAACCGCCGCACCTTCGAAACCACGTTTGCCAAGCGGCGCGGCGCGCTGCTCGCGCAGGGTACGCCGGATGCCGACACGCCCGGCAGCTGGCTGGGCGTCATCGACGTGGACCGCTTCAAGACCATCAATGACACCTTCGGCCACCTCTTTGGTGACGAGGTGCTGCTGCTCGTGGCACGACTCATGTTCGACACCTTCCGCAGCACGGAACTGGTCTACCGCTTCGGTGGCGAGGAATTCGTCGTCATTGTCGACAATGCCAATGAAGCGGGCGCGCGCGCGGCCTTCGAGCGTTTTCGCGAGGCCGTTGCCGCTTACCGTTTTCCGCAGATCGGTCAGGTCACTGTCAGTATCGGCTACACGCGCGTGGGCACCGATGACATTCCGGCCTCCACGGTGGAGCGCGCCGACAAGGGCCTGTACTACGCCAAGGAGCATGGCCGCAACGCCAGCCACTGCTACGAGGCGCTGGTGCGCGAAGGCAAGCTCGTCGTCAAGCATTCGGGCGGCACGGAGCTCGAACTGTTCTAGGGTTTCCCGGGTCGGCCCCGGCCTTTGCCGGGAGGTTTTCCGGGTTGTCGGCCGGCGCGGTCATAATGCGCCCTGCGGATCGTCCCCGATCCGCCCCGCCTGCGGCAGCAAGGCCGTGCGGCGCGGGTTTCCCCTTCTGGAGCAGGCGTGGACACTCTCTTGGCACTAAAGGCAGCGATCCTGGGGATCGTCGAGGGCCTTACCGAATTTCTTCCCATATCGAGCACCGGTCACCTGATTGTTGCCGAAGACCTGCTGGGTTTCCGGCTGGCCAGCCTGGAAGCCTTCACGATTGCAATCCAGGCGGCCGCCATTCTGGCCGTATGCTGGGAACTGCGGGCGCGCATCCTGCAAACCCTGCGCGGCCTGGGCAGTGATCCGGCGGCGCAGCGGCTGGCCGTCAATGTCTGCGTGGCCTTCGTGCCCGCCGCCGTCGTGGGCGTGCTCTTCAAGCACATGATAGAAATCGTGCTCTTTCACCCGGTACCCGTGGCCATGGCCTGGGTGGCGGGTGGCGTCATCATCCTGATCGTGGAGCGGCGCCACGCCGGGCGCGCCGGCCAGGAACGCGTGCAGACCATCGATGACATGGGCTGGCGCGATGCGCTCAAGGTGGGGCTGGCGCAGTGTGCCGCCCTCATACCGGGCACCAGCCGCTCGGGCGCGACGATCATCGGCGGGCTGATATTCGGACTCTCACGCCGCGCGGCCACGGAGTTTTCCTTTTTCCTGGCCATCCCGACGATGTTTGGCGCCACCGTGTATTCGCTGTACAAGGCACGCGACAAGCTGAGCGTTGACGATCTGGGGGTCTACGGCATCAGTTCGGTGTTTGCCTTCGTGGCAGCACTCATTGCGGTTCGCTGGTTGCTGCGCTTCATCGCGACGCATGATTTTCGCGCGTTTGCCTGGTACCGGATCGTGTTCGGTGGCGTGATCGTGCTCACGGCCTTCCTGGGCTGGGTTGACTGGAGCAACAAGGGCGACTGAGCGGCGGGGCAGCAGGCTGCCCTTTTGCTGCGCGGTGCGTGCAGTAGTGCCCGGTGGTCCGGGCGCGGGTTCAGGCCACCCGTTCGAACACCAGGTCCCACACGCCGTGCCCCAGGCGGTTGCCGCGGGCATTGAATTTGGTGGTGGGGCGCTCGCACAGGGGGCTGCGCGGCTGCGGTGCGTAGGCCGCATGGCGGTTGCGCAGGCGCGGTTCGCCCTGCAGCACCTCGAGCATCTGCTGCGCGTAGTGTTCCCAGTCGGTGGCGCAGTGCAGGCTGCCCCCCGGCGCCAGGCGCTCGGCGAGCAGGCCCACAAAAGCCGGCGCGATAAGCCGGCGTTTGTGGTGGCGCGCCTTGGGCCAGGGATCGGGGAAAAAGACGTGCACGCCCTGCAGGGTGGCCGGTGCAATCATGTGGCGCACCACGTCCACGGCGTCATGCTCGATGATGCGCACGTTGTTCAGGCCGGCGGCATTGACGCGCCGGGCCAGCGATCCTATGCCCGCAACGAAAACCTCGACGCCGATGAAGTCCAGTTCCGGATGCGCCTGCGCGATGGCACAGGTGGTTTCTCCCATGCCAAAGCCGATTTCCAGCACCAGAGGCGCGCGGCGCCCGAAGACCGCCGCGGCATCGAGCGGCACCGGGGCATAGGGCAGGGTGAGCAGCGGTACCAGTTCCGCATAGGAACGCCGCTGCGCAGCCGTGACGTGGCCGCGGCGCATGGCGAAGGAGCGGATATGGCGCGCCCGCAGGGCGGCCTGCTCCGGAGACAGCGCCTCCGTGTGCCCCTGCGGGGCAGCAGCATCCGGCGTATCGGCGGGATTACGGGTGGGAGTATTAGCGGGCGTATTGGCGGGCGTAGTTAGCGGTTCCATGGGGGAAGTGTAAAGCGCCGTAAAGCAGGCCGCAGCGCGGCCGGCCGGAGCCGTAGAATGGGGGTTGCAGCAGGAACACTTCCTCCCCGCACGCGTACCTGCGGCGGGAAACGGCCGGGATGCGGGCGCAAGGCCGCTCCGGTGCATGGCGCAGCGGGGCAGGCAATGACGGTAAATCTTCTGGCACCCAAGTTCATCGTTCTCTATCTTTTTCTCCTGCCCAGCCTGTACATGCATTTTCGCGGACGGGCCCGCCTGCCGCTGCTGCGCCAGATCGGCAACCATTCCACCCTGATGGCGCCCTACAACGTGCTGATGTACGCCTTTTCAGCGGTGCCCACGCGTGCCTACCTGGACCTCAAGTATTTTCCGGAGCTGGCGCGCCTGCGCGATAACTGGCAGATCATCCGGGAAGAAGCGCAGGTGCTCATGGGCGGCGGCGGGCTCAAGGCGGCCAGCGATCACGTTGACATAGGCTTTAATTCGTTTTTCCAGCGCGGCTGGCGCCGCTTCTACCTGAAGTGGTATGACACGCCGCCCCCCACGGCGCTGCAGCTGTGCCCGCGCACGGTGGCGCTGCTCGAGTCGATTCCCAGCGTGAATGCGGCCATGTTTGCCCTGTTGCCGCCCGGTGCGCGCCTGAACCTGCATCGGGACCCCAGCGCCGCCTCGCTGCGCTATCACCTGGGCATCATCACGCCCAACAGCGACGCGTGCTACATCAACGTGGACGGCCAGTCCTACTCGTGGCGCGATGGGCAGGACGTGATGTTCGACGAGACCTATCTGCATTTCGCGGAGAACAATACGGACCAGACCCGCCTCATCCTGTTTTGCGATATCGAACGCCCCCTGCACACCGTGCTGGTGCGCTGGATCAACCGGCAGTTCGAGCGCTTCGTGCTGCGTGCCGCCGCGACCCAGAACGACGAGACCGAGCACGTCGGCTGGATCAATCGCGTGTACCAGCCCATAGGCCTTATCAAGGACCAGCTCAAGCGCCTCAAGCAGATGAACAAGCCCCTGTTCAATGCTGCCAAGTACCTGCTGATCGCGGCGATCCTCTACGCCATCTTCTTCTCATGAAACGCGCGTGGCGCTGGATGCTGGCCGGCGGTGTGCTGCTGGCTGCCACGCTGGCCCTGGCGGCCTGGCGGCTGGGTCCCGTGGCGGTAAACACGGTTAAGCCCGTACGTGCCACGGCCGTAGAGGCGATTTACGCCACGGGCTCGGTGGAACCCAGCGTGATGCTGCCCATTGCCCCGCGCGTCGCCGGAACCCTGGCGGCCCTGTCCGCTGATGAGGGTAGCCACGTGCGCAAGGGCCAGGAGCTGGCACGGCTGGAAGACACCGACCTGCGCAGCACGGTTGACGAACTGGGTGCGCGCGCCCGCTACGCACGCGAAAATTTCGAGCGCACGCAGGACCTCGTGCGACGCGGCTTTGTATCGCCGGGGGAGCTGGACCGCACGCGCTCCGAAATGGACGCCGCGGACGCCGCCCTGCGCCGCGCCCACACGCAGCGCGATTTTACGGCGCTGCTGGCACCCGCCGATGGCGTGATTATCCGGCGCGACGGCGAGATCGGCCAGTTCTTTCCCGCTGGGCAGGCGCTCTTTACGCTCTCCTGCTGCGCTCCGCTGCGCGCCAGCGTGGAGGTCGACGAGGAGGATATCGTGCGCGTGCATCCGGGGCAAAAAGTCGTGCTGCGCACGGATGCCCTGCCCGGAACCGTGCTGGACGGGGAGGTGGCCCAGATCACGCCCAAGGGCGACCCGGTGGCGCGCAGCTACCGCGTGCGCATACGGCTGGCTGACCCGTCCGCGCTGCGCGTGGGCATGACCATCGATGCCAACCTGATCGTCTCCGAGACCCCGCAGGCGCTGCTGGTGCCCAGCGCCGCGGTACAGGCGGGCAGTGTCTGGGTGGTGCGTGAGGGCCGTGCCCACCGCCAGGTGGTACGCACGGGTGTGGTCGGTGCGGAGCGCACGCAGATCCTCGAAGGAATTGACGACAACGTGCATCTGCTCGCCGCGCCACTGGAGGCCGTGACCGAGAACCGGCGCGTCCAGGAGACTCTGCAGGCGCCTGTCGCGCCGGAGCCGAGCGCTCCGGCGATACCGAGGGCTACACCCGTGGCGGCACCGGTGGCAGCACCGACGGCAGCACCCACGGCGGCACCCACGGCGGCGCGCGCGGGTGGTCCCACGGCGGCCGGTGGCGGCTTCGTGCACTGAGGCCGGCGACCCGTACTGCAAGCCCACGCGCCCATGCGCATTTCCCTGTCCATCGCCCTGACACACCTCACCAGCCGGGTGCGCCCCACGCTCGTGTCCCTGGGGGGCGTGGTACTGGGCGTGGCTTTTTTCCTGGCGGTGTCCTCGCTCATGCGCGGCTCCGAGAAGGATTTTCTCAGGCGCCTGATCGACAACAATCCGCATATCACCGTGTATGACGAGTTCCGCAATCCGGCGGTGCAGCCCGCGCAGCTGCGCTGGCCGCAGGGGGCGGTGGCCGTGCTGCACGTCAAGCCGCATGCCGAACCACGCGGCATACGCGGCTACCGCCAGAAACTGGACTACATCGAGTCGCTGCCCGGCGTGCGCGTCGCGCCGGTGCTGACCGATTCCGCGGTGCTGCTGTTTGCCGGGCACCAGCAGGGCGTGAGCCTCTCGGGCATCGTGCCGGCAAAGATGAAGACCGTGACCACGCTGCAGGAAAAAATGGTGGAGGGTTCGCTCGACGCGCTCAGCGCGGACCCCAATGGCGTGGTGCTGGGTACCGGGCTGGCGCAGAAGTTCAACCTGCGCCTGGGCAGCACCATCAGCGTCGTGACTGCCAGCGGCACCAGCCACGCCCTGCGGGTGGTCGGGCTGTTCCGCACGGGTAATGCCGCCTATGACGAGGGCCAGGTCTTCGTGCTGCTCAAGCGCGCGCAGGCGCTGCTGGAGCGCCCCAACCGCATCAACCGCTTCGTCATCCAGCTCGAGGAAGCCACGGCGGCGCGCAGCGTGGCCGCGCAGATCGAGGCGGCAGGCGGCTACAAGGCGGTTTCCTGGGTGGAAGCGTCCGAGGACATCCTGAGCCTGCTGCTGGTGCGCAACATCATCATGTACAGCGTTGTGTCGGCCATCCTGGTGGTGGCCTCCTTTGGCATCTACAACGTGCTCTCGACCATCGTGATGGAAAAAACGCGCGACATCGCGATCCTCAAGTCCATGGGCTTTCACGCCCGCGACGTACGCAGCATCTTCCTGCTCGAAGGCCTGATCATCGGGATCGTGGGCAGTGTCGTGGGCCTGGCTGCGGGCGCCTGCCTCATGGCGGCGCTGGGCCAGGTGGCCCTGCGCCCACCCGGCGTCACCGAGGTCGTGCACCTGCCCATCTGGTGGGGACCGGAGCAGTTCCTGCTGGCCGCGGCCTTTGCCCTGCTGTCCTGCCTCATGGCCGCCTACCTGCCGGCGCGGCGGGCCAGTCGCGTGCATCCCGTGGATATCCTGCGGGGTGCCGCATGAGTGCGGTACTGCAGGCGCAAAACCTCAGCCGGCGGCTGGGTGGAGACGTGCCGGTAACGCTGGTGGCCGATGTGAGCCTGGATATCGAGGCCGGGGAATTCGTCTGCATCATGGGTCCTTCGGGCTCGGGCAAATCCTCCTTGCTGTACCTGCTGGGTCTGCTCGATGTTCCCGACGAGGGGCGCATCCTGCTCGCGGGCCAGGACACCTCCGGTTATGGCGAGGACGAACTGGCCGACTGCCGGCTGCAGCGCCTGGGCTACGTGTTCCAGTTCCATTTCCTGCTGGCCGAGTTCACGGTGCGGGAGAACGTGATGCTGCCCATGCGGCGCCTGGGGCGGCTCGATGCCGCGCAGTGCCTGGCGCGCGCCCACGAACTGCTCGAGCGCCTGGGCGTGGCGGACCAGGCAGCGAAGTATCCGCACCAGCTCTCGGGAGGGCAGCGCCAGCGGGTTGCGGTGGCACGGGCGCTCGCCAATGATCCTTTGGTCCTGTTGGCCGACGAGCCCACGGGCAACCTGGATTCGGCCTCCAGCGCCAACGTGCGCCAGATCCTGCGGGACCTGACGCGCGAGATGGGAAAAAGCGTGGTGGCGGTAACGCACGACAGCGGCTTTGCCGCGGCAGCCGACCGGTGCGTGCGGATCGTAGACGGGCGCCTGGCGGACGGCATCCGGGCTTAGCGCCCGCTTCCCCGTATCCGGCCCCGCCGCGGCCGTGCGGGCCACAGCGCCTCGTCGTTCAGGCGTGGACCGCCGCCATTTCGCCGGCGCTCATCTTGAAGACCGAGACCGCGGCGGAGAGTTTTTCGGCATGCTGGCTCAGCGATTGGGCGGCGGCGGCCGATTGCTCCGCCAGCGCCGCGTTCTGCTGGGTCATGGAATCGAGTTGCTCCACGGCGTCGTTTACCGCTACCGCGTCCGTGCTCTGTACGTGTGTTGCTTCGGTGATCTCGCCGATCAGGTCAGTTACCTTGCGCACCTGGGCCACGATCTCGGTCATGGTTTCGCCGGCATTGTTCACGAGCTGGCTGCCGGACTCGACCTTCTCCACCGAGTGCGAAATGAGGTCCTTGATTTCGCGGGCGGCATGCGCGCTGCGCTGGGCCAGGCTGCGTACTTCGCCGGCAACGACCGCAAAGCCCCGCCCTTGATCACCCGCGCGCGCGGCTTCCACCGCGGCATTGAGGGCCAGGATGTTGGTCTGGAAGGCAATGCCATCGATCACCCCGATGATCTCGGCGATCTTCTTGCTGGAGGCCTGGATTTCGCTCATCTGCTGCACGACTTCGCCCACCACTTCGCCGCCGCGCGCGGCCACGGCGGAGGCGCTGCCGACCAGGTTTTCGGCCTGTTTGGCATGGCCGGCGCTGCGTTCGATGGCGCCCGCCATCTTGGCCATGGAGGTGGAGGTGGCGTCAAGTTTGACGGCCTGCTGTTCCGTACGGTGGCTCAGGTCGTCATTGCCCTGGGCGATCTCGCGGGTGGCGCTCGTCATGGATTCAACGCCGGAGCGCACCTGTCCCACGACCTCGCGCAGTGAGGTTTTCATGGCTTCGAGGTTATCGAGCAGTTCGGCCATCTCATCGGTGTGGGCACTCACGGGGGTGCCCGAGAGTTCGCCGCGTGCAACGCTGTTGGCCACGCTGGAGCACTGCCGGATATCGGCGGAGATCTTGCGCATGGCCAGCAGGGTAAGGAACACCGCGGCGGCGCTCGAGGCCAGCGTAACGACGATATCGATCAGGCCCATCGAGGCGCGCTTGGCGCCGATCGAGGCAAAGGACTCCTGCACCGCCTTGCTGCCGCTGGCGACGATGCGATCGAGGCGTTCGGTGTTGTGATGGAAAATCTCGTCCGCTGACTGCATTGCCGCTATGCCGGTATTGGCGTCGGCGCTGGCCATGTCCACCGCCTGGTCCACGGATTTGGCGTACTTGCCCAGATCACTCAGTACGGCGGACAACGCGGTGCTGGCTTCGTTGTCTTTGGCAAGGTCCGCAGCGAGCGACTGCAACTCCTTTTCCTGCGTGGCAATCTGCGCGGCGATGCTTGCGCGCGCCTGTTTCACCTGGTCGTTGCTCAGGCTGCCTGCAATGGTCACTTCCCGGTAGGAAAACGCCTGCAGTTCGGCCAGCGCTCCCTTGATCTGCAGCGCCCGCGTGAAGGCGGAGAGTTCGTGCTCGTTGGTGTCCTGCAGCATGCGGCCGATCTGGTTCATGGCAGCCATGCCGGTGAAACCCACGGCTATCGTGGCAGCCAGGCAGATGCCAGCCGGTATAAGTATGCGCGCCTTGAGCTTCATGCTGCCTTCCAGAACTCGGTTCCTGCTTCCTGTCGGTGCTGCGACGGCCAGAGGTCTGGCCGCGCAGCCTGCCTGTCGCGCGGACTCTTGCCCGCGCCGTGCTTACTGCTTGTAGACGCCGCCGCAGATGATGACTTTGTCGCTGCGTTCGCAATAGCTCTGCTTGGGTTCGATCTTCTTCGTGAGCGGGTCCGTCATCTTGTAGTCCTGCCAGAAGGATTCCTGCTTCTGCGCCATGTCAACGCGCTCCTTGACCCAGGCCTTGCCATCCACGTCCTTGAGCTCAATGAGGTTCTTGCCGACCATCTTGTCGTTGTTGCCGTGCGCCAGCACGGTGCCGTCCATGCCATAGGCAACCAGGTACAGGTCGCGGTCGTGGAAGCTGCCGGGCTTTTCCATGATGGCGGCGTAGGTCTTGGCGTCGCCGTTGGCCTTGAAGAAGGCCGTGGCCTTCTTGACCATGGCGGTGGCCTCTTCCTTGCTTGCGTGTTCCGCCGCCGCATGCGTTGCGGTGCTCAGCACCAGGGTGAATACGGATGCAATGCCGGTAACCAGAACCTGTCGTAGGGCCATCTTGACCTCGTTATGTTGAAAGTACAGCGCGCTCCTGCGCGGGTTTGTCAGACGTGCACGGGTGCCATTGACGGCAACCCGCAGGGATACTGCTACGGTTTGCCCACCAGCGCATCGCGGGTTTTTGCTGGGCACCCTGCCCAACAAGGCGCTACGCACCGCCTTTTGCGTTGCAGCAGACCGTCCGGTCGTCCCCGCTCTTGCATGGCGGATCCATCCATGGGGAAACGGTAAACCGCGCGCAGCCGGGACGATCCGCGGAATAGGTCAGGGAATCCTGCTAATCCCCAGAGATTTTGGGGTGATGCGCTCGCAGGCATGGGGTCCAGGCTAATCGAGCTGGCGCATGGCCAGCAGAGCCTGGTTGCGCAGGGTCTTGAGCAGGCCCAGTTCCTCGGCACTGAATCGCAGGATGGCGGGCGTATCGCTATCCGCGTAGATCAGGCCCAAGGTGCGTTTCTTGCTGACGATGGGCAGCAGCATCAGTCCGCGCGCACCGATGGCCGTGCGGTACCAGTCGGGCACATGCTGCCGGACTTTCTCGGATTCGAGGTCGTCGATGCACAGGTCGGCACCCATGACTACGGCTGCGTAAAACAGATCCCGCTTGCCGCTGAGCGGTGCGCTGACGCCCGCCTGCACGATGCGGTCCGAATCGTGGCCGAAGCCGAAACGGCAGCGCAGCGCCTGCTGGCGCCCGTCCAGCACGAACAGCAGCACGCGCTGAAAGCCAATGGCGCGGTACATGGTTTCCAGGATGATGCGCAGCACATCGTTGAGGGAATGGTCGCCTACCAGCGAATTCGTGATGTCCTGCACCCCGGCCGCCAGCGCCGTGTGCCGCTCGCCCGGCGGGGCGGGGGCACGGCCGGCAGCGCCCG
>Ga0209067_10002555_pt1 | contig 10723 bp, 7 predicted proteins | sample ColStrG_CSR_2013_FD_187199 | JGI IMG/M metagenome (GOLD analysis project Ga0209067, IMG submission 187199) | Freshwater sediment microbial communities in response to fracking from Pennsylvania, USA - Cold Stream Run_MetaG_CSR_2013 (SPAdes)... | ecosystem: Environmental > Aquatic > Freshwater >... | reverse complement strand
GACCGAGAGCGCGCTGCAGACCGGCAGAATGGCCGTGTCGGCATTGCACGAACTGCGGCGGCTGGGCGTCGCCGTGGCACTCGACGACTTCGGTGCGGGCTACTCTTCCCTGAAGTCGATCGGGGAGCTGCCGCTGAGCCGGGTCAAGCTGGATCGCAGCCTGATGAACGACATCGAATCGAATGCCAGTGCGGCGGCGGTCGCGCAGTCCTTCGTGCAGCTGTGCCAGGGCCTGGGGCTGACGGTGACGGCGGAGGGCATCGAACGACCCGGGCAGCTGGATTTTCTCGCCAATTGCGGCGATGTGGAGGTCCAAGGCTACCTGATCGGCCGGCCGGCTCCCCTGGCGGAGATTGTCCGCTTCATCCCCGAGATGCCCGCGCGCGTGGCGGCGGTGTGGCCGAAGGCCTCCGCCTGGTGGCGGGAGTCCGCCGCGATGCGCGATGCCGCGCCCGTGACCTTCCTGCGACCCCGCAGCGGCTGATCAGTCCCGCCTTCAGCCTGACTGGAGTACGGCGCGAGCCCGGTCACCGCCCGCAGGCGCGGCATCAACCCTGGTTGGCCTCGCGCCGGGCGGCTGTTCGCAGCCGCCCGGCATGTGCTGTGAAGGGGATCCATCACGACGTCCTTACCGGACCTGGGTCTGCACCCCGGCATTCAGCGCGTACAGCGCAGGCCGGGAATCGCTGGGCGGGGTCAGCGATGCGACCGAGTTGAGGATCTCCTTCAGGTCTGCCCGCTGCTCGGGATTCAGGTGCGGCGTGGCATCATTCAGCAGCTGACTGAGCTCCGTGGGCTTCCACACGTACTTGGCGAGCACCGCGTTCTTCACCACGGCCTGGAAGTAGGCGAGCCGGGCGGAGAAACCGGCGTCGGTATCCGCCCCGGCCGTGTCGCTGCCCGGCGGCTGGGCAATGATCGCAGCATTGCTCTGCCACAGGTCCTGGTTTGCCGACCAGGTGGCACCGCGCCGCACTTCGAGCTTGCCGTCCCGATCCGCCAGTTCCACGGTGAGAATCGGCACACACCCGTGACACAGCCGCGAATACTGCGACGCTTCAGTGCCCCAGTAATCGACGAACCGGCGTCCGTGATAGGAGCCCGGCGCATCGCCCCGGTCGACCAGCTGACCGACCACGCGGATGCGGCCGTCCTCGATTTCATAAACGGCTTCCCGGCTGCTGTCAGCTCGATCGCCGGTCCCGCGGTTGATGTGCACGAAGAGGTAGGGCGAGCGCCACACGGTGCCGGCCCGCGCGGACCTGACGGCATCGTCCAGCGTGTTGGCGTCGATCGCCGTAGTGACCCACTGGTCCCCCTGCGCCGAATGCGCGGTGATGGTGAAGATGTACTGCCTGGAAGTGAACGGACCGGCCGGCTCCTGGTGCAGCAGCCGGGCGTCGACGCGAATCGGCACCGTGCGCAGCGTCCAGACGCTTGCGGCCGTGGTTCCGGTGCCGGTCCCGCCAGGGACGGCAGGGGCCGGCGTAACCGTGGCGGGGGTCCCGGCGGCCGCCTGGACGGTGTGGACCAGGATCCCGGCGGCGGCCAGCAGGGCGACGGCCGACCTCCGGCACATGAACGGGGCGAGCGGCGAGGTTGAGCATGCGGTTTCCATAAACTGTCTCCTTGGGGTTACGGGGTCGGCGGTCGGCCCGTCGGCCTGGAGGAAAGCATTGCAGGGGTCCGGTCAGCAGGGTCTGACCGGCGGGCGGGCAGGTGTTAACCCCGGGTGTCCGCAGTGAGGGTTTGGCCGCGGAATGTTAATGAATGCTGACCGCACGGAGCGCCCGGCGGACGACGGATCCGCGACAATAGGGCCATGACCAAGATCGCCATCATCGAGGATGACCCGCCCACCAGCAGTACCTTTGCCACCTGGCTGAAGGAGTATGACGTGTCCTTCGAGGTCGAACCCCTGAGCTCGCGCGCGGCAGCGGAGGCGGCGATCGCGCAGCGCAGTTTCGATCTGGTGATTCTCGATATCCGGCTCGGGACGGATTCCAACGCCGGCGTGGGCCTGATCCACGACCTGAGCAAGCGGCAGAATTGCCCCGTGATCGTTGTTTCGGGCATGCCCGCGGACATCTACCGCGGCATCATGTACCAGCTGGAGGCGTGGGATTACCTGACCAAGCCGGTCGATCAGGCTGCACTGATCGCGGTGGTGCGCAACGCGCTGAAGCAGAAGCCGGCCGGACCGTCGCCCGGGCAGCCGGCCGATGGAGAACTGCCGCCTGGCCTGGACCTGAATCCACTGGAAAGGAAGCACCCCCTCTGGCACGGCCGGCGACTGATACTGCCGCTGACGGCCCAGCGCATCCTCTACCAGATTGCGCGCAGCCGAGGCCGCCCCGCGACCTTCGCAGACCTGGTCAAGGTCATGCCCTATGCCGGTACGCAGGGCGCGGTAAAGACCCACATCAGCACCATTCGCACCGCCTTCAAGGCGGTTGACCCCGCCTTCAACAGGATCGTCAACGTGCCACTGGTCGGGTACCTTTGGCAGGACTAGAGCCAGCCGGGCATTCGCCGACACCCCTGCGCCCGCGCGGCTGGCGGCGGCTTCACCTGACCTTTCACCTGCTGTTCATCGGCGCCATCGTCGGGCTGATCGGGCTGGCCGTCTGGACCGACGTGCGGGGCTACGAACAGGCGCGCGTCGCGATCGCTGCCCAGGTGCGCTACAGCAGCGAGCTGTTTCTCAAGGAGCTGGAATCGCCCGACGGGCGCGTGGTACTGGCCAACCTCGACTTTCGTTCCGAGGCGCACGACCTGCGGCCGACCCTGAGTTCGGGGCGGACCCGCGTGATGCGTGCCGCGATGCCCGATGACTACATCATTGGCCGTGCCTGCTACCTGGTGTTCCAGCTGCCGGCGCAGGAAGCGCTGACCGCCTGCGCGGCCGTCGACCGCAGCACCTCTGCCGTCAGTCGCCCCGGTCGCTATCTGTATGTCATCGTGCGGCTGATCAGCGATCGGATCGCGCCGCATCTGAAGGCCGGCGCACCGCTTGGCGCCGGCGATCATTTTCGACTCGAAGTGCTGCGCAGCGACGGGCGCCGCCAGCGCTGGGTGCTGGTGCTCGACACCTTTTCCAGTCAGGCACTGCTCGATGCACAGGGCTATGCCCGGGACGAGCGCGTCGATCCGGAATCCTATCAGGTTACGGCCTATGCCGCCGACGGCAACTGGGCCGTGTCGCCCGATGCCTCCCGGCATCCGGATCACCATGTGCGGGGCTCGTTCGTCAGCAGCCTGGCACCGGCTCGCGACCGCATGCTGTCCGTGGCCGTGGACATGACGGGTCTGACCTCACCGGCCGAGCCCTGGCCCGTTCCGAGCAGCAGCGCGCTGGTGCGCATCGCGCACCTCTACGGCAATCCGGTGGGCACGGCCAGCGTGCTGCGTGGCGCGACCTACGAGCAGCAGGGCGCGCAGCTGCATGACCTGGTGGGCACGCCGCTGGTTTCCGCCCGCTCGCTGTACGGCTCGCCGGGCTTCGGCGAGACGCTGGCGCTGTACGAGCGCCCGCTCCAGGATCCGGTCTGGAGCGATCGTTTCGAGCGCGATCCCAAACTGGGTTCCGACAACGTGCGCTGGCCGCTGTGGCGGCAGCGGTGGCTGGACGACGCACCCATCAGCGTCAGCAGCGGGCTGGACCCGACCGGCAGCTACGAGGTGCGCTCGAGCATACCGGCGGGAGTCGCCGTTGCCACGTGGAATCGCTTCGCACCGAAGCTAGCCTTGAGCTTCCTTGCCGTGCTGGCCGTCGTGATTGCCCTCTACGCCGTCACCATGCGCGCGGTGTTGAGCCGACTGATGCACCTGGCCGCCGCCGCTGCCCGCAGCACGCACGACTCCGGTGGCCGGGCAGCGCTGCCCTACGAGGCCGCAGGCGACGAGCTGGGGCTGCTGTCACGCACGCTCAGCGGCCTGATCGCGAAGGTCCGCGACGACGCCGCGCGCCAGGAAAGAGAGACACAGGAACGGGTGCGCCGCGAATACCAGACGCTGCGCGTGATCGGTCATCACATCCGCAGCCCCATCCAGGCACTGCTGGCGCTGAATCCGCCGCAGTCGAGAAGCTGGCCGTACATCGACCGCATCAACAAGGCGGTGCAGGCGGTATTCGGCGGCGATGCGCTGCGCGACGCATTCAGCCGCATGTACGGGGAGGCGGTGCGCGTCGACCTGGCCGAATTCCTGGCGCAGCTGGCGGCCAATGCGGCGCAGATCGGCGTGCACGACGTGAACTTCAGGGCCGGCGGCGGACCGGTGCCCGTGGACGTCGATGACGGCGCCCTGAGCGATACCATCGTGCAGATCCTCAACAATGCCAGCCGTTACCGTCAGCCGGGTACGGTGATTACCGTGACGCTCCACTCCGCGGGTGGCAAGGCGGTCATCACCATCGCCAACCGCGGACCGACGATACCGGAATCGGAACTCGAGAATATCTTCGAGTTCGGCGTTTCCCTGCGACCTGCGTCGGCCGAGAACCAGGGTCAGGGCCTGTATGTCGCGCGCGAACTCGTGGCCAGGATGAACGGCACGATCACCGCCCGCAATCTTGGCGATGGCGTTGCCATCGACATCACCCTCCCGGTGGCCCGGGACGGAGGTGCGCCGCAGTAGGGAGCAGAACCCGGCGCGCGGGGCGCGCCCCTCTCAGCGCGCCGGCGCGGTTGCCGCGAGATCGTCCGTCCCTGCGCCCGGAACGGCGCCCGGAACGGCGCCCGGGCCGGCCCCCATGCCGACGAGACCCTGGACCACCTTGGCGGCGGCGGCCGCACTGTTGTCCATGAAGATCACCTTGCCCTGGGCGTGCTCGGCCACGTACTTCAGGGCATCGGTGTACTCCAGGAACAGCAGGAACTCCGCGCCCACGCCCGCGGCCTTCAGGCTCTCGGCCGCCTCCTTCATGCCGACCGCGATGTTCTGGCGGAACAGGGCCAGGCCCTCGCCGCGCAGCGCGGAGGCCTTCTTCTCAGCCTCGGCGCCAATGGTCTTGTAGGCCGCCTCGGCCTCCGCATCCTTGGTGCGCTTGACGAGCAGTGCCGCACCCTCGTTCGAGGCCGCCGCGAGCAGATTCTTGGAGGACACCACCCGCGCCATCGAATCGATGATTTCCTTGTCGAAGGTCATGTCCGTGATCTGGATGTCGCGCACGACATAGCCCCAGGCCAGCACCACCTCATCCAGGTTCTTCTTCGTGTGATCGACGATCTCGGCGCGCATTCCGAGTATGTCGGACTGCTTGGTGGTCGCCACGAACTGGCGGATCGATCCGTCGATCGTGCGCTGCAGGGCGAGCTGGAACTCCTGCACGGTCGCAAAGCTGAATACGGCCTTCTTGATCGCCTCCTCATCCGCGGCGGCGACCGCGTACAGCACCATCGTTGCGAACTTCACATTCGCCTGGTCCTGCGTGATCGCCTGGAATTCCAGCTGCAGCGCGCGATTCTGCAGTGAGAGCCGGTAGGCGACGGCCTCCCAGGGCAGCTTGAAATTCAGTCCCTCGCGCATGATGCGGTGGTATTTGCCGAATACCGTCACGATGGCGACGGTGGCCTGCGGGACGGTGCGGGCCAGGAAGAAGGCCGCGATCGCAAGCAGGAAGACCAGGACGACGAATGAACCGGGCAGGAAATCCAGCATGATGTGCCTCGCGTTGAGCATTGGGAGCAAAACCGGCGCGAGTATACGCCGATCGCTTCGATCGACCGCAGCGGCGCGACCGGTCCGGCCCGCGCGCGCCGGGTTTTAGTGTCCCGCGGGGCTGCGTCGCGGAACGGTTTGCTGCCTGAGCTTCTGCAGGGCGCGTCGCTGGCTGTTGACCGTCTGGTCGCGCAATTGCGCGGCCGCCGAGCCGGCGGGCTTCGCTGCCACGAGCTTTCCGGCTGACGCGGCGATACAGGTGGTCCTGGTCTGCGGGGTGAGCAGGCCGGCGCACGGCAATCGCGGCGGCGCGATGAGCGGAGCGGCGCGAGCCGGATCCGGGCACAGGGCGTTCCACAGTGCGAGGAGCAGCGGGGCGACGGTCGATGCGAAGCGCTGGGGCGGGCTCATGAGCGCAAGGCCAATCCTCGGAGCGGGGGCGGTGCCGCGGGGCGCCGCGCGAGGCGGTAGCATACCTTCGAGGTGAAAATTATTCCTTAACTCCTTGATAAGGCATAATTATGAAAGCAAGCAAAAGGCCGGGTCCGCCACACGGACCGGGCCGTGTGTTGCGCTGCGAATAAATCGCCGTAGTGACGCGGGCGCCCTTATAGAATGTCGGCGGTTCGGCACGGGAGTGGCCTCGTGATGCGTTTTCTGAGCCGGCGTTGGCTAATGAGGTGGGCGATCCTGGTCGTGCTCATCGGCCTGTATGCGCTGGGCGGATTCGTATTCGCCCCCAGGTTCCTGCGCAGCGAATTGATCGATCAGATCGACAGGAATCTCGGCGTCCGCGCCTCCGTCGGGCAGGTGCGCTTCAATCCGTTCCTGTTTCAGGTCGAGATCAGGGACTTCACGCTGCCCGATCCCGCGGGCGGGAAAATCGCCGGCTTCCAGCGTCTGTTCGTGGATTTCGAGCTTTCCTCGATCTGGCATCGCGCGTATGTGTTCAAGGATATCGAACTCAACGCGCCCGTCCTGCACCCGGCGGTCTCTGCGGCGGGGACGCTGAACCTGCTGGCACTCAAGCCGCGCGTGCCGCCGCCTGCCGCGCCGCCGAAGCCGCCGGGTGCCGAGACGCCCTTGCCGCGCATCGACATCGGCCGGTTTCGAATCACCGCTGGCGATGTGACCTATGAGGACTTGAGCCGGCGGACTCCATTCTCGGCCAAACTCGAACCGATCAATATCGAACTGCAGGATTTCACGACCGGAGTCGATGGCGGCCGCTTTACCTTCGCCGCCTCCTCGACGTTGGGCGAGCGGCTCCAGTGGCGCGGACACATCGTCCTGCAGCCCCTGGCGTCCGACGGGGATTTCCAGGTGGACAATCTGCAGGCGCGCACCGTCTGGAGTTATCTGAAGGACCGTCTGGCCTTCGTGGTTTCCTCCGGCAGCATCGGACTGCACGGGCACTACGATTTTGCATTGAAGGAGCAGCCGCAGCTCCAGGTAGCGCTCGATACCGTGACGCTCAGCAATTTCGGCGTACGCCCGGACGCGGCCAGCGCGGATTGGATCACGCTGCCGCAGCTGCGCGTGGCCGGAACGGCCTTCGATCTGCAGCGCCGCCAGGTGGCCATCGACCGCATCGAGCTGACGGCGCCGCGGGTCGGCGTCTGGATGGAGCCGGGAGGCCGGATCAACCTGCTGCGCCTCGCCGGCGCGCCATCCCCGGCGGCCGCCGCGGTCCCCGCACCGTTGCCGGCTGGACAATCCGCACAATCCGCGGTGCCGCCCTGGCAGCTGAGCCTGCACGAGTTGCAGCTCAGCGGCGCGACGCTCGCGGCGGAGGACCGCAGTGCCAGCCCGACCGCGGCGCTGACGCTGGCGCCCCTGAACCTCACGGTGACCGGGGCAAGCCTCGACCTGGGCAAGCCGGTGACGCTCGCCTTCGATACCGGCTTGAACGGCAGCGGCCGGCTGGGCATCGCGGGTACGGTCACGCCCGCACCGCTGGCGGCCGATCTGAAGATCGACGCAAGCGCCCTGGCGCTGACATCCATTCAGCCCTACCTGAAGCGCGCGACCTCGGTAACCCTGCTCGATGGCACGCTGAGCTCGGCACTGCAGCTGCGCATGCATCCGGGAAGAAATCGCCAGGCGTCCGTGACCGCCTCGGGCAGCGTGACCGTGGATCACCTGCATACCATCGATAATGAGCTCCGCAAGGAACTGGTGAGCTGGGAACGGCTGAATATCTCCGGCATCCAGTTCCAGCAGAATCCGGACCGCATCGTGATCGACGCAATCAACGTCGTGAAGCCCTTCGCGCGCGTGATCATTGGACCGGATCGTACGGTGAATGTGGCGGAAGCCCTGCACCCGCCGGGCTGGCATGCCGCACCCTTGACCGGTGCACCGCCGCCGACGGCCTCCAAGGTGGTGAGGGTGCCGGCGCCACCGGCGCAGGGTCCGGCAGGCGGCAAGCCGGCCGCCGCGGCCCCGGTAACGCCGATGCAGATCCGCAAGATCACGATCCGCGCGGGCCAGGCGCAGTTTGCCGACCTGTCGATCACGCCGAACTTCGCCACCGGCATCGTGGCACTGAACGGCACGGTCGCCGGCCTGTCCTCCAACCCGCAGTCGCGCGCCCGGATCGATCTGAAGGGCCAGGTGGATCAGTATTCCCCGGTCTCGATTACCGGCGAAGCCAACGTTCTGAGCGCCCGGAAGTATCTGGATCTCGCGATGAGCTTCCGGAACATGGAACTCACCACCTTCAATCCCTATTCGGGCAAGTTCGCAGGCTATAACATCACCAAGGGCAAATTGACCACCGAACTGCAGTACAAGATCGACGACCGCAAGCTCGACGCCCGCCATCACATTGTCATCGATCAGCTCGAATTCGGGGACAAGACCGCCAGCAAGGATGCGGTTTCTCTGCCCATCAAGCTTGCAGTGGCCCTGCTCAAGGACCGTAATGGCGTGATCGACCTGGATGTTCCGGTGAGCGGGTCCCTGGACGATCCGCAATTTCGGCTCGGGCCGATCATCTGGAAGGTGGTCCTCAACCTGCTGGTCAAGATCGTGACCTCACCTTTCGCGCTGCTGGGGGACCTGTTCGGCGGTGGCCCCGATCTGCAATTCGTCGATTTCGCACCGGGCAGTGCCGTGCTGGATGCAGCCGGCCAGCAGAAGGTGACCGCTGTGGGCAAGGCTCTGGCGGAAAGACCCCAGCTGAAGGTCGAGGTACCGATCGCCGCGACGCCGGCGGCCGACCGTCCCGCGCTGATCGAAAAGGCCTTCAATGACGAGCTGCTCGCCGCAGCGAGCCTGCATGCGGCCAAGGGTGCGGCGGTCCCGGCGCTCGACTCCCTGGACGTACCGGCCAGGATCGGACTGATGACGCAGGTATACAGGAAGGTGTTCGGCAAGCCCCCGGAATTCCCGAAGGCGCCCGCCGCGGCGCAGGGGGCACCGGCAGCCGATCCCAATGCGGCGAAGCTGGAGCTGCTGAGCAGCGCCCTGCACGAGCGCATCACGGTGAGCGACGAGGCCCTGAAGGCGCTGGCTCAATCCCGGGCGCAGCTCGTGCAGCAGGGACTGCTGGCAGGCGGCCAGGTCGACCCGGCACGCGTATTCCTGGTCGTCAATGACAAGGTCACGATCCACGACAAGTCGGTCCGGCTCGAACTGTCGCTGCAATAGCGGCGCGCCGCCCCTCGAGGTTGGCATCAATTTCGCATCTATTCTGTCCGTGACGTTTCACAGGTACGGAAAATGCCCGCCTTGATGGTTCTGAACGCGGATGCGTGACGCGGTCGACACATGCGTGCCGCGACCGATGCGCCGTGCAGCGCCCGGCGGCAGAAACCGGCCGGCAAGGGCTTGCCGTGCGGCAATCGGCAACCCCGAATTCCGGGCGCAGCGGGCTCAACTTGCTCATCTCAAGGAGATTCCATGACCATCTCATCGTTGCATCACTCAATTCTGATGCCCAATCAGCTGGCGGCGTTGATGCAGCCGAATTCGGCGGCATCAATCTCTGCGCCCAGCAGCTCATCGCCGGGCACGCCGATCGCGAGCGCAGCCGGCGGCCTGTTCAGCACGCTGTTCTCGAGCCTCGCACAGCAGGTGCTGCCCTTGAGCACCGCTGCGGCCGGCACCGCTGCGGCCGGCACCGGCGCTACGGGGACCGGCGCAACGGCCGGTGCGACGCCGGGCACGGCACAGGTCTCTCAGGACCTGCAGGCCTTCATGCAGTCGTTGCTGCAGGCCTTGGCTGCGCCCACCTCGATTGCGGCGAGCGGCGCGACTGCGCCGGCGGCCATCACCGGAGCGGCATCCGGCAGCACCGCGGGCGGCACCGGGGTCGTGGCCGGAAGCCCGGCGCCCGTCCACGGTCACGGCCACGGCCACGGTCATGGCGGGATGCGCAGCAAGCTCGAGTCGCTGATCAATGAGCTCGACGGCAGCAGTTCGCCGACGGCAACCACTGCAACGAGCGCTGCCGCCAGCGGCATGTCGGCCACGAACGCGTCCCCGGCGGCCGGCGCGCAGCTCAAGGGCATGCTGCAGGGCATGCTGAGCAGTCTGCAGCAGCAGGGCTCGTGGGTCTCGCCCGTCGGTCAGGTCATCAACGCCGTCGCCTGACGCGCGCTGCAATCCGTCGGGCAACTCAATGAGTGGAGCTGCACAGTGCTGATCGGCGCCAAGGTCTGTCTCGGTCCGCTGTTTCAGGCCGACGCGCCGGTGATCTTCAACTGGCGCAATACCCTGGAACTCATGCATCGGGATGGACTCTACCGGCCCGTCAGCCAGGCCAGCTTCGAGGAATGGTTTGGCGGCATCGGCAAGGATCCCGGTCGCGTCGTGTTCTCGATCCGCCGCCAGGGCGACCTGAAGTTCATCGGCTTCGTGCAGATCATCAATGTGCACCCGGTGTTCCGTTCGGCGGAAGTCGGCATCATGATCGGCGATGCGGAGAACCGGGGTCAGGGTTACGGGCAGGAGGCGCTGCAGCTGTGCGTGCAGTTCTGCTGGAACGAGCTGAACCTGCAGCGGGTCGCTCGGCCGGAACTGCTCGTGGAAATCGTACCTGCGCTCCGTGAGGCCC
>Ga0209067_10002554_pt1 | contig 10728 bp, 6 predicted proteins | sample ColStrG_CSR_2013_FD_187199 | JGI IMG/M metagenome (GOLD analysis project Ga0209067, IMG submission 187199) | Freshwater sediment microbial communities in response to fracking from Pennsylvania, USA - Cold Stream Run_MetaG_CSR_2013 (SPAdes)... | ecosystem: Environmental > Aquatic > Freshwater >... | reverse complement strand
CCCAAATTGTGCGCACGCATCACCAATAAAACTTAAGCGCTGCCTGCATTTGCCTCGGTGTCCATGCCGAACTAATGGTCCCAAACGATCCCTTAGGCGGTGGGTCGCCAAAAAACGTGTTCGGGCTGTAGTAGTTGGTATGGTTGAAGGCATTGAACATATCCAGGCGGAACTGGAACCGGAACCGCTCTTGAATCGGGAAGTACTTTTGAATACTTATGTCAAAGTTCCTGTAGCCGGGTGCACGCAAATCGGAGAAGTATCGCGGGGCATTCCCCAGATCAAATTGCGGGGCGTCCGCGAATGCCGCGGTATTAAACCATGCCAAGCGGTTTGGATGGGCGACGTGGAGGTCCCCGCTAACATTCACATGCTGGCCCACGCCGAAAATGTTAGCGTTAACTGACGGTGTAATGGTAAGAGGAAAGCCCTCTTTCAAGGTCAGCGTACCGGAGGTCTGCCAACCACCGACAATGGTGTTCACGACTCCGTTCATCCCGGAGCCGAACTTCCTGCCCTTGCCAACGGGCAACTCGTACACATAGCTCAGAACGAAGCTATGAGGAGTGTCGGTGGCATCGACCGACTTCTCCGCGGCCAGGTTGTAGACGTTGCGAATATTTTCCGAGAAGTTGGCGGACGCGGAAGCCCAGTTTTCGGGTCCTCCCACGTTGTCAATGAATCTCGAAAAAGTGTAGGACGCCAACAGGGTGAGCCCCTGCGACACCCGATGCGTGTAGTTCACGTCCAGGGCGTTGTAATGCGAACCACCCGCCGGGTCCTGGCTTTCGTTGATATCGCAGAATTCCGGGTAGGGCCTGAGTAACTGCCCCTGCGCAATTGTCTGCTGATCAAGGTTGCAGCCGCTCGCGGTGATGTGGCCGAAGAATGGGTTTTGAACCTTATTCAGCAACGCGCTGCCCATCGAGAAGTACTTGGGATCCAGCTGATTCAAATTGAGGCCGCTGGCATCGACGTGAACCCCGTGATTGCCCACGTAGGTGATATCCAGTACGTCGTTGGATGTCGGCGCATACTGGAATCCGTACATCCATTGCTGATCATAGTACGTCTTGCGGTTGCGTGAGACAGCGGTTACGCCGAAGCCCACGTTGGTCATGCCGTCCAGTGCATTTCCACTGACCGGTATGAGCCCGCCTGAAAACGCGGTGCTCAAGGTATTTGCGGGAGTTCGACCGTTATCATTCGAAGCTACGTAAGGCGTGTCAGAGCTAAATCCGGGCGCCGGACCAGTTCCGCGATAGCTGGGAGGATAGAAAATACCGTAGCCTCCCCGCATCACGAGCTTGGGCATCAGTTGATAGGCGAATCCGATTCTGGGAGCAAAGTTTTTGTAATTAGTATTGAACAGCCCGCGATTGCCGGAGCTGGCGAATTGCTGCTCGCCCAAGTAAGTTTGACCAACAGCGGAACTGATGGGATTGGTCGCCTTGTAGTCAAACCACGCCTGCCGGTTATAGCGGTCGGTTACCGGCCGTTGCACTTCCCAGCGGATGCCAAGATTCAGAGTCAGTTTTCGCGTGGCTTTCCAGTCATCCTGTAAATACACTCCGTGAAACCAGGTACGGCTCACCTGCGAAATGGAGATGCCGGTGTTTCCACCGGAAGGCAACCCCAGCATCATCGCAGCGAATGAATCACCAGTTCCTCCGGTCAGACTGGTGGGATCCGGCCCGCCAGTGTACTGAGTATCGAAACTGAATGGCGTGAAATGAAAGCGTCCGCCGTTTTCATCGGTTGCCACCGCCATGTATCCGAATGAGAGTTGGTGCGCTCCCCGCACTTTCACAAAGTCGACCGATCCGCTGGCAGCGGATCGAGGAAATGCACCCTGCCCGGCCCCTGCCACCGGCCCTTCCGGCAGATAGTTATTGCCGGCCACACTGATGATCGGGAATTGCGGCGAGTTTTTGTCGATGAAGCTCGGCAACCCGAGGGACGAGGCCTTGAAACCGTGGCTCTGCACGTCGTTGCCCTCCACCCATTTCATCCCGCCCAGATTGACGCTCATGGTGAAAGTGGGAGTGAAGACCTGGCTCAGGCCGATGCCGACGTTCCAGCGGTTATTGGGGTTTCTCTGTCCCGGACCAGCGGGGTCGCTCGCACCGAAAAAAGCAGCCTCTTCATCCTTGTATTCCTTCTTGTAGGAGTATCTTCCGTAGAGCCGGGTCTTGTCGCTGAAGTTGTGGTCAATGCGACCGCTGTACTCGTCCGAATAGTCCGCCTGGAGGCCCGAGGCGCTCCAGTTGTTCGTCAACCCGTTGCCGAGCGGAGCCGGATAATAATTGACCAGCTTCTGCCCGATAGGATTTATTCCATTCGTTGCATTATCCAGATTATTCCCTGCGATGGGATTGCGAATGTATACAGTGTCTCCCACCTTGACAGTGGTGCCTACGGCGCACGTCGCTGTAACTTTTTGGGTGGTGTAAGGATCGTAAAGCTGCCCCGCCAGAACCGACCGACACAACGCATCTGTCCCAACCTGTGCGCCTAGCAGTGCCGAGAAGTCCCCGGTGCGGAACGCCGGAGTGGGCACGGTACCTGAATACTGTCCGGCGTTGTGGTCTCTATGGCCCTCGAAGTTGAAGAAGAAGAACGTCTTGTTGGTTTGCTTGTAGACGCCCGGAATGTACACCGGGCCGCCGATGGCAACACCAAACTGATTGCGATGCGAATTGGGGCGTGGGTTGTGATTCAGATTGTTGAAGTAGTTATTCGCGTCGAGCGCGCCATTGCGCAAATAATCGTACACGTCCCCATGTATACGGCTGCCTCCAGACTTGGTCACGACGTTGATCACATTTCCGGTGCTCCAACCATATTGTGCGCTGAACGTATTCTGTTGGACTTTGAACTCCTGAACGTTGTCAGGAGATGGGACATAAATGACCCCGCCCCAACCCTCGCTCGCGTCCCACGCGCCGTCGAGAAGGAATGCCGTCGTTCCAAAGTAGCCGCCGCCAAAGTTAAAGAACGAGACATCCTGGTCGGCGGAGCCTTGCTGTCCACCCGACGAAATGGTCTGCCTTTGCGACAGATTGTTGACCGATGAGTTCAACTCGACAAAGTTGAACACGTTTCGGAGATTCAGCGGCAATTCTGTTACTTGCTTCGTCGAGATCTCGGCGCCGACATTGGCGTTGTCGGTCTGCAGAAGCGGTGCCACCGCTGTCACCTCGATTTGCTCGGTCGAACCGACGGTCAGCGTGACACTCTGGCTCGCGGACTGACCGACTTCAAGCGCGATTCCTTCCTGCTTGAAGGTCTTGAAACCCGTCACCTGTAAGGTCAGGGTATAGGCACCCGCGGGCAGTAGCGAGAACGAAAAGTTTCCTTCGGCATCCGTTTTAAAGGCGCGAGTGATGCCTTTCTCAGGGGAGCTTAGCGTGACATTGGCATTCGCAACGCGCGCCCCGGAGGAATCCGATACCGAACCAGAGAACGAGGCGGTGGAAGCTAGCGTTTGAGCCTGAACAAAGGGCACGGTCGTACCGATCGCGAACACCGAAACAGCCACGAACAGAAGAAGGGGAAGGCTTCGAGGTTTGGACATTGCGAAGGCTCCTTGCTTGCCGCCCCTGGAGCGTTCACGAGTCATGCAGCCACAAGGCTACTCAGGCGCTTCAGGGCGTCGGAATGTAACGATTATGCTGAGTTTCCCCGGTTGTCTAGGTTGCCTGCGGTAAATTGCCTACGTATCTCCGCGCAAATCTTGTATTGACAATGGGTTACGAATAGGGATAAAACTCTGGGAAATCGGTACCTTTAGCGGTAACATACCGTCAACTTCGCGTGGGTTCTTCTATGGCTACCCAACACAACTCGCTGCTCGATCCTGTTCGGCGTCCGGCTAGAGCCCAAATCGACGGATTGCTGGAAGACATTCTGGGGAGTGCTCCTTTTCGAACGAGCCGCCAGTGCCAGGACCTGTTTCGCTACATCGTCGAGCACAGCCTTACCGCCTCCGATGGTTCGCTGCGGGAACGTATCATCGGAATTGAAGTGTTCGGGCGGGCGCCGAACTATGACACTGCTGAGGATCCGGTGGTGCGGCTTCGCGCTGCCGACGTTAGAAAGAGACTGGCCCAGTACTATCAGGCGAAGAGTGAACCGGGTGAGTGGAAAATTGAGATTCCGACGGGGTCGTACAAAGCCCAGTTCCATCCCTCTGAGATTCCCCGATCCCGAGTTCCGGTCGCGGTGAGTTCAACGCAGCCGCAAACCGGAGTTCCTCCCTCGACTGAAGGCGCCAACCCGGTCCCGAGCGCCCGTTTTCGTAAGCGCAGCCGCCTGAAACTGGCTGCCGTTCTCGGCGCATGCCTTGCCATAGCGTTCGCGGGCGTAATGCTAATTCGGAATGCCCCCCCTCGGGTTGTGAGCTCGTTCGATCTGTTCTGGGGCCCAGTTCTGGCGAGCTCGCGACCAGTAGTCGTTTGCACAGGCAGTAATCGTGTTTATATCTTGTCGCGAGAGGCCCATAGCCGCTATCGAAAGAAGCACCCGAGTCCGGACGACGCGACTCCGAACCTGGAAACGCTCGTTCCGAGGGAAGACCTCAGGAAATTCACAGGAGAAGATTTCCTGCCGGTGAAAGACACTTATCTGACGATCGGCGACGCTTCCGCCACGGCACAAATCTCATCCCTGCTCACCTCGCGCCGTCATCCCTACGATTTGCGTTTCGGAAGCGATCTCTCGTTTGGCGACTTGCGCGAGGGGTCGGCGGTCTTGATTGGGGCGTTCAACAACAATTGGACCCTCAATATGACTGACAGTCTTCGGTTCGTCTTCGAGGCTGGTGACACAGCAGAGATGCATGTTCAAGACCGATTTGATCCGAAGCGCTCCTGGTGGCCGAAGTTCTCCGGCGCAAAGTTCAGCGAGGACTACGCCATCGTTTCCCGTGTGCTGGACTCGAAAACAGGGGCGGTTCTGGTGACAATCGCGGGACTGGATCATACCGGCACTCGGGCGGCGGGAGACTTCGTGACGGATCCACAACTGATTGCCGACCTGATCAAGCAGGCCCCAAAGGACTGGACCCGGAAGAACGTACAGATCGTGCTCCACACGAATGTGGTGAATAACATCCCGAGTTCGCCGACTGTGGTTGCGGCGTATTACTGGTAGGTAGAGAGATTCGTGAGGGAATTGCGGATGTCGTCCTAATCCAAGCTGACCATAATTTTTTTGAACCGTGACGGATTCTCACTCCAGGACCGCAAAGCGCCTGGTGCTTCGTCGAGACTGACGGTCAGGCTCACCGCCTGATCCACGGGAAATTTTCCTGCTTCAAGCAGTCCGATTACGGCGGCAAAATCCTCGGGGCTGGCGTTGCGCGATCCGAGGACGTCCAATTCCTTTTGCACGAATAGTCTGGTTTCATAGCTCACCGGCTCTTTGGCATAGCCGATGTATACGACCCTCCCCGTAAATGCGACCACTTCGACGGCGGCCCGAAAGGTTGACGGGGTACCGACCGCTTCGATGACAACATCTGGCCCCCGCCCATCTGTCATTTCCAGCAACCGATCATGGAGGCGATCCTGTGCGCTGTTGATCGTGTGCGTACCGCCTGCGCGCCGAGCGAGGGCGAGCTTTTCGTCGTCCACATCGATACAGATCGTGCGAGCGTCGCGAGAACTGGACCCGGCGATTGCACCCAGTCCAACTCCTCCACAGCCGAACACCGCGACCCTGTCACCCGCCGTCACTCCCCCCCGCGATACGGCGTGAAATCCCACCGTCAACGGTTCCACCAGGCACAATTCCTTTAGCGTGAGTCGCGCTGGATACAACTTCTCGCGTGGCACCGCGATGAATTGACTGAGAGCTCCATCTCTTTGCACGCCAAGTGTCTGATTGAACTGGCAAGCGTTTTGGCGCCCTCGCTGACATGAGGGGCACTGCCCACAACTTGTGTATGGAGACAACGCCACATCGGTGCCGCTGCGGAAGGCGCTGTCGACATCGTGAACCACAGTAGCTGACACCTCATGTCCCAAGATGCGGGGATAAGACACCAGTGGATTGAGTCCACGAAACGAATTCAAATCGCTCCCGCAGAACCCCACCATCCGCACCTTCAGCAGCACCTCTCCTTTCGCGACGACGGGTTCCGCAACCGTCTCGATAGATGCCTGCTCCGGTTTCTGGAGTACGAGCGCCTTCATTGGATGTACTTATTTCCCCCTTATCGAAGTTACTCAGCCAACCTGTCCTTTTTCATTCCAGCGACATGGATTTCAGCGTACCTATTGCTCAAACCTCACGCGAAGCGCGTAGGCGTACTTCGGGGGAGCGAGGTTCGGCAAAACGACCCGCAGGCCATCCGGACCCTGGCTAAACTGCACCTTGGTCTCGCTGCCCACCAGGGACACCGATTGAACGCGTTTGCCATCCAGCGTCAACGCGAGGGAATGAATCACCGCTTCTCCGGTGCCAGGCCAAGCCAGTCCAATCGCGTACAGGACATCGCCTTTGGTCGTGAAACGAAAATCCTCCGGCGTGTAGTTGGATGTGTCGGTGTCGTGAAACGAGCCAGCCGCGACTTTCGTGGGCCCTTCGCCGTAGGTCCTCCAGGGGCGAGTGCCGTAGATGGCCTCTCCGCTCGTATTCAACCACTCCCCGACATCCAGAAGCACCCGCTGTACCTCATCCGGGATTGTCCCGTCAGAGCGGGGCCCTATGTTTAACAGCAGATTGCCGTTCTTGCTCACGATATCGATGAGCTGGTGAATCACAAACTGGGGCGATTTGAAAGTGTCATCCTGAATGTATCCCCAGGACTTGTTGCTGATGGAGGTATCGGTCTGCCAATGGAGAGGGCGGATATCTGCGAGCTGGCCACGCTCCAGATCGAGTACGCCCGAATGCTCGTTCATGGCGTAGTCCTTGTAGTTGATCACTCCGACGTGATCTCCGTATTTGAGCGAACTGTTGTAGTAGAAAGCCGCAAAGCGGGTGAGATTCGCACGGATCGAAGCCTGCCCGATCCACCAGTCGAAGTACACGATGTCGGGATGATATTTCTCGACCAGCTCCGTGCTCCGCGCCAGCCAATCATTTGCCCACGCTTGTGAAACATAGGTGAAGTCTCCGTCGAGCGGAGTTCCCCATTTATTGTTCAGCCAGTTGTGCGCAGGACCGTAGAAGGCGGCATATTCCGGATCGTTAATATCGGACGAGAAGGTGCGGCCAACGCCAAGGAAGAAATTGTGCTCCACGCGATGCGAGGACACGCCGAAATGCAACCCCGCTGCCCGTACCGCCTTGGCTAAATCGCCAATAAGATCGCGGTGCGGCCCCATTTTGGCAGCGGTCCAGTCGCTCACGCCGCTGTCATACATGGCAAAGCCATCATGGTGCTCTGCCACCGGCACTACGTACTTCGCGCCCGCCTTCTTGAACAACTCAGCCCATGCGACCGGATCATAGCGCTCCGCTTTGAACTTGGGGACGAAGTCCTTGTACCCAAACTTGTCCTGCGGGCCATAGGTTGCAATGTGATGTTTAAACTCAGGACTTCCGGTCTGGTACATCAGGCGTGGATACCATTCGCTGCCAAACGCTGGGACGGAATAAACTCCCCAGTGAATAAAGATGCCGAACTTCGCGTCCCGGTACCAATCGGGGGCGTCAAATTTTTGAAGCGACTCCCAGTCCGCACGGAAGGGCCCCTGGAGAATGGCATTGTCGACGTCCTTCAGCAGGGCAGCGCGTGCCGAGTCATATTTGCTGCTGGCTTTTTGCCACGCCTGATCAATGATTGCCGGATCCTCCGATGCCGTCGGGGCCGTGGCGTCCTGCGCGCGGATGCTGGAAAATGCGGATAGTCCAAGTACAACGGCGGCGAGTCCACGAATGGACTGTGCTAGAAAACGAGAATGGTGAGACATTGCGTCTTTTCCTCCCTCCGAGACTTTGACGTCGAAATCGATCTGACGGCGTGAACCTACGAGGCAACGGCGCCAGCAGTTGCGTCCTGTCTGCTGAGCCGTGCCCAGATGGAGCCGTAGAGAGCCACGAACACAAAGCAGATAAGCGGCACTACGAATCCGATACGCATGGAGTGCTGGTCAGCAATGTGGCCCATGAAGGGCGGCGTAATTGCGCCCCCGACGATGGACATCACAATCAGCGATGAGCCCAACTTGGTATGCTCGCCTAGCCCGCGGATGCCGAGGGCAAAGATGGTCGGGAATCCTACTGACATAAAGAAAAATGAAGCAAACATCGCATACATTCCCGTCTTGCCGCCGCCCATGGTGATTGCAACCAGCACCACGTTCATTACGGAATAGGCCGTGAGCACGCGCTCCGGCTTGAATTGGCTGATTACTGCGCTCCCGCACAGACGCCCTACCATGAACAGGACGAACCCCACGGCGCCCAGCCACCGCGAGGCTTGCAGGCGAGTCACCCCCGGATCATTCTCCAGAACATAGTTGACGAAGAAACTGAAGATTCCGGTTTGCGCGGCCACATAGAGAAACTGCGTGGCCACGCCCAGGGTAAAGTGTTTACGCCGGAACAAGTCCCAATTCCTGGAGACCACCAGAAAAGCGGACACATAGGCGACGACAAGCAGTCCGTATTTCACCGGCTGGAACAATGCCTCGTTCATCTGCAGGAGGGTCCACAACAGTTGGAGGATCGGGGCGATGAAGAAGTACAGCAACCCGCAGACCGTCGCCAAAACGACGGCGATTCCGGCATGTTGCCCACCCGTGGGGTTGAGCCGGTTGTTCCCGGACGCAGCTCTGCGGCTCTCATCTTCGGCGTGCAAGTCTGGCACGTTGGAGACAGCAAAAATAGCCAGGAGAACCACCACAAATACGCCAATGCCGATGTAGGGAGCAGTAAGACCGGCATTAGCGCCGGCTCCGTCAGTTCCGGAAAACACAAAATACCCGCCGACGATCGGCCCCAGAATCCAGCCCAGGCCATTAGTCGTCTGGGCGATGTTGATGCGCGTTGGCCCGCTTTCGGGCGGCCCGAGTACCGTCGCGTAAGGATTGGCAATGGTTTCCAGGCACGTCATTCCCGCTGCGATGACAAACAAGCCGAGGAGAAACGCCCAATAGGTGCCGATGTGGACGGCGGGAATGAACCAGAAAGCGCCGCTGGCAATCAACGTCAAACCGACAAGAATGCCGCCCTTGTAGCCGAACCTCTTGGCGATCAAACCGGCCGGTATGGCCATCAGGAAGTAGGCAAGATAGTTGGCCGCCTGCACCAGGCCTGATTGTTCTTTGTTAATCCGCAATGTGTCCTGGAAGTGCTTGTTCAGGATGTCAATCATCCCGTTGCAGAAGCCCCACAGTAAGAAGAGGGAGGTGATCAGAACAAAGGGGACGGCAAAGTTCCTGCCATCGGCGGTGCGAAACATTCTGCCTTGCGTCCTGGCTAGACCGGCTGGGGTCGTTGATGGATTCGTGAAAGTGTTCATCGTGTCGACTTTCGTTTGGACAATGCAGTTCCCCTTCTCATCAGAACTATGTATCCAACCAGGACATCCGGATCATGCCGCCCGTAGGATTCCTACGCGCTCTCCAAAATGATGTTCGCGTACTGGATGGTGTCGCCGGTGCGGATCAAACCGATGGCGAGCGGCACCCGCCGTTTGAATTGCACATGAGGTTCATACTTCACTTCAATTCCGTGCAGAGCTTCGGCAAATGCCGAACGCGTCTTAGGGGTGTTGGACTTGATGAACTCCCGCGCCATCCATGCTCTGCCGATAACGAAATTAGAGTGAAGCGCTTGGAGAACCTGCACTACGGTCGGTACATCATCGACGAGCGAAATATCCACCGTCTCAATTTCCGGCCAAAATGGAAAGCCGCGATCGGCAACAACCAACGTGTTGGTGTGGCGCACGCGGCTGACAAGAGAGTTGATCTGAGGGTTCAATATTCCAGTCTTGATCATGACAAGGCCTTGAAGCGAATTTAAAAGCCACGCAGGTCGGTGCTAGTCCGCTTGGGCAAGCCCGGCGCCGGAATCCGCTTGAGGACGAGATACTCGATCCCGAGCGCCGCGCAGTAGTCCCGCTTGCCGCCAACATCACCCTCTTCGTTCACAGCGTATATATCAGGCCTCAACCGGCGGATTTCCGGATCGGCATCCAGCCACCCATCGCCGCTGGAAATCAGCGATTCCGTTACGTACTTGATCGAGCCAACCAGATAACGGCGTTCTTTTTGCGGCAACAGCGGATGTCCTTCGCCCTTGAGCAGCCGGATGTTCGCGTCGTGGCCGACGATGGCGTAAAGGTCCCCATAGCTGCTCACTTCTTCGAAGAAGCGCACATGGCCGGAGTGAAGCCAATCGTAACAGCCTGTGACAACCACTTTTCTTCTCCCTGATGCGTACGGCGTGGGCGGCACGCCCGGAAACTCCTTGAGGCTCTCACACGAAAAACAGCGGTAGACGATCTTGTTATCTCCCGCATACACCTCACGGGCACGACTTGTCGTCGGTCGGCAGTCTGCCCAAACATCGACGCACAAAGTTCTCGGCAAAGAATCGTAGTCGGCGAACGAATCTGCAATTACCACCTTGCTGACATAACGCACGGCATTAAGAAAGTAGCTTCTTTCTGCGAGGGGGAACTTCGGCGGACCGCCCGTGACTTGTTCCACGACTGCATCTGGCCAAAGCAACACCGTGAGTTCACCGAGTTTCGCGGCTTCCTCGAGA